>QWCL01000094.1_pt1 | contig 45389 bp, 76 predicted proteins | sample 1972551 | NCBI WGS metagenome assembly QWCL01 (sample SAMN09866709, study PRJNA288562) | Human oral metagenome isolate term2_saliva, whole genome shotgun sequencing... | isolation source: mouth | host: Homo sapiens | place: USA: California
GCCCAATGGTTATCACCATCGGTTACAAGATAAAGCGGTTTATCTTCTTGTCCAAGCTGATGTACCTTATATACATTGCCATGGTGAGAATCAATAACAGAGAAAATACCGTCAGCTTTCATATACCTCACTCCATCTCTCTCCCAGAATATAGTCATATTTTTCAAATCGTTAATTTTCTTTTGTTGTTCTGGAGAAAGTTCTCTATTAACTTGTGAAACATCTACAATTTCTGGATTATCTATTAAAACACAATCTACAACTGTTAAGTTATCTGGTATTTCTGTTATATCTGAACGATTTAGTTCAAGATAATCACCTACAGTTAAGTTGTTAGGTAATTTTTTTATACGACTATTAACCAAAATAAGACTATCAGTAACAGTTAAATTATCAGGAAGATGCAAATTATTTGTATGACATAGGTCTATGTCACCATTAACTTTCAAATTATCAGGAAGCGTTGTAATAGGGGTCTCACGAAGCGTAATAGAACCGTTAACAACTAAGTTATCAGGAAGTTCTGTGATATTAGTATAACTTAGGTCCATACCTTCTCCAACTATTATGTTATTAGGTAACTTGGCTATATTTGTGTGATATGCGCTGAGATAACTACCAACGACCAAATTATCTGGAAGTTTTGTGATATCTGTATAACTTATATCAAGATACCCACCAACTTTTAAATTTTCTGGCAATTTTTTAATAGCACTATAACTTAAACCAAGGTCTCCAAAAACGGTCAGGTTTTCTGGTAAACTGTTAATATCCGTATATTCCAAGTGAATACTTCTACCAACTGTTAGGTTATCAGGTAGTTTTGTGATATTACTGTAATCCAAACATAGAGAACCATTAACTATTAAGTTATTAGGTAACTCTGCTATAAACGTATTAGTCAAAAATAATTCTCCGCCAACTTCTAAATTTTCTGGCAATTTTGTGACACCAGTACGGCATAATGATAAAAAACCATCAACTGTTAAATTATTTGGTAATTCTATAATAGATGAATCAGTTAAGTCAAGAAAACCATTAACGGTTAATTTGTCTGGTAACTGACTAATTAACTTATTACCAACCAAATCAAGATTTCCGTCATAATAAAACTTTCCCTCCTTAACTGAAAGTTCACACCAAGTTTCTTTATAGAATTTATCTATTATTTCTTTTTCTCTTTTAGTCATACGTTTTTTCTTTAAAAAATTCGCATTTGGTATAAGGGCATTCTTTGAATTGTTCAGTCAAATATTTCCAACAATTAACGGTAACTATTCCATCACTACACTGATAGATAGGATGTGTACAATACTTAGGTATTTCACGCTCCGATTTCATAATGATAATTTTCAAGTGCTTCTTTAATTCTATTTCTCGCTTCTGTGGCTTGTTCATGAGTGCGAAATTGATTAAAGAAATTGTATCTTTCATTACTCGTGAACACTAAATCTTCTCTATTTTTTTCACTACCAATCATACCAGTAGCTGTAATAAAATAGTAAAATTCGTTTACCAGTGGTCTCCACCTTGTTTCTTCCACTTTCTTCTCCTCTGCATTCCATTTATATCCTTGCTTTTTCATCTTGTCAAAGAGTAATTGCTTTTCTTCTTCGGTAGCGTAGGATAAACTACTACCGCTCCACCTATTGCTTGGAGAGTCGCTGACAGAAATCTGATTGTATACGTCTAATCCAACATAGTATGAGTGGAACCCCCCTTTATCCGTACTTTTGTAAATAAAAGCATTATACCTTTTCCCATTTTCAACAGATACGAGAATGTCCCCGTCCTTAAACTCTTGACCTTTCTCAAAAACCACACATCCGTATTTAACGATTGCCTTGCAACCATCAGGAATAGTGATAGAATCACCACATTTATATATTACTTCCATAGTTTGTGTGTTTTAACCAATTAATTTAATATGTTTAATCCCTTTCTCTTTCAGCTCAGCCAATATCATCTTCACTAAGTCGTAATACTTTCGATTCTGAAAAACAATATTAAGAGCATCTTCTGCATCGTTATGATATTCTTGAACATAATTTGTGATTGCTTCCTCAAAAGCGTAGTTATCGACTCCTTCGTAGTAGTCGCTGAAATCAATAATTGATGTCAGCTCACAGCACTCTTCATGCCCTTTGAAAGACCATACTTCACCGCTATAGTCTCGGATAAACTGCCTTCGGTACTTTTGCCCTTTGCGGATTTTGCGGCCACATAAGTCGCAAACATAGTCCTTACGTGCGATAGGCTTAGATTCATCTATTAACTCCATACGCTAATTAATTAATTAATTCTAACTTAACACTACATTCACAATTTAAATCAGGTATCTTAGCCATAATGATAACACGTACATCCTTGTTTATTATAAACTCACTTGCACCATAAGGTTCGTTATGTGTCATCTTAACAGTATCTACCTTAAAATACTCCATTACAGTCTTTAGAAATTTAAGACGATTAGCAAAGATATGGGCATTTCCGACTTCTATAACACTATCTTATTCTATAATCTTCTTGCCTGTTTTCTTCGTTTTACAAGGTTCAATTTCTCCCGTGCCATTACATATAGGGCAATCCATCAAGCGTTCATGAGTCTCTCCGTGAGTATCTTTGTATTCCCAATAGACTTCACCTTTTCCATCACACTCTTCACATTCCACAGCACCCTCTACTACAATTTCTTCATCAATCATAGGGCACAATTCAAATGCTTTATTTAACGCCTCCATGGTTATTGTCTTTTCACAAGGGAACTCTAACTCAGGAAGAAGGTAATTCTCTTTAGGATATTCTTTGGTAAGAATTTCTGGATTAATTCCAATAAATACTTTACCGTCAGTACTCCACACCTCATTGTATTCTGTGTTAAGAAATGGGGCACGTAACAAAGGAATACTATAAAATTCATCGTAGAACAAGTTTAACAGTTCTAATTCATTCTTGATTTCCATAATTCATTTACTTTTAATCTACTAATTCAAAACTGTATGTTACTACCCATGGGTTACTCCCCCATGTGCCTTTACCACTGATTTTGTCAATTAATGATATAAAGGCTTCATGTGGGGTATCAAATAGAAGTAATCCGTTTTTATGTACATAATAACCCCACAGACTATCATCAGAACATACTTCATCACGATAACGATGATATCCAATACCTTCATGACGACACTCTCCTTCAGAAATATCCTGCAACCTTTCTATCTTCACATCAGTAATTCTGATGTGGTGGGGCATCAAGTTGGCTCTGACAAACATTTTATTCGTCCACCCAGCTTTATATTCTCTATTTATAGAACCATCTACATTGATTATAATATCGCTGTACTCCGCCATACATTCGATAATATCCTTGTATGGCTGTGCAATCGCAACTATATCACCAACTTCATAATGAGGTTTCCAGATACCTAATACGCATCCATTTTCATCAACCAAATCCACGCATTGTGTACCTGCATTATTAGTAAGCACATTGAAACTATACACTGCTTTACCATTACAAGTTTTAGGTACTTTCAACAACCGCCTTGTCATTGTCTTTGTGCCTGTAAGCACTGCCTGTGTGAGGCAGTACTTATCTGAAAACATTATCTTCATCATACGCTAATCAAAAAGTTCTAAACCTTCTGCAAAATCTGTTCTAAAAGTATAACGTGAGTAATCTTCATTAATCTTTTCAACAGAATGCAGCCAACAGCCTTTGTAAGTATTTCTATATGTTTTATCGTCAGGAATCCAAATTAATGTATTGTATTTGTTACTTGTTATTGTTTCTTTTAATGATGTTAATGCTATAAAAGAAATTTCTCTTTTTCCTTCATATTCAGTATGCAATGCGTGGCTTCTTAATGAATTTGTATGTAGTTTAACATCACATTCTTTAATTTCTATATCAAAAAATGGTAAAGATGTATATTTCTGAAAAGGTGAATCATCCTCTTTAATTAGAGAGTATCCACATATATCTTTGTCCCAATATTCTTTTTCACCAAATTCATTAATATGTATAACAGAATATTCTGGATAACCATGTTCTTTGAGATAATCTTTCAAATGATTATATGCAGTTATTTTAGAATCAACCCACCCTTTGCTATAAGTGTTAGGATAATCTTTATTAGTAAACCAATGTCCATCATCTTCATAAATGTCAGTAATTACATCTTTATGAAGAACAAAAGCACCACAACCCCAGAAAGCAATAATTGTTTCCTTGTCATACACGTCAATCTCTGGGATTTCTTCTTCTCTTTGTTGATTATAATTTTTATTCAAATAATCAACTACTTTATTTACATCAAACATATTATTTTATATTAAAATTTGTTCCCAATTCAAGTGCTGCGTTTAAACATTCATTCAACTTTTCTACGAAATATTCTTCTGTTATTTTTGTGTAAGTGGATAACAGGAAATCAATAGTAAATTTACATCCACAATCAAAAGATACTTCTTTATTTTGGATATCATTATATAAAGACATATATTTAACGTATCTTCCGTCTATTTCAACTATGCGGATAAATGTAGAGTTATATTCGAAACAATCTCCAACTTTCACATTATTTTCTAATGCTGTGGTAAGTTTATCTATTTCATCTCGTAATTTATATTCTTCTTGAACTATAGATTCAAGTTGCTTCTTCAGACTATTCAGTTTTTGTTCTGTATCATTCATAATTTTCTTGTTTAATTTTATGTGATAAAGTTTTATAAACTGCCCATGAGCTAAATACTTGTAGATTTTACGGTACTTTTTATAAAATCAGCTATCAGTACTTCTGTTTTTAATATCTTTATCATAATCCAAATAACTGGAAAACATTCCATTTTTAATAATATCGAAAAGTTGTTTCTTTATAATTTTATCTTTTTGTTCCGTATAATTCATAATTTTCTTGTTTTAAATTATATGCTACAAAGTTATAAAAAATATATCGTATAATCAAATTTTGTATAATAAAAAAAGTTAATTAGCAAGAATTTTCATCAAACGAATTAACTATAGTATTTTAATCTACTTCTAATGATAGATTATATTTTTCAACAAATTCAGTAAGTATCTTTTTAATTTTCTCTCCAAATTCTCTCTGAAAAACCTTAGCATCCGAAAATGAACGTGAGCGGTTATCGTAACATTCATATAGTAATCCACGTAGATTGTCTATTTTATTGACATCTTGAATGAAATATTCCAAATTGAAAGTATCAAATGTTTCTTCTCTTAATTTATCTGCTAAAAAACGTGTATAACCATTAGGAATAATAGAAACATGTATTTCAGATAGCCATTCTTTCTTTTCGGAATTAAATTCTTTAAGATAATATTCTATGTCAAACATAGTATATTTCTCTCCGTTGGTGTTATATTTTATATAATATATCATAATCTCCTTATTGTTTTAGAATCAAATTATATTTCTCAACAAATTTCTGAACAATATCATTTATCTCTTTATTTATCGCTTCATAGTGTTCTCGAGTTTCTTTAATACGAATAGAATCAACAAAATGTTCTTTACTAATATGTTCTCTAATCATTTCAATATCAAGACAATCTTTTGCAAAATCTTGATAGACAAAATTTGCTTCATCTTTTTTCTTCTGCAAGAAATGAATAAGACCTGTTGAATAAGTCGTGACATTTACCTCGTTCTGGTCATATATCTTATTTTTAAAATTTGTTACAACTTCAATGTAAAACATTGGGTAAAGCCAATCCTGTGACGCATCTTTTGATGAAATTTCAAATACCATAATTCTGTATATTATTAATTAAACAATTAAAATCTTCACTATCACTTAGACAAGTATCACATTCGACATTATTGAAATGTGTATTCTTAAAATCTTCAAGAAGATTAATTACATACCCTTTGCTAATTGTATCTTTCAATTCTTCTATAGTCAATATCGTCATATTAACGTCCACATCACCCATTGTTTCAAGGGCTGCCTGCATTTCTTCAACACATTTATTTAACTTCATATATTCTGTATTTTCATTTATTATGAATATTTCCAACGACTACCATTTTGTTATTTAATAGCATTGGTGTCTTACGTGTTGAAGAACCAGAATGATAGCCGACATTAAAACAGCCATCAGAGAAAACAACTGTTGATTCTGTCTTACCATGATAACCAGTATGGCTAACAATGTCATTTTCAAAAATAGGTCGTTTATTTTTGTCATAAACACCACTAAAGTAACAAATTGTTTTACAATCTAATCTTGTTAAATCAACTTCATAATCTGTTAAATAATAAACAATAGAGAAATGTCTTGATAAATCTAATTCACAATTTACCCATTCTCCTGTATCTTTGGTTTTCGCTTTGAAAAGGAATGTTCTAATCATATACTAATTATTTAGTGTTCTCTACAAATTTAACAACATCTTCAACATAATTCTCTGTCATCTCAATGAAATTGATATCCTTGATTTTAGACAGTTTATAAATCAAAATAGGGTTATGAATAACTGCAATAATTTGAGTCTGTTCTTTTTTTCTATTCAACACCCCATAAATTTCTTTTAATCTATTGATATCAATATTTCTATCTGGTTCATCCATAAGTACAGTAAACTCGAAATCTTTAGGGTCTTCATATTTAAATGAGTTCTCTTTATAATATTTAAGCAACTGTTTAGCTTTGTTTTGATTAGGCAAACCATCACATTCGGATATTTTTTTTAAATCTTTAATCGGAAATTCTAAATTTGTTTTAGAATCAAACATTGTTTTAAAAAGATTCGTTAAAGATTCAACAACACCCTCTCCTGTCGAACAGTGAAGCATGTTAAAATAAGACTGAAAATTATTATGACTACTAAGTGCATTATCTCTTTGACTAAGTACGGATTTATCTAACATGTTAAATACCACTCCTTGATAGTCACTAATTATTTTAATCCCATCACATATATCATCACTATTAAATCTCTTAGTAAGTAGGTCCTCAAATTCAAGATTCCCAGATGGACAAGTAGAAGTTATAGTAGTCAAACATAGAGTGTATCTACGGATTAGATTCAATAATGTTGTTTTTCCACAACCATTGTGACCCACTACTACATTTACACCAGATTTGAAAGAAACCGACTTATTCTTATTAAAGAAATCAATATCAGTCAAATAACTAATAGGTGAATTATTAATGTCGATAAAATCAATACGCTTAATCATATCTTTATATTATTTGTTTATTTGATGATGCAAAAGTAAGAAAAATAATTGGTATTACAAAATTATTTATGTTAATAAAACAAAAAGCAGACAAATATTTGTCTGCTTTAATATGTTAAGCCCCCAAAAAATCATCAGTTAAAATACTAATTTACTTTCTTTCAAAAAAGTCCGCAAACATCACTCCACCATACTCTTTTTCGGTTAACTTGATAATCTCTCTAATGGTGTATTTGTCTTTGTGAGGACTTGGTAAACAGTTTTCAACAAAATATCTTGTACCAGCCAAACATGCACCTGTAATAGTCCTATATGCAGTAATAGCTTCCTCGTAAGACAAAGTGTCATCTAACGACAAATCTTTATAAGCAGATGTATCTCTATCATTTATCTTATAAATAAGGTCAAGTTTTGCTTCTTTAAGTGTCTCACCATGTGCCCAATGGTTATTGCCATCTGTGATAAGGTAAAATGGTTTATCTTCCTGACAAATCTGGTGCACACGATACACATTATCATGTTGAGAATCAATAACAGAGAAAATACCGTCAGCTTTAATGTATTTCACACCATCTCTCTCCCAAAACAGAGCCATATTTTTCAAATCGTTAATTTTCTTTTGTTGTTCTGGAGAAAGAGTTCTATTTACTTTTTCTTTACTCGTAATGTTTGTACCCGATAAGCCAAGAACCCGACCCACTGTCAGATTATCAGGTAATGATTTGATACCAGTATTACTTAAGTTAAGATAATCACCAACCGTTAAGTTATTAGGTAGTCTCAATATTCCACTATGGTATAGGATTAAATCTTTAGCAATTGTTAAGTTATTAGGTAATCTTAAATTACCAGTATAACATAGGTTAAGGCTGCCTTTAATTTTCACATTTTCTGGTATCTCTTTGATGGAACTATTAGCTAAATTAAGATACCTATCAACATTTAAGCCGTTAGAAATTTTTTTAATCTTCGTATAACTTAGGTCTATGTCACCACCAACTATTAAGTTGCTAGGCAACTTTGTGATATCTGTGTGACATGCATTGAGATATCCGCCAACAACCAAATTATCTGGAAGTTTTTTGATATGTGTATATTTTATATCAAGATGCCCCCCAACCGTTAAGTTATCAGGTAATTCTTGAATCAGACTATGTCTTAACACAAGACTTCTACCAACAATCAAGTTGTTAGGTAAACTTTTAATATTGGTATAATCCATGTAAAGACTTTGATTAACTGTTAGGTTATCAGGTAGTCTTATAATTTTAGTGTTACTTATGTCGATAGAACCTTTGACAGTTAGATTGTTAGGTAACTCTGTTATACCTGTACTACCTACATAAAGGTCGCCACCAACTATTAAGTTGCTAGGCAACTTTGTAATATCTGTGCGGAATAAAGATAAAAATCCTCCAACTGTTAAATTATCAGGCAAATCTTTGATGGAAGAATCAGTTAAATCAATAGACCCACTAATTGTTAAATTATCAGGTAATTCTGTAATACCTGTACACCTTAAATCGAGATTTCCCTCGTAAAACGGTCTATCGTCTTTTATTTCTAATTTGAAACCTGTTTCTTTCTTGAATTTCTTAATTTGTTCCTCTATTCTTTTTGCATCATTCTTATCCATAATTTTATTTATTATGTTTGTTCCACTTGTCTTCTATCTTCTTTCGCACTTCTTCTGTTCCGTAGAAATATTCCATATCTTCATCGAGACCTGCCATTAACCATTTCCTACGACGTTGTGATTTTGATAATCCCATACTAATCCACTAATGCAAATGTATATGCTGCAACTAAAGGATTCTTATCCCAATCACCTTTCTTTCCTACCTTATCAATTAAAAAGGCAAATGCATCACGTGGCATAAGAAATGGTTTAGAATAATCATTTGGAAGAAAATAGTCAAAACAAAATTCTTCAATACCTTCTCTTAAAGCATCTTCTTCAGAAATATCCTGCAATCGTTCTATCTTAATGTCCGTAATCTTGATGTGATGACGCATTAAGTCTGCTTTAACGAACATTTTATTATTCCATCCAGCCGTATTCTCATATTCTTTTCTGAATTTTTCAGCAGAATCTTCTCTTGGGGTATGATAGTTATGTTTTGCAAAGTTTTCAATCATTTCTGCATATATGGTTTTGTAACTTTGCGCAATAGTCACGGTATCACCGACTTCATAATGTGGTTTCCAGCTGCCTAATATGCTTCCATCTTCATCAACCAAATCCACACATTGTGTACCTACATTGTTAGTAAGTACATTGAAGCTATATACTTCTTTACCATTACAAGTTTTAGGGGTTTTTACTAACCGTCTTGTCATTGTCTTATTTCCAGCAAGGACTTCTTGTGTAAGACAGTATTTATCATTAAAAAGTATTTTTTTCATATATCATTCATTAAAAAGAGTCAGGATTATCTGTAATATTTCCTACAATTTCAATACCAACAATCGAATCGTCAATTTTATATCCATTGGTATCGAAATAAGAATCGTTCTCTATATTTTGTTTTATTTCATTAATTTCATCTTCATATAAACCACAATCTGATATTGGTATTGGGTAACAAGTTTCATTATCTAAACAAAAACCATCAAAAATATATTCTACAGGTAATTCTATCTTTACAATCTTACCTGAATATCCTTGTAAAGCAAGGTCACAATCTGGATTAATACAATAACTATCTATCTTATAACATCTTAAGATATCACCTTCAAAAATTCTTTCATCATTTTTATCTGTCAATCCAGTATACTGACCGATAGATGATATATCAGTAATTGGATAACAATGTTCGTCTTCAGTTATAATGAAATTATTGTATTTGGAATTAAAGAATGGATTTGTAGGCTTTTTATCAAAATGTACGTAATATCCATAACGCCAGACACCAGCACATTTCGCTCTAAATAAGTTTTCTCTTTTCATGAGTTCTACATTTATTAGTATTCTTTCAGTTTTCTGATTAATGCATCAGCAAGTGTCACAGAATATATTGCAACATCTTCTGCACTTGGATTCGGATTTATTCCTTCCACAATAGGTGCTGTCAAAATGCTATCCATTGCGACTTTTGCTAATTCGTACCTGCGTTGTTCCCAATCAACGGTACTTTCCATAAATTCAAGTTCTCTCTTATGATAACTTTCTTCTTTGTCCTTGCACCACCAATAAGTGTCGTCAATGTCAGGGTTAGGGTGAACAGCAAACTTTACATCTACTATCTCACCTGTATCTTTTATTTTTGCTTTCATTGTTCACCTCCTTTTCTCAAATTCTGTAACCGTTTGCCATCCATAGGGCAATATTCTCCAACGGGGCTGCCACTATCTTTCAATCCAAAGCAACAAGACTGATTATCAATACGGTCATTGCCTGGCATAGGGTTGTAACAGTATTCACACTTTAGGCATCTACGCTTCATTGAGTCCTCCTTTCACCATTTCGGGGTTATCTGTTACGTTGCCAATCAACTCACCTTGCAATATCTCGTCATCTATCGCAATGGTAAATCCATCTGCACGCTTGAATACCCACCCATAAGTGGTATAAACATCAGTTATCTTTCTACGATGCTCCCTATGGGTACATTCTTCTTCTGCTCGTCCAAAAACGACTTCACCGATAGACCCACGTGGGGTTTTGATTATATCCCCCTCAAATATTTTAACTCCGTTCTTGTCTTTCAAACCTGTGTACTGACCGATGGATTCTGGATTGACGGTATAAAGATTATATGCCTCTTTCCACGACTTAGGCACACAGACGCAGATACAAGGTACATTACTTGGTGCTGTTAGTCCATAATTGAACAAATACCCGTAAAGCCATTCACCTGTGCCGATAGACTTGCCTCTGAATAATATTTCACGTTTCATGACTTCTCTAATGTTTCTATTGCTCTATCAATTTCTTTTATAAGACGGTCCAATTGAAACTTACATTTATCTTCTTTAGTTATCATAAATGATTTTTGTGGTCCATCAATTAAATCTTTAACTATTGAAAAATATTGTTTATTTAATGTAATTTGATATTTAAATCTATCATCTATATGTTTATGAAAATGTAAAATTGCTATAATGTTACCAACACACAATATGAATATAACAGCTATAAATCCCAAAAATAATTCCATACGTAATAATATATTATTTTTCTATTTTAATTGGATTACCATAACCGTCCATTGCTCCTAAAACGACTAAACAACCATTTTCTAATTTAAATCCAGCTTTAAGGTGTCCATCAAAATCAATCTCAATATAACCATTTCTATTTGAATAATGTCTTTTTTTCATAATCGTTAATTTTAATAACTTTCAAAATTTGCAGGTTCAATAAAACCATTCTGTTCCATTATAGTTAGTGCATCCGCAACATATAAATAAAGACTATTATAAAAGAGAATGAAATCCATATCATCATTTAAATCTATTACTGGATGATATTCAAATCCTTTATAAACAAACATATTGTTTAATTCATCAAGACTATCATAAGCTGAATCGAATTTCTGATGTGTCTCTTTAATTTTATTTTTCAGAATTTCAATTTTATTTTTATCCATAATGTTTAATATTCTATATTTGTTATATTGTTTTCTTTTATTTCATCTAATACTTTCTTAACAGTTTCATATTTTGATAAATTCTTCCATTCATTTTCCATAACACCAGTTGTTTCATCACGATGATGTTCATCTATATAATCATATATAAAGCAATCAAACGCATCTGATAACACGTGAGAGTCTTCTTCAGACCAGTGTATACTTGAGAGTAGTTCATAACACTCAGTATGATATGAGCTACTACTTATTCCATTTTCATCAGCACCTGTTACTTTTTTATACTTTTGTTCTATATTAATTTTGCAACAACATAGTTCACAGAAATGTTCTTTGCGTGCAGTAAGAACTTTGGAAGCAATATAACTCATAATAACCTATTATTTAATTAATTCTGGATTTTCAAAAACATTACCAATGATGCTACGTGTTTCATTTTCACGTATACCAATCAGATTATGGTCAAATTTCTTTCCTGCAATAATAAAGATGTCTTTTGAATACACTATTACGCCAATCTCATATTCAATTTCTCCATTTGGAAAATTAAATAATTTAATCTTGATAATATCACCTTCAAACATTCTCTTATCATTCCCATCTTTAGCAGTTGTATATTGACCAATGCTATTGCTATCGACTATTGTGAATGACATAATATCATCCTCTATTTTTCTAATAGCATAACCATTAGAAAGATGAACAAGGTCGCCATAAACCCACTCATTATTGATATTATCAAAACCACGAAACAATATTTCTCTTTCCATATACTAAATCATTATTGTTATTTGAAAAGATTATAAGCTATCATACCACCAGCAATACCCCATCCGCTAAGTGCTATACCGTATAGAATATACTTAACAATATGGAATAATTTTATTTCTTTGTTTACTTCTTTTATAAATGCATCAGTCTGACCATATTTCTTTTCGTATTGCTCACGGACAATTTTCTCTGCTAAAGCATTAATACGTCTTCTATCTTTTTCTGGAATTATAGGTTTAAATTCACCTTGTTTATATAAACCATTTTCAGTACAAAAAGAATAAACATCATAGTTTCGATGACATTCATCAAAGTCTTTTAATTGCTGTTTAATATCAATTCTGAATACACCACGTTCCTGATAGTATTTTTCAGCCAATTCTTTGATTTGAGATTCATTTAAATCAGCTTTATTTTTGAGTTCATTATACTCATATTCATTTAATTGAACAATTCGATTTTCCATAAGTTTACTCTATTTTAAGTTCTTTAAAAACACCTACTATTTTATCATCTAATAAACCACCAAATCCATTACATATGAATTGACATTTGTGGAAAATATTAAGCAAATCACAGTCAGAGCAATCTTCTGATTCGTTTGTGTAAATGTACTGCTTATCATTAATTGTTATACTATTCATTTTTTTAATCTGTTTCTTGAAATGATGGTAAATCTAACAAATCCATCCAATAGTCTACTTCTAATGTTATATCAAACCGAGAATAGTTATCAATAAAATCTAAAGTATATTTATTAAACCATGCAATAAAGTACTCTCCATTGTGATAACACAAATAATCCCCAGTTTCCTTTGGATAATCAAACATCTTGACATTATGCCATTTAAGTTCTTTCTTTTTCATGACACAAAGGTATAAAATTAAAATAGAAAAACCAAATATAAAACTGCTTTTAACATAATTTTTAACAGTAATATATTTGGTTGTTAAATGTAATTAACTATACATTAAATTTCTGCACTTTGTCTTCCTGCAATAAAAGCTGCTTTGATATCATCGTAACCAAAGATACCATTTGATAAATCAGCAGCTTCTTCTGGTACATCTTGCTGAATTTATTTCATTAAATCAGCATATTGTTTTACTAATTCTTCATGTTTAATCATATTAGTTTGATTTCAATTAAATTTTATGATTTTTCTTTTTCTTGCACTTTCTTTATATCTTCGACAAGTTGTTCCATTGTTTCTTTACAATTGATATGTGTATATCTTGTAACATGGCACATACTATTCTCTTCCAAGTTCCATTTATTATCTTTGGTCACAAAACCTACTTGGTAGGAATATCTATATCCAAATGCAGCATCAAGATTTAATGTCTGACACAAATACAATTTTGGTAATCCATAAAGATTAGTTTTCTGTGGTGGAGTTCCTGTCTCCCACTTCTCTGGTTCAAAAATTGGTTTAAACATAATTGATATTTTTAATTGGTTCATTGAAGAAGACTAACATTTTCATCATCATAGAATACTGCTTCTTCTAATTTCTTCCTGTAATCTTCATCAGCCACTTCCATGGCATCACTATAAAATTCCATATTAGCTTTTACAAATTGATTCTCGAAATATAATGTATAATCATTCGTAGCATTCCAATGCATGATAGAATATGTACCAAATGGAGTTATCGCATAATATTCTTCTTTATATTCTTTTGAAATGTCATTTCTACTTCCTTGAATCCATTTTAGTTTAGGTAGCTTGAATAGCATATATTCATAGCCACGATTAAACATATATTCAAGGTGACGATATATAAAGAATGGTAAAGTAGATTTGTCTTCAAAAATAAATCCTTTTTCTTTAATATCATTATAACACTTCTTAAGATATTCTAATTTATTCATAATTTTGAATTATATTGTTGAATTAATACTATTTGTTAATAAAATCATGCAGCAAAGCATTTCCACATGTGATTCGGTCTTCATCTTCTTCTAATGAAGGGATAAAGACGATAACATCCCATCCTGCATCTAAAAGAGGTTGTTCAAAATGACGATAAACATCATATTTATAATAACCCATTTGTGTCTGAAGATTAAAATCTTTTGCTTCGTTAGTTTCATGAATAGGAGTAATTTTTACAATGAATTTATCTTTATCGAACAGATTATTTAAAACAACTGGTTCAAGTTTAGTTTCAGCTGTTACTCGGAAATTCAATGCGTATTTACGACCAACAGGCATAGGTAATTTATCTGCAATCTTAGAAATAGTGACAACCATTTTGTCAGACAAATCTACGTCATGATGTTTCACACCATTAATCTCTTTATTAAGTCCTAAGAAATTCGCCTTGATGTTATTCTCCTTGCCATAGTCCCCAACATAAAGCCATTCTAAGCGATTAACATCATCACTAAAGATACAACCTGTTCTCGTTTTAAATTCCTTAATCATATTATTTTTTAATTAAAAGATTTTTCCAAATTTCTTGAAGAGTTAATAAATCTTTCTCTTTATATTCATCTCTCATAATTTTGCTACAAATCATTGGCACAAAACATGCTGGAGTGATGTAACCTATTTTTTCCATTATAACAGCAGCATATTCAATAGGTAATTCTCTCTCATTATCATCTAATAAGTAAATCGAATAACCATCACCATATTGTTCAACTGTTGGTAATTTATCTTCAAAATCTTTGAAAGTTTCATTAATAATAGAAAAATTCTCTCTGACTTTATTTACCAGTTTTTCTATTTTTTCTTTCATATACTTTATTCTTTAATCTCTACAATTTCATCATCTTTTAAAATGTAAAATGTATTTGGTTTAATAATTTTTCCATCTACTTTTACAACTTTAATATTTTTGATAGGACTAATTTCTTTTCTTCTCTTTTCTCTTTCAGTTAAAACTAACCAGCAACCTAATTCTCCTCTTGCTGCACAATCAACTCCAGTAGTAATGGCAACGGATTCTCCTCCTTCTACGATAGCTTTTGATTTATGAAAACTTGCTACGGATGTTGAACAATCTCCACTATTTGAAGCAATACTACCATATCCTGTAACGGCTGACAAAGACCAAATTCCATGATTAGATGCTTCTGAGTAATCTGCAGTTGTGCAACTAATTGCCAAATAACCATTATTTCTAGACGAACTTTCTATGGCTGTAGATGATGAAATGCTTCTATCTCCTTTTACTTTACATTCTGAACGACTACCAGTTATAGAACCTATTGTTGCATATCCAGATGTTAGAACTTTTGAATACGCACCAGAAGAAACACTCACAGAAGACCTACCATTAGTTATTGACCAAGATTTATGCCCTAATGTGGCGGAAATAGAAAAATCACCACAACTACAAGACCAAGATTTTCCACCTGTATTGACAGATATTGACTCTCTCGAATAATTTACTGCTGTAGAATCATAGAAATAGTTATATGCTATAGAGTGATACTTTTTATTCTCTACATCCAAAAATCTCTCAGTATTTATTTTTTCTTTTTCCATATCTATCAAACATTCTTAATGAATAAATCACATTCGTTTATATAATCATTTGGTACATACATCATGACCATTCCTTGAGGTAGTTCTTTTGTGAATCGCTTACAACTTTTGCAAGTACTTAACTTTCCCCCTTTACAATATGTGAAATCTAAATTCATAAGTCCAATTCATTTATTAACGTCACAAAGGTATGCAAAAAACGTGGATTATACAAATAATACACGTTAATTTTTATTAATTAATCAAATAATCCTGCACTATATAAAAGTCCTATGAATATAATTGTTGACACTAAATTATACCAAAAATTAAATTTAATTGGTCTTGTTTGGTTGTGCCATGCTAAACTAATTCCTAATCGCATCATTATCAATGCTAAAATAATAATTTTACAAATCATAACTTTTAATTTTTAAATTTATCATACAAATCAATGATACTCATTTCTCCATCGTCTTCTTCCTCAAGGAAATTAACGAAATTCTTTTCCATATCATTACGGCATATTTTTTCATTAAATAGAGTACCGTCACGCTTACACTTTCTGAATATCTGAGTAATACGTCTAAGGTTCTTTACCATAAGATAATAATTGAACTTTACTTTAAACTTGAATCCAGTAGCATCTGTGACTACAACGCCTTCTACCGTATTATTAGTGCCTATATTAGTTCGTAAATAATCCCATAACTCATCATTAGTATTAATAATAAATTCGTCTGGCATTCTAAAAGATGTATTTTCTCTTAAGAAATTCTTGAACTTATCTGACTCTTCGGTATATTTTTCACCAAGATTAAGCACATTATGGATAATATCCAACAATACTACTTCTTCCTTATCATATCTAATAATATGTGGGTCTTCTGTAGGACTAATCACTTCAAACACAGCCGAAGCATTCTCTTTCTTTAGAATATTCTTCAGTAGGTCTTTATCGTGCTTACTAACAGTGTCGTTAAAAATACGTTCAAAACGTTCAGCAAAAGGTCCACTATCGGTTGTCTTAGATGCAAATACTAACTGATTGTCAACTACTGACATAATACCAAGATATCCATTCTCCTTTATCGTTAATTTTACAGGGAACTTAAGAGTTTCTTCAAGTTTCTTTCTCTTAGTTGTCTTATGTTCGTCAATATTAAAGAACTTATCATAAGACCGCATCTTTACTTCTCCTGTATTCTTATCAACGAATAAACCACGTGCCTTGATAGTAGCAAAGTTCCATTTCTTTCCAATAAATGCATTACGATTAAAGTTGATAGAGTACATATTATGCTTACAACCCTTTACATTAACAAGACGACTGTTCATTATCTTCTTAACTTCTGGGTCATCAACCTTATATACTACTTGCTGAAAAGCATTCATATTCTCAATACTAAACACTTTATTCTCGTAATTTAATATAGAAGCATATTCTGGAGTTATAGAGAAAACTTTTAAGTTTCCACCAAACTCAACACTATCTTCAAGACAAATGGAATGGTCTGTAGACAGAGTGTTACGATGACCATGTATCTGTATAAAGTCCTGACACTTTCCAAGTAGATAATTATCTTCATAAATTTTATCTACTTCCATATCATATCCACCAACACCCTTAATCATATCGTTTGTTGGAATAGTAGTAAGGTTTGGAACAGATGTGAGACCACCATGTGTTACCAAGTATTTCTTGCCACAGTATGTGAAAGCAAAGCACTGACGCATACGATAGTAAATCTTCTTTAACTCCTTGCGGACCTGTTCTAAAGGATAAACCTTGATTATCTCATCAAGTGTCATCTTGAAGTATTCTGAAGTTATCTCCTCACCGTTAATCAAACGCCAGATATGCTTCTCGTGATTTCCTTCAAGAAGGACCACGTTGTCATCATTATAATGTGACAATAGGAACTCATACACTTCTTTATTTTCGATACCACGGTCGAAATAATCACCAACGAATACATATAACACGTCTGGGTTTAAAGAGCCACCAATGGCTTCTAAAAGGCATGTATGACAACCATGTACATCGCCAATAATCTTTACTTCTTTATATTCGGAAGCATCGGTAATGTAATAATTGAGAATATCTTCTACATTAGTAATTTCCTTAAAACGATTGGATAATTTATTTTCTTGAAGTATACTGTATGCACGACGAATATCAGCATCTGGAACACGTCTAACTGTGTCACGTAGTAAATTACGTTCCAAACATTCTTCCAAGGTTGCTTCAACGTTATGCTGATAACAATTATAACGATACTTGTCAGCTAATTCTACATACTTAGATACAGCCTTGGATGTCTTATGAGTAGCATCAATCACTGTGAAATCACCATTACGCATACGATTCTCAAGCATAGTATGTAATGTGTCCCATACCATTTTATCGGAACGTGCGCTAATAGTCATGTCTCCTTCCTCATTCATCTTTGGAGAATGAAACATTAAACGTATATCATCGGCTGATAATGTATAATTAGTAAGACCATTTTCCTTAATGAAAGTAGACTTACCACTGCCCATACAACCTCTTAGAATTAGTAAAGTACGCATAATTTATTTTTTAATTGTTTATTATGTCTGCAAAGTTAATAAATTAATTTAATATTACAAAATCAATTTAGTTAAATATATATAAAACAAAAAATAATCCACCAAATGATTAGTGGATTATTATCTATTTTCACGAAAATTCAGTACTATATGAGAAACGAAGCCCATCGTTAACAAAACTATTATGGTAACTATAATCTCCGTTAGGATAATCTTTTTTCAAAAAGTTGATATAAGTATTTTTATTAGTATCTATCCAATAATAATTAGTTGCATCATCCATCTCAACTATATCATTCTTTTTGCTGTCAACCATTTTCCAAAACTCATCAGGAGTAATAGTTGGAACCATAGCATCCTCATAGTCTTCGTCTACAATTATATACTCATCTTGACGTATAAATTTATCAATACCTTCTCTTGTTAATGGAAAAGTATAGATAATTTCTATACCACCTGTTTCATAATTAAATTGTACTTTGTAATTTGGGTTAAAATCAAACTGCCATCCCAAAGAACTCTTACCTAAATGTATCAGATTATTATACATATTATTAGTAAGAGTTCTTATCGTACTCACATCATCATTTTTTATTGCTTCTATAAGTTCTTCTTTTCGTACCTTAGAAGGAATCTTCTTCAAATAATAATTTACACCCATATCTTATCTGATTAATATCTCGGTTTCACTATTTATCACTGGTCTATCAAAAAGATGCTCGGTGAACCATGATTCATAATATTCATCTATATTACAATTTGGATTATTAAATTTCCAAGGAATTTTTTCTTCGTCTTCTTTGACACATTCATATTCTAACGTTTCAAAGTAATTGTTTCCTTGCCACATAACTCTTTTCCCTTTTGGAAACCATGGTACAATATAGACAAAATGTTCTATTTCATCTTGGTCAAAAGGTTTTCTTCTTTCATCGAAAAGAGTAACTGTTATGTCTAAATTTAACAAACGTCTTGAAAAATCTCTATTTATGGTTAAATCAACATTACTTTTCATTTTTACTGAAAATGGATTTTATACGGCCAAAGAAACCTTTATTCTTTTTAAAATATTCATTTGATGATAAATCTCGATTGCTACTTAATGTAAAATGATTATTATTACGATGAATATCGTCAGGTGTATTGCTCTTGTTAGTTTCAGTATATTGTTTAAGAGTATTAATCAATTCATCTGTCGTAGCAGGCCTTGTGATTGTTATTGCTGGGTCTTGATGCTTCTCAGCTTTATATTCGGCAACCAACTTGTCTAATGTAAGGTCGCAAAATTCATCCTCCCAATCACCTAAATAATAGAATCTATCAGACACAACTTTTCTGTCAGTGAAAACGCCAAAGAGAATCGGGTCTCTATCTCTACGTTCTTGTTCTACTTTTCTTTCTGTTATACCAGTATAATCAGTAAATACTACATAGAACTTGTTAAAGATATCTTTTGTTTTTGCTACAACTTCCACTATTTCATCTGGTATTTCACGGGTGTAACTTTCTAAATCTTGAATTTTAACAACATCTTTTGTTACATTATCAATATAATCTTCGATAACACTACGATAAATGAATTTATCAACGCCAATTTCCAATAACTTTTCTTCCTTCTGCATTACTTCTGCAAGGAATTTAAGTTTCTCCAAAGATTTAATTTGACCTGTCTTTTTATACTTTTCACTTAAAAAACAGATATTATTAAAAGATTGTTTTAATTTCTCGTTACTAATACTTTCTACATTACTTTTTAGCTGTAAAAAGTAATCATGAGGTGTCAATTCTTTTTCCATATTATTTATATTTTTAAATTATACTGCAAAGATAATAAATAATATTGAAATATAATGTAAAATCATAGTTAAAAATATATAATTTATTCTTTTTATCATTACCTTGTGGTGTGTGGTTGCAAACAATTTATTTCTACATCCAGTTGTGATTACCTCTCGGTATAATATTTCTAACGTTGCTACTTTTTCAGAAGTCTGTCAGATGCAGTTGTAATTACCTTGCGGTATAACTTTACTAACATCCAGTTGACTACAAATTGAAGCCAAGTTACGTTGTGATTACCTTGCGGTATAATGTTTCTAACAGTTGACTCTGTATAAGTGATTGATATACAAGTATTTATTAATAAATTTGCAAAGTAAAAATAATTCTTTTATCAATCAGTTTTACATGTCTTCTATTCATTTTTCTTTTTAAAATATTCTGTAAATTTAAAAACACAATGTTCATCTGATACGTATTCAATTATATCTCCAATTGTGTATGTATCTTGGATTGGTTTTGGTAAAACTTTATAAAGAGTATTAAAAGTTTCAGTTGAACTTAAACCTGTGATGTTTTGAAAACACTCTGATATATCCGAGATAGAAAGACGATTTGCTTGTGTATAATATTTGTAGTCGTGGACATATCTCCTCTTACGTACTTGGTTCAGATTGCTATTTGCTTCTTCCACAGTTTCTGCTCTTCCCCAATTATCAACCCCGTCAGTTGTAACTACGTATTCTTTATTATTATAGAAATGCCTTATTTTAAACACATTATCATTTTGTTCAATTATTTCTCCTAAAAAAGAATCATAATCGCTATGAAAATATTCTTTGCCATTAATTTTCCAGATAACGCCTAAATTCTTTAGTACCCATAATTCTCTATTCCTTCTACTAAAGTTTTCATATTGTGAATTATATTTAGGTTTGAATAACCAAGGTTTATCTACAATCAATTTACGTGTTGGACACTTAAATAATGATAGGTCCCGTAAACTTTCGGGAGTTCCTTTTATAGAAGCTATAGCAAGAAATTCTTCTGGGAAACGAATCCTATTATTAGGTAAGATTATATTTCTACATATTAATCCATTTTGTAACTCACTTATATTACTCTTTGATATATCAATCGTATTATACACAACTAAATTTTCTGGAAGTTTATTTAAAGAACCACCTTTTATATTTAGGTTTCCTTTAATAATCAAATTTTTGGGCAAATCTTCAATAGATACATTATCAATAGATAAGCTCCCATTTATTTCGTTCCAGTCAGGTAATGACTGCAAAGGTAAAAATGATAAATTGATGTTTCTGTTTAATTTTAAATCTGAAGGAATTGAAGATATATAACAATATGAAATATTGGTTACTCCGTTAAATGTTGTGTGTTTACCAATCAATAGAATTTCACAACATTCAATACAAATATCATCACTAACATATAGGTTGTCTGGAAGAAATACTAAACGACACAACTTGATAGTTAAACATCCATTGATAGTTAAGTTGTTTGGCAACCAAACTTCATCTTTATGAGTAATCGTTATATCTCCTTCACAAATGAAGTGTTCATCAATATATTGAAGTTCTTTATTATATTCTTCTTTGAATTTAAGAATAATTTCATTAGTTGTCATACTATTAATCATTATAAACTTTAATATAAATCTTCAGAGAATAAACGTTTAACTTGCTCTTTAATTTGTCCTGAATTATAAGCAATTAAAGCAGCATCTTCTCTTGTAACAAAGCGTCCATGAGATGTGATAAATCCTTGTATAGTTTTATATTCCTTACCATCATTTCTGTGTTGATTATTAGTAGGAATGATACCAATAATATTATGATGTCTGAATCCTCCAATGACAAAGCCACTATCCACACCATAAATTTTTTGATGTGGATAGTACTTTTCATCATCATACCAAATAGCAGCGCAAAATATTGTCTCCATTACAACAGATTATATGCTTTGCATAAAACTTCTGCTTCTTCTTTGTATTGATTTAACACATCTGCAGGAATATCTATTGGACTCTTATCATTTCTAATCGCCCATGACGTTATAAAATGTAATGTTGCAATGAAAATTTGTTGTTCTTGTGTCATATATTATATAATTTTAAATTTTAACAGGTAAAATAAACACAAAAGAATCTATCCATTATAAGTCCATTAGATAGCGGAAGAAGTAAATATCCATGATAACTATCTTCCCATTCATTTACTTGATATACACCAAATCCATCTTGATAAGTAAAAAGTACATCTTCAAGTTTATCATTTTCTTCCAAGTCTTTTTTGGAAATTCTGAAATGTAATTTATTATCCTTGATTACATGATTTACATTCACATATCCAAGAGAATAGAGACTAACAATATTATCAGGACTAATCATTTCGCATAAAGCCATGATATCGAATGTTATATTATGTTCTGAGAGAAATCGGATAACTTCCTTGTATACACCCATCATGTCTTTTTCATTACTGGTATAAACGAAGTTGTTCTCTTTATCATCATCTAAGTTGATACACAATTCATCATCATCATTATATTTCTCTAAAAACTTTATAATTTCTTTCTTTGTCATAAATTTTAATGTTTCATTTAATTCGTTAATTCAATAAGTTCTTTAATTGTATATTCGTCTTTAATTGGTAATGATACATCATTATTGATTTTTAAATAATGTTTAAACATTCCAAATATTGCTTTGGCAGTATCAAGTGCAACTTTCGTATTAGTACCAAAATACATGGTCTTCAAAAATGTATTTTGAAAAGAAAATCTTATTAGGTTTATCTTTGCATCTATTAAGTTTTTACCACAAACAAATGCTTCATCTTCAATGTGGATAACACAGAAATTTCTTTTATTGTTTACGATACTTTTGCAATAATATACATTTTCATTCTTCTTGATGATTTCTAATATACGTCCATTAGGATACATATATTCTTTATCATACATTGTCCAAATACGAGTTTTTTCCTTCCCTATCAAAATAGGCAAACCCATACAAATATTAGCCCTATACCCTTCGTAAATAGGATGCTCGTAGAAACCATTATCAGGAACAGCAATAGTCTGACATGGATGTTTCTTAAAATCTAATTTATCTAACGTCTCATACTTACCACCTATCTCATTTGTAACAATATATTCGTCTGGAAATGTAACTACATTATCTGGTAGAATAATCCTTTCACAGATAAGTCCATTTTGTATTCTATTAATTGTGCTGTGCTGGAGATAAATACTATGACCAACTCTTAGATTTAATGGAAGTTCTTTAATAGAGTTACTTTCTATCCTAAAATCATCTCTAATTATTAAATTGTCAGGTAATGAGGAGATGTTCGTATTTATCATATACAAACTTCCTTTTACAACTAATGGTAAAGTAAATGTATTAAATTGAACATTGTTTACTTTAACACCTCCATTAAGTTTAACAGATGAAGGAATACTAATATCGTAACAATATTTTAAAATTAAATCTTTATCTATTTGTGTAGACTCGTCGAATGTAATATTATTGGAATTACCTATAAATAAATCACCTGTCACATGAAGATTAGCTGGTAATACTATGTTACTACAGTTATTTATATGCAATTCTTTGATAAATAAATTGTCGGGCAATATTACCCCCTCTTTATTTTCTATAGTTACTTTACTTGTTCCGTCATGTTGTTTCAATAGCATAACATAATCGCTACTAACTTGAACATTATCTTTTTCTTTCATCATAACATTATTATTATTAAATTCTCTGCAAATATACAAAGAAAATAATAATTATTAGAAAATAATGTGTTAAAAAATAAAAAAGAGAGAATATTTTTATTATTCTCTCTTTTAATACTATACAGCTTTCATTATAAAATCTAATGCATCAACCATTAAACTACGTTTATATTCTTCTGTTTCTTTGAAGTTGCCCGTAAGACGAATAGTTCTATCATTAGCAATCCATTCGAAGTTAACCCACCGATGTTCGTTAGTAAGACGTTGTGAAACCATGAGGAATAAAATTTCCCAATCAGCCTTGTTTATATTATCCAACTTAACAGAATGATTGTCTGATGTAAACAACTGTTGAATAATCTTATTAATAGTTGAATCAAGTGTTACATCAAAATTAAAGTGTTTAAACTTTAAAGTTTGATTGTGAGGAAGCCATGTAATATTCTCTTCTGGAATATTATATTCTCTCTTCAATCTATTTGCTAATCTGCGACTAACTTCATGATGTCTATTATGTCCAGTTTTAAATATAATATAATTTTGAGTATAAGTTGGATGTTCTGTAATATTATCAACTTCTCTCGTAGTCATACCATTATTACGCTGATAAATTTTAAGTAATTCTATCTCAAGTTGAATGGCAATTTCTGCATATCCCAATTTCTTAAGACTATCACAATAGCATTTAATAACTGATGGTAAGTATTGATAATCACAGTTATTAAGTAACTCTTTGAAGAAATCTACATTTAAATTAGATTTACAACATTCTTTCTTTGGTTCATTTTCTTGAGAATCATTAAACTCGTCAGTAAACATTATAACATTAATTTTTTCCATATATTTTTTGTTTTATAAAATGATATCACCACACATATTGCCTGCAATCTTATCAAAGGCACTTCTATGTAACATTATACCAATAGGTTTTTCTTTTAAATGCTTAGAGTAATAGAATTTTATTTCTGAACTCTTTTTATTATCTCCACGAATATTTACCCATTGGTTACATTTTAAACCGTCACGTAGTCTTATAATAGCTGCTTGACGGTTTATTGTTTCTTTATCCCATCCGATTGCATTCAAGTAGTTAAGTAAATTAGTTTTCTTAACAAAAGCATAATGTATTTGTTTTATATTACTACTTGTTATTTTAGTATAATCATATTTAAACTCGTTGGGTAGTTTTGGAATGTCGGCTTTATCTATCCATAGAAATACAAAGTGAGTTGTTTTTTTAGAATCATCCAACAGCCAACCTAATCCATTAGGGTTATTTAAGCTACTCACTTCTAAAGCAAAACTATCAAGATGTATGTTAGCAAAATGTATAGCTGCTTTTTCATCTACATATAATTTCTTATCACTTACATCTACTATGAAATCATAGCCTTGTAGCTGCTCTTGCTTATCATCTGTACGTGTGACATTTAATTTAAGTTTGGGATATAAATATTTGTCTGTAAAGTCAGCCACTTCACGTTCAATATTCATATCATCTTTTCTTTTACTTTGCATTTATCGGTTGATATTTTGCACAATTATTTGCCAGTTTAATTCCATCACACATAGTATTATGAGAATAAGCTATGGCACAGCTGTTTTGATAAAGACATGTTCTACATTTATCTATCATTATTTGTAAAAGTTTTTATCGTTCCATAAAATGTTGGATTAACATATTTGTGGAATAATTTATCTATTTTATCTTTCGGCATATTACAAATTAATGGGATATTATTCTTGCTGATATTTATCATAATCAATTTTTGTTAATTTAAATAACAATGCAAGTTTTTCGGCTTCTTGTAATGCTTCTTCGTATGTATCAAAATAAACATATTTTCTTGCATAATCATAATTACCATATCTAAATTTGATATATGGTTTTTGAATAACACATTTCTTCTCTGTATCAATCAAGCAATGATGTATATCTTTTAATCCTTCTTCAGTATAGGTATCAAGTCCATCCCAGAATAACCATTCAGATGAAACTTTTTTGAAAAAATTAATACCAAATAATTTAATCCCAGTTACTTTACCAGGGTATGACTTGCATCTAAAATGAGTGACTTCTACTTCTTTAACCACTTCCAATTCTAATATCTCTTTAATATAACGCATTATTCTATATTTTTAATTTGATTATCAACGAAGATTTGTCCACGTGTTAAATATAATGGTTCTCTTTTGTCCTTACATTCTTGCCATTTTTCACAACCAGTCATACTACCCACCATTCTACCACGTTCACAATCGGTAATTAAGGGATTCTTTTCCCATTGTAGTAATGTTGCATGAACGCAATCTCTACATAGTCCGATAACTGTAGGTTCTTTCTTTTTCTTTGTTAATGAAGTTTTTCGTCTAATCATTATACTCTATTAAATGTTCTTCTAATTCTTTTATTGATGTCGCATTAAAATAATCCATATCGAAGAAAGTATTCTCTTCACAATTTCTTTCTTCAAATTCTATCTCAACACCTCTATTAATCCAATATTCTTTAACTTCTTTAAGATTACTTGACGGTGAATGTCCAAGGCTAATTGCAGAAGAAAAATACCGTGCATCCATGTCTCGTTTGTGATATTGTTCGATTTCATCTAACATTTCTAATACTTTTATAGTATTTTCTTTCCCAATACGTTCATACAGTGATGGTGTAGGAACATATTCGCTAATCATATCTCCATAACTATCTTTCTTATATTCCTTTTTATCACTTCCTGTTTCAAAATCATATCTGATAGTATCTATGTTATTTTTCCATTCAGGAATAAGATGATATGCTTTAGCATACTTATTTAGAATATACTTAAACTGTTCATGTGAAAGATAGTGACGTTTAAAAGTAGGAAATTCTTTCTCTTCTCCAGGGTACTCTTTAGCTTCTTCCTTTAATTTGTCATAATCAGCTGAAGGTTGACTACATCTATACATTTCACGCAAACAAGCCTCTATAGCTTCGTCCAATATTTTACTTTTCAAATCCATCATAATTATGTTTTATTTATTTTTTATATAATTTCTAAAGGGGTCGAAATCGAACCACTTATAATTACCTTTCGGTATAATATTCCTAACAGTAGACTCTGTATAAGTGATTGATATATAAGTGTTTATATTAAAAATAAAACTCCAAAACATACTATTACCTATCACTTTTACAGCTTTTCTACTCATTTTTTTGATTCTATTACTTTGCTAATCGACAGCACAATTTTGCAACTAATCCACCATCTGTACCAGAGAACCTATTTTTCACACTTGTTATAACATCTCTCATTTGCTTTTTGTCAAAACCATTTGGAAATTCGTTTTTAATAAATTCTACTATTTCATTCTCTGATGGTTGAGGAGGAAGTAATTCCTTAAGAACTAAAAGTTGCTCATTTACTTCATGTACAGTTTCTTCTCGTTTCAATTTTTCAGCATAAGTTAATTCATCGTTAAGCTTCTTAATCATTTTTTGAAGAATTTCAAGTTCTACTGATTCTGTCACAGTTCTCATTTCTTTCTTCTTATTGGAGATGTATTTTGTTTTCTCTTCATCAGTTAGATTATTTGGTACTTTAATTTGCAAATCTTTAATTTCTCTTAAAGTATAATCAATTAATTCTGTTTTGAAGAGTTTAAGTATTCTTCTTGCATTAACATTTCCTGATTTAGTAGCATTATTAATCAGTTCATCTAATTTATCTTTAATCATTGTCATCATTTTCTAATTTGTTATTAAGACTCGTCTTTCTCTCACTATATTTGCCAGAAGTTTTGTATGATGTCATACCATTGCTATTAGTAAAGTAAATGTATTCGCCAGCATCAAAAAAGCGATATACTTTTACACCATCAGTCTCAAATAGAAATTGTACATCAAAATCATGTTTTGCGCCATCTGTCTGTACTTGAGTGCCTGCTTTTGTACAACCTGTCAAAATCATTAAAGAAGCAAGTGCTAATACTAAAGTAAACTTTTTCATAACTATATTTTTTTTTAACGTGTATAATAATTACCTTTACTATCCTTTAGTTGAGAGTAGGATTGTATTTCCAAACTATCTACTTTGTGATTATATTGGATTAAGTAGACATACTTTCCTTTCTGTCCCCAATCACCGTTACTACTTCTATATGGACGCTTTGATTTATCCACCTTATTATAGCTTCCATTGGATTCAAACTTTATATAGCTTTCGCCACCATGCTGAAACCATGTTCCAATAATTACTTCTGGATGGTTATATTCTTGCGCTACATCATCCTTACTACAAGAGGTAAATGTAAATACTAATGAAACAAGTAGAATTGTAACTTTTATAAATGTCTTCATAACTTTACTATTTTTTTAATTAAACAACTTAACAACCTTCAACTCTTATCTTTCGCCAAATAGAACCATTTGAGAAATAGATATGTGGATAATCTAATGAATATATGTATAATTTATCTCGAATATCACCACTAAAATATAAGTACCTATCTCTGTAATACCATCTACCTGTAAATGTTGTACTTAGAATACTTGAATGGTATCTAACATTATATGTACCATTACGATACAGGTATATCTCTTTATATGGCGAAGTATAATCTTCATTAACCCATCTACCTATCATTATTTGAGGGGTAGGTGTATCGTGATAATAATCATTATAATAATCGTCATAGTAATATAACGTACATGATGTTAATGATAATAGAAATGTTAACCCGATGAATAATAATTTAATTTTTCTCATAAAAAAAAAGCTCAAGGAAACCCACAAACTAAAGTTTTGTGGGAGGAATTGAGCAACTATTCCTTCTTTCTGTTAATATACTTTTTCTTATATTTACTAATCGTATGTGTTTACAACTGATAGAACCTTTGTTTACTTTTGTTCCGTCAAGTTTCCTAATATCAAAGAAGCCACTATCTCTTCTTCCAAATATATAATACAAGTTATTTTGATATTCAACTAAGTCAAATAATCTATACCCTTTTACCAAGAATGGTGATTGATTGAGTTTTTTCCTTCCACCTTTCAAGAAATTAGCCTTATGTATTTGTCTATTCTGGCATCGCACTTTCTTTTGATAGAAATAATACCCAAGAGGTTTTGATTTAGGATTACCACTTATACATCTTGCATCAACATGATGTTCTTTGGGTAGCCAATTAGTGATACGGGTATTCTTTGTGATATATCCAAAAGTCATACTTACATTAGGATAGATATTCTTTAGTCTCTCGTATGTAGTCCAACGAGCAATCCCCATGAAGGTAGCATCCCTGAACGATGCTCCACGTTTTATCTTGATGTCTATATTACCATAGTGATATGCCTTGTGGCAAGATTCACATAGCGTGATTAGATTGCTTGGAGAGTTTCCTCCAGTTTTTCTACTTTCAATGTGATGTACATTCAAGATATGGTCTTTACTCTTGCCTTTGCAATGTTGGCAAGTGTGGTTGTCTCTGAACAGCACATACTCACGCACATTAAAGAAACCAAGTTGTTCTCCTTGTTGATATTCTTTGCTTGATATACTTGGATTCTTAATCTTTTGTATGTCAAATGAAGCGGTTTCAACTATAATTTTAGTTATTGGTAGGAACTTATGTATCTTCTCTACAACGGTCAAGTGCGTTTGAATCTTATTCTCAACAGATGGAGCTAACCAACCTTTGTGTTTTGAAGATACTCTGTTGTTAAAACGAGCCTTACGATAACGTAATCTACTTCTACGAGTTCTTCTTTGTTCTCTACGAGTAGATAGTTTATCTACAATGTCATTTCTCAGTTCTACATCTGCTGCATACAATTCCTTTTCACTTGTTGTTGCCGATATGCCGATATGTTTACTACCAGCGTCTACACCCAAACTTATGGGTTGAACGAAATTAGTTGTTTCATAATCCAATTGAATTGTGAATGGAATACGACATACAACGTGGGCAAGACCATTTTTCAATAATCTTCTCACATTGCCAAATCTTTCAGTAGGCATTAGTGCTTGTCCCTCTTTGTTAATTACGTAAACCATTCGGTTATTACACTTTATTTTAATTTTACTGTAAGTCGGATTTCTCCGTTAAATGCTCATCGTCAATGTTATGGAGAGGTTTTGTATATTAGCAACACTATTCCTACCTCACAGAATTGTTTAATCACTAACCTTAGAGCAAGGGGCTTGAGCAAACACCCACTTGGTAACTATATATTCTCTCCTAACGTAGCACTCGATGTGCTTAGACTAATCAACTTGGGCTTTTTCAAGCCCACAGGTCTTTAACCTGTGGGTAGTGACAACATTAATAGTAATATTCTTTAAATCCATTTGTTGTACTAACTGTTTCTGTCTCGTTATTAGATAGACTAATAATAGTTGATTCAAAAACGTATTCTTCTTTTTCCATTTCTTTATTGATTTAATATTAATTTTTTCTGCTACAAAGATACAATAAAAAAACGAAGCTACCAAATTATAGCTCCGTTTTTAACATTATTTAATTTAATGGTTCATATAGATAAATCTCACATTCTAAATCTTGTAATTTATTAAGAATCATTTGGTGAACTTTATTGTAATCTAATTTACCATTGGTACATCCGAGTGCAGGAATAGCAATGGATTTAATATTTCTTTGAACAATTTCTCTTTTTAAAGCATCCAATCCATCAATTATATAAGAATATTCAGATGGGTATTTCCAATGAGTTTTAGTCGGGAAATTAATGATAATTTTCTTATCAGTAAACAACGTGGCATTTTCTTCTGTAATAAACATTCTGCCGATTACCACTTCATTTTTACTGCATGCTTCTCTATAAAGTTCAAAGTTCTTAGGAAATTTTATCTTAAACTGGAGGGCAATCCCCTTACCCATAACACCAACACAGTTAACAGTGTTAACCAAGGCATCGGCATCGCTCTCCAATAAATTGCCATTTACATGATGAATCATATTTTTACTTTTGATTAAACTCAGACAATTTCTTTCGCAACTCGTTCAACTCACTTTCCTTCTTCTTAAGTTCTTCAACTTCCTTGAGTTTCTGACGATAATCCTGCATTGTCTTTTCATACTCTTGCTTACGTTTTGTATTAACATCCTTTGTAATAGTAAACTTCATCTTTTTCCTATCTTCAAGATATTCATAGAGAAGTTTGGAATTACGTACATCTTCAGGGATAGAAAGCATGTAAGAAGAACTATCTGTGTCATCTTTTGAACTTACATTAATAGTTAAAGTATCGTTTGTGTACTTATGGCTAATAAGGTCAGTTTCCTTATTATAATTCACACAAACAGAATATGTGGTATCATCTTCATTCCACTTTTTCTTCAAACCGAATAACGAATCAATGAATCCATGGGTTTTGTCTAATCCTGTTTCACAAACCTCCTTTACATCTTTGTGTAAATCTTTCTTTTTATCCATTTCCCAAACACTTTTAAATACATCTTCAAGAGTTTTTGGAGTTGTAAAAATTAAATCTTCTAATCTCATAACTTTATCTATTTTATTAATAAATTATTTTTTTCTTTCTTTTCATTATTACAATAACTGTGCCAAATTATTCTGATAAATGCAAGTCACTCATCGCTTTATCAAATTCTTTCGCATCTCCCATGTGTTTACCTATATCATCACTAATTTTGATACAATTCTCCCATGGGTCCTTGCTACTATATCTTGCTTTTGATAATTTCATAACAATATTTGCTGGTTTATAATCTTTGATATCTGTATCACAAGTTAGATTTGTTCCTATGCCAGCTGATACCATAATACGCCCATTAAAGTAATCATGAATTTCCTTATATTTTTCAAATGTGAGAGCATTTGAGAAGATAAGTAATTTAGTCTTAGGGTCAATCCCTAATTCTTGTAAACGTTTAATAATCATATTACCAATCTTAAACTCATCACCACTATCTTGACGAAAACCTCTCAAAAGCAAAGCTTGCTGAAGGGTTAAGGTTCTAAGAAAAGACTCGGTAGTATATGTATCAATTAGCGCAGTACCAAGATTACCCTCATACACATCAATCCAGTCCTCAAGACCCATATAATTTGCACGCTTATAGCCATACACGGCAGCGTGAAACATCATCCATTCATGAGGGAATGTACCAGTAGGACGCATGTGATATTTCTTTGCCAAATACACATTACTTGTTCCAGCACATACAGGGCACTTTTCTTTTAATCTTTTAATTACTTCATTCTGCACATTAAAACTATATCGTCTACGTGTTCCAAATTCAGAAAAACCGAGATTATTCATATTGGCATAAGAAATCTTATCTTCTAATTTTAACATGGTTTTCTCAATATTAATCTTATTTCCTAATACTCGATTTCTTACTTCTGCATATGTGGCAAGAATAGCTATCTCATATAATGTAACACGATAGAGTTTATCAGTAACTTCACACTGGAAGACACCATCATCATCCAGCCACATCTTAATAAGTTCTGGTTTGAAACGAAAAGTACCTAACCATTCCCAATAATTCTCTGGAATGTAATCAATGTTCTCAACACACCAATCTCTTTCTTCATTTGTAAGACGAATATTGGATAAGTTCTCAACCTGCAATTCCATTTCATCCATAAAGTTCGGATAATTTCTCCAATCCTCTTTGTTTCTGTCGTTAAACTTAAACGTCCCTTCCGCTCTATTAAACTTATGGAAATAAGCGTATGAAGTACTGAATTTATACAAATCTGTATCTAAAATTGATTTAATCATTTTTGTTTAATTTAAATTGTTAATTCATTAATATCATTCAAATAATCTTTCCAATTTAGAACTCTATCAATAAGTGTACTTTCTTTAATATCATTTAGAGTTTCTTCATAACTGTCAATTAAATTATTCTTCTCATTGATTAAATTTTGTAATGTATAAACCTTATCTTGAAGTGCTTTTACACTTTTTTCTAAACGTTCATATTCATCATATTCAAGTTCAATTCGTGCCATAAGTTTTCTTTATGTTAAAATTCTTAAGTTTCTCTCCACCATCTATAGACGGGCAATAATCAATAAGGAGATTGAATTTATCTTCTCCATATACAAGGATACCATCTAATAAAGTCTTGTAAACACAAATATCACCAGCAATACCACAGATATCAATTTGGTCAATATTTTCGTCCTTAATAGTTGTGTACAACCATTTACGAGAATTATCATTGGAAAAGATAGAATATTCTTCTCTATCTGGGAAAACACCTTTAGTAAGAACTTTGTATTCAATATTTAGTTCTCTTAGAGTTTGAATAATAGGTTCATAAACGGACGCACCATGAGTATAAGCGACACAATGCTTAGGCCACTCTCCATCATTAACCACAAAAGAACAATGATTCTCTGGATGCCAGTCGGCTGTAATAACCACAGTTTTGTAGTCATTGTGATTCTTAATGTATTCACACAAAGCATTCATCTTTTGTTCAGCGTTATCCACAGGCAATGTTCCATTGATGAAATCATATTGTGGGTCAACAATCAAAAGTAATTTATTCATATTAATTTATTTTTAATGAATCTGATAATTTTCAATTAATTCAATGCATTCTTTTTTTGTTAAATCTGGATTCTTACATTGTTCTTCGTGTAGATAGTCAATAAGTGATTTTCTATCATTACCTGTAATATCTGTACGATACGAGAAAATTTCATTACCATCTATCGGAAGATAAATCTTAGCACTATCTTTTATTTTTAACCATGTATTTACCGTTTCGTTATAAGTTTCTTCATCTGTAAAAACTCGATATACCCATAATGCATTATCTATGTTCTGGTCACATTTCTTATATAATCTACGTAAAGATATTTCTAAGTCTTCATCTTCTCTTCTGAAGTTTTTTCCTAATAATGCATTTTGAACATGCTTTATTATTACATTAGGTTGCTTTTGTTGAGATAGAATAGTTTCACATGCACTATCTGTTTTGCAAAATGATAATAGGATTGAAAGACGAGTATATAAACATATAGGTGCTTGATTACATATTGTCACAATCTTATCATACATGCTATTAAAGTTCTGTGAACATGGAACAAAACTTTGTACAAATAGTTCTGGAAAAATATGATATAAAATACCACTATCTTTTAAATAATTCAAACCATTTATACAGTCTTTATTGGCTATTATTTTATTAAACTCGTTACGTATTCTTTCTTTAGAGATAATCTTAATTCTTGAAGCACATTCTTGTAATGACTGCCATGTTTTTTCTTCTATCTTCCAACCATATTTATTTGCGAATCTGATAACTCTCATTATACGCAATGGGTCATCAAAGAAGACTATGTTAGGATTATCATTTGTAGTCCTAATAACATGATTTTTCAAATCATCAAGTCCTTTTCCTGTAACGTCTTCTACTTTATCTGTTGATATATTGTAGTATAATGCATTAATAGTAATGTCTCTTCTGAAAGCGTCTTCTTCTAAAGTTCCAAAACACGTTTCTGGATTACGTGATTCTGAGTGATATTGCTCTTTTCGAGTCTCCACACTTTCAATGATAATATCAGAACATTCATCACTATTCTTTAAGTGAAAACTTGCAGTACCATACTTAGGATATACAATAGGATTAGAATCACTATGACTTTTATCCAGCTCCGTTAAAGTGTTTGCTAAATCTATCCCACCAGACGGAAGATTAACTACAATGTCTAAATCATTGGAAGTTTCTCCCATTAATGTGTCACGTACAAATCCACCTACAACATACGTAACACCTTCAAATTTAGTTCCTTTGATAAGTACACGTATTGTGTTGATGGCTTCTGCTATCTTTTTATCTTTTATTTCAAATTTCATTATTATTATTTACTTTTACCAATGGATTTAAGAATGTTGCCAATTCATGTTCATAATAAAAAACAAGGTCATTAGCCGTTACATCTAAGCCATTAATTAATTTGTAAATCTGTGGATAGTATGTTGATGGAATACACGCATAAGACACTTCATTTGTTACATGATTCAATTTAGTAAAAACATTTACTTTTGCTTCTGATGTAGCAAGTTTGAATTGATGTAACTTAAGACTGAAATAATTAATACGTACTTCAAAGCCAAGTGTATCTTTGATAATTTGTTCCATCATCTTTAAAGATTTATCACACAGCAAATGAGTTAAGACATTATTATCATTATCTTTCACTTTATAGATAATTTCATCTGTGCACATAGAATATGGTTCTAAATAGTCGGTCAGATTGAACTTATCGTTGAGTATCTTATATATTTTATTAATAATAATTTTTTCGACACTAATAGTCTTTTTAGGATTAAGTTTTCCAAAGATAACTTGTCTTGTGTATTTAGAGTTCTTGATATATTCACTATCAGTGAACTTGCCTATAAAACCTTCATACGTATTAGTATTAAGCACTATTTCAGAATTAACATATTTAAGTGCTTGAAAGTTTGCTTTCTTTAAATCAACACTTACAAAACTATTCCCATCTTGTTCTTCAGTATACAAGTTCCGTTGTGGAACCAATGGCTTTTCTGATTTAATATCACTATCATTGAAAAGTTTAAATGCTTCCGAGTTATAACATGAAGTCACAATTTCGTCTCTTATTTGTGCATAAGCGTCTAAGAATGCCCTATAACTACCACCATATTTGGTCTCGATGTATTCAAGAAGATTATTATAATCTTGAGTAGCACCACATAGTTCAAGACGTTCTGTAAAGTAAGGGTCTTGTATTACTTGAATAGGTAGGTTAAAATCCTTGAGGAAACGTTTTCTAAGTTGCTTTGTAACTAAATCTTCCATTTCGATATATTTTAAAAGTTATGTTGCAAAGGTAATAAAAATAATTTATTTCCTCAAAGATTTCATATTAATATATGTTAATTTCTTCTACTATATTCATATATACTAACAAGGTCATCTGGTTTAAGTTGTTTTATAAAGTTATTATAAAACTTTTTAATCCATTCCTGTTCTTTTCCTGTATCATCAATATCTTTCCATTCATTCTCATCTACATAAGCATAATTCCAATAAGAACAAGAATATGTTACGTAATCTTCTTTGTTTTTAAAGTTGGAGAAATATTCCTTTTTATCATTCATTGCATGATATATAGAAGTCTCCTCTGGAGTTTCTGGGTCACGTCCATCTACTATCATTTCCCATGTAGCATTATATAATGACTCATCACGTGTCATTACTGAATCCCAATCAATATCCTTATTTCTTGCTTGATATACTTCTTTGCCATCTTTTGTAATAATTGGTACAGCAAAATTCTTACCTAATGAGCAATTATCCCATTTGCCGTTTGGATTATCTTCACATAACGCATTACCTTCTCCGTCATAAAACATACCATCTGTAACGCTTTGGTAATACTCGAAAGATGTCATATTATTTATAATCTTCTTTCTTTCAGTCAACATATCAATACTAAACTGGCTGAGACCAAATTTCTTAGGGTCTGATAAAATTGCTTCGATAGATTTAATAGTTGCACTCTGCATCTTTTTTGCATCAAGATACTTGTATTTAACGTATGGTTCAACTTTTAAGGATTTATCATATTTCTTCATCAACTTATCAGGTTCCTCTCCAATGACCATAGCGGTAAAGAATTTACTTCCGTTTGTACTCATTTCTCTTTTTTTTCTTTTTATTAATTAGTATGGGAAATTACCTGTATTTTCCTTATATATTTTCATTATATATAAAAATGAATTAGCAATACATTTATCTTCTTCTATAGATGTATTTTCTTCCAAATAATTTTTAAGAATATTAAATATATCTCTATATGTTAAACTGCATATTTCGTCTAACCATTTCTTTTTATCATTATTCATAAAAGTTTTTTTATCTATGCAAAGATACATAAATTTATTTGATTTAACAAACTTTTAGTAACTTTTTTTAATAAAAAAAAATAGCACCACTGAATTATAGTTATTCAGCGATGCTAATATTTTGAATTTCAAGATGTATTTCTTTAAAATATTCTTCGTCTATTTTTAGATAACATTGATTAAGTGCCATTAAAAATTCTTCTTTGCCATTAGATGATAATGTTGTTTTAATACATATTAATGCATTAGGGTCATCTTCTTTGAGATTTAAATCATAAAGAAAATATAACTTTCTATGTAGTGTCTCTTTTATTAAACGTTTATATAAAATTGTATGTTGTATTAATCTTTGCGATACTTCATAATTTTCTGAACTTATAAGCAATCTATTATTATCACTATTAACAACTTTAACATTTTCATTATCTTCTAATATCTCTTTTATACTTTCTTCTTCCCATTTATAACCAATAGGTTGTTTTAAAGTTATAAAGTCACTTATGTTAATTCCTTTTTCATTGAAAACTTCATTGACATAATCGTTACCATGTTCTATAATATTTAAATTATGTGTCGTATATGCTTCTGTAAGACCGAGTTCTTTATTAATGGTAAATGCTATATGTGATGTTTCTTCACTTTCTTTCTTTGAGAAATCAAATAAGAAGTATTGTTTACTATTGGTATCATTCACATACGACTCCCAACACGTTTTATTACAATTGAAACACCATTTGGTACGTCCCTCACTTCCTACTAATTTGTTACAGTCTTTATGTGATGTTACATGTACTATAACTACATTTTCTTTGTTGTATACAATAGGAGAATTGGGTGTGGATTTAGTAACAAAACTTATGAAATCTTTTTTATTCCACTTATAACTTAAGTCCATACACCATGTGAAAGCATCTAATAATTCCGTAATGTCATGGAGTGAAGAACATGTAGAAATAAAGTTGCTTAATTGTTCTTCTGGTAACTTCTGAAGTTTTGTAAAAATCTTATTCCATTTCTTTAATTCTCTTTCTTTACTAATATTTAATATCGAACAAATCTCTAAATTTAGATATTCTTTCAATAAATTTCTCTGTATTGTATTGAATTTATTAATGAAAGATTTAATATCGTCAATTAACTGAATGTTCTTTATTTCTTTCTTTAAAATTGTAATTGCATAACGAGATGTATAAGCAGTAATACTATGCTTACTTAATTGACATATCAACTGTTTATGTGACTTTACCCACGCTAAAATACTCTTTATTTCCTCTACAGCGCAATAACTTGAGTATACTGCATTAACTGCCCATAGTTGATAATTTGGGCTGTCATAGGTCAAAGAAATTAATTCTTGAAAGGTGTTATCCTCTTCTGTGTTTATATTGAGTTTGGTGATTAATGGATTTAATATTTTCTTGGAATAATTCATTTTAAAAATTATAGTAGAGATATAGTATCCATGAAATTATCATCAAGAATACTAAGATTAGGTTAGAGATGGCACTAAGTCCACTCTCTTCATTTTTAAACACAATTGCACTAACATATTGTGTTATTCTAAAATGTATATATATAATAGTTGTTGCAACTACGCAAGATATTACAAATCGTTTGACAAATTATCAGTAGATGTTTCTTTGTAAATTATTTTATCTTCAATGGTATGATATCCCAATAAAAATTTATCACTTTTATTGATTTTATACAAATATTGAGATATGAATAAATTGGATAATGATTTACAGTTACATTTCAATTCTTCTTTATTCATTACCAATATTTTTATATATTAAAAATTTATATTTCAATTCTTGATGCTTTTGGGTAGATGATTCGTAAATCTTTTTCCACTTACTATCTGAAAAATTCTTTAATGAGAAATAACTATCACCTTCTGTTTTATCTTCCACAAGAGTAATATATGCCTCACTAATCAGATTCTCATCCAAAAAAGCATTGTATATTGAAGAACCGCCAATTACAAATACGTCTTCATTCTTTATATTAAGATGACGCATTAAAGTAATTGCACCGTTAATTGAATTAACGAAGTGTACAGTTGTATCACCAAATTTTTCAGTACATAAATTAGGGTTCGATGTAAGAACAATATTGACCCTATTCTTAAGCGGTTTCTGATTTGGCAAAGATAAATAAGTATTCATACCCATGATAACTGTATTATCAATCGTAAATCGTTTAAAATTATCAATATCATTTGGAATATGATAAAGTAATTTGTTATCTTTTCCAATAGCACCAACCAAATTTGTGCAAACAATTAATTTGTACATATTCTTACTATTGTTTCGGTTATTATTTTATTCAAAATGTTGTCTAACTCATATTCTTTTAAGTCCTCTAAAATTGGCTTTTCGTGTTTTGCCTCTTCTGGCATATTATTCTTCTTGAAAGCATATTCTCGTTGTACACTCAAACATTTTTTATTATCCCAATCATATGCTTCACTAAAAGGACTATAATATACTAATAATGTCTTAATCTCATACCCATTTGCATCAAGTATCTCTTGAATGGCATGTTTTGATAAATTTAAATCGAATCTATTCATGTTAATCTTTTTTATAATGCAAAGATACAAGCAAAATATTTTACTACCAAAAATAAAATGTTAAAAAAAATAAAAAAGCCTTGGAATAACCAAGGCTTAAATGTTGTTCAAAGCTGATTTGAACATAAGTTTCAAAACTTACTTCACGATAGAATCTGCAGTAACAGTGTCTGCACTATCAACTACAGTAGTATCAGAATCCGATAGTTGTTCGTTAACAAATCCTAACACAAGTGTCAGCCTTGTTACTAATCATCCACAGGCATCTCAGCCTGTAGCGGAGCTATCTCTCATCACCCGTAGCAATATATTACGGGAACCTTTATGTACCTATGTGAACTTACTTCACGATAGAATCCGCAACAACTGAATCTGTAGAAGCACTATCAGTACTATCGACTACAGTCGTGTCAGAATATTTTTGCTGAGCCTTACCCTTAACATTGTTTCCACATGAAGCAAAAGTAAGTGCTACGCAAGCTGTAAATACAAAAATTAAACTCTTCATTTTATAAAATATTTATTTAAAAATTGGTATCAGAGTAATATCCTCAACCGTTATTATTATGTGATTTCAAAATCACTTTGCAAATATACTATATTTATTTTAAATATACAAATTATTTTCTAAAATTAATAAACAAAGTTGTCTTTCTGATGAAATTCTTGATTTAACTCAATAAGTCTTGTGTGAAATCCTAATTTAAAATTACTCCACCATAAACGTAATTTCATCTTAAAAGGTATAATACCTGCTTTTATCGCAGCACCTTTTATAAGCTTATCATGATTAAACGCCCAACGCATTTTATCTATATTATTTAAATTAATCCAAGCAATCGCACCGACTTCATTCTTTTCCATATTCTGTTTTGAAAACTTAAAGTCATCAATAATTGCATGATGATATACCGCATAATATCTAAATGTAATATTCTGACGCTTATCATCATTAGGGTCATCATTAAAAGACCAAAACTTAATTAAATGTGATGGTACTTTTATTCCTGTCTCTTCAAGTGTCTCACGCTGTGCTGCTTCTTTGGTTGTTTCGTTATAATCAAGATAGCCACACTGACAATTCCATGCATTAATCAATTCTGGGTCAGGCGTACCTTCGCCACGCTGTGAAGCCAAGACGCACCATTCACCACGCAAGTTCTTGCAAAACACAAACATGACAATGCTTACTGAACGGCTAATCCAATGTTCTTGTCCTTTATTGTCTTTTAACGAAAAATTATTCATCATTTAAATCTATTAATTCAATATTATAATATAGGTCGTTAGCTAATCTTTTACATAGTGTAGTAAAAAAATCAACCAATTTACTAAGATTACCAGATAAAACTCCACATGATATAACAACACTCTCTATATTTGAATATCTGGAGAGTTTATAACTAATATTATAATCAAGTACATTTTCTTTTAATTTTAAAAAAGAAAATATTATATCAATTAGTCCTTCATGTCTAACTTTAGTCACTGACATGAATTTCTTAATATCTTTTCTTTTTATTTTCTCTTTTCTTATTATTCTATCTTTTACAGACATCAATATCTTATATTCGTCTTCATTTGTCATATGTTTGATGTGTATGTTTTAAAATCGTTACATTTTGTAACGCTTTGAGTTTATATTACCTTGCGGTTTATTATTACTAACAATTAGTCTATCTATAACTTATAGACAGACAAACATTTAAATTATATTTTACTTTCAAAAAATTACGATAACACATCATGTTTATGTCTAACTTACTCATTTTTATTTCATCATCTGTTTAAATAACGATTGCAAAGTTAACTAAATGTTTTTATCTAACCAAATATTAATAGTTAACAAATATTAAATTAATCTATTCTATTCTATTCATATATATAAATCAAACCAATTGAAGATTAATATAATAAAAAAAAGAGTGGTTATAACCACTCTTTACTTTTTTGTCTTGTTACATACAAGGGGGCAGTCCAGCTTGGATAACTTTACCATAAGTCATTTCCATTCTATTACAATACCACTTGAATGTCTTTTTTAATAAATTCAACATAATACTCACTTCACTATTTTTTCTAATTATTTCCAAATTAAGCTGTTAATCAACCCATTCGCAATAATATATATTTGTTGAATTTAATATATATCGTTTTTGATATGCCTATTTTATAAAAATGCTATTATTCTTGATTAAAGTCAAAGTTGATTGAAAAAATGTATAACTTTATATATTTCTCGTTCAATAAAATGTTAATGATATAAATTCAACTCTTTTATCAACTTTTCATTTTCAGCATTTATATATGGAAAAAAAATTTTCTTTTCTTTTACCATTCGTCTTATGTATGTCGAGGAAATAGGAATAACAATATCTTGTTCTATTGGTATCGCATAATCTGGAATTTCATCCGTCTTATTTCTTTTTAATCCAACAATAGAAAAATATGGTTCTATATCTGAATTATAATTTTTCCATTTCGGTATGTCATTAACACAATCAGAACCAGCTATGATAAATAACTCATTGTCTTTGTATTTCTCTCTAAGAAGCGATAATACTTTATATGAATAGTTTGTACCATCAACCAATAATTCATCCTTAGAAAGGCAGCATTTATCTCCAAAATGTGAAATTGCATTCTCTATCATTTGACAACGATAAGCAAAATCAGTAGCTTTAGAATCCTTCCATGGATTCTGAACAGTTGGTACAACTATCACTTTGTCAAAGTCACTATTCAGTACACTATTAATCATTTGCACATGACCAATATGTATCGGGTCGAAACTACCAAGCAAAAATCCTATTTTCATATTCTATCTAATGTTTATAAAGTCACACATAAGACATTCTTCTTTATCATTATTTATATATTCCTGATAATTTTTCTTATTGTGAAATTTTGCATACAACCAAGGATACCAATCATCTGCCATATTCAGAATCATATTAATTCCTTTTTCAAAAATTGCTTTACCAAAAAATCTTGTAGTACTTGAATATAAGTCTAAAATAGGAATATCATCATGTTTAAAATCATGTATTCTTACCCAATCATACTTTCTTCTTCCGCCAAAGAAATAAACATTTGTAAATAAAGTTTCAATAGAAGTACAAAACTTATCAAATAGTATTTCTTTCCAAGCAGAATTTTTCTCTCGCTTTGATAGATTATCTTCTTCAAGTATAATTATTACATAGGAATCTGTCTTACTATTAAGATAATGTAAAAACTCGTACACACCATTTAGGTCAATGTTATATACCATTGCGCCATGTCGTACTTCTAAGTTACCATCCTTGTCGAACCAAACTCTAAGGTCAAATACTCTAATATTATAATTTTCGTGTTGTTCTTTATAATTCACTTTCTGACATTTAGCAGTAAAAATGAAAGGATACATATACCACTTCTTAGGTCTAAGATAACTTAAACTATTATGTGAACCAAGTAGTTTCATATATTGATAAGTAAAAGTTTATTGAATTTTTGATAAAATATTTCCTGCAATTCGTGTATGTACTTGAATGTCTTATTACCTATACTTTTATCTGTATATTCTCCGTTGCAAGAATTAGTTAACCAGAAAGATGTACATTCATTATCTGTAGCAACTATATAGCTTTCAATAGTACTATCTGGAATTTTATATGTAGGCATTTCGGTATTTAATTCTCTTTTAAAACCAAAATCATTTAAAATATCTTCGGTAATTCTAACAGGCGCAATATCTTTAATATCAACTTCCCACATATCTCCTTCGTTATTATCGAAGTCAAGATAAATAGTGCCATCATTAAGAATCCCTGCAATGTACATTGGCATAGTTAGCCTCCCAAAACTTGTCACTGTACAAACCGTATAACCTATCTTTAAATCTTGTACTATCATTATTAAACACTATTTTTGATATAATTTACAGACAAAATTCCAACAACAATACAAATAATAATAGCAATAAAACTTGTATCCATAATAAATTGTTGAATATATTTTTTTTACTTATTGGAACAACATTAAAAAAGTAACCCCAACGGGAATCGAACCCGTGACTCCACCGTGAAAGGGTGACGACTTGACCACTTGTCCATAGGGCTGTAAAATGAGCGAACGAACGGAATCGAACCGTCACACCCAGCTTGGAAGGCTAGAACACTACCATTATGCTACGTTCGCAAATTGTATTTTCAAATGTGGGTAGTGGTGGATTCGAACCACCGAAGCTAGAAGCATCAGATTTACAGTCTGACCCATTTGACCACTCTGGAAACTACCCTAATAACGTAATCTTCCTTTTCCTTATTAGTTGGATGAGGTGGAATCGAACCACCGACACACGGACCTTCAAACCGCTGCTCTACCGACTGAGCTACCACCCATTATGAGCTGGATGTGGGACTCGAACCCACAACCTACTGAGTACAAATCAGTTGCAAAACCAATCTTGCTCATCCAGCCATTAATTATTTAATTATCATTTCTGTTTAATATTCCACATGGGAGTTTCTCCAGAACCAACAAGTACATCAATATTAGCACCCTGCTTACTTGCAATCACATCCCATGCACGAAGTTGAATAAACTGCTGTGGAGAAAGTGCCAACTCATTCATATAAGCCTTGTCTGCAATAGCTTTATTCTTCTCAGCTTTGGCTCTTGCTAACTCCATTTCAGCTTTCTTCTCCTGTGTCTGCTTTGCTTGAATTGCAGCAGCTGTCTTGTTCATTTCATCAAGTTGTTCCTTGTTAGGCATTACTCTATCTGTAGTAACTTGCTGAATTGTAACAGGGAAATTTCCTCGTGTCTTTGAAAGTTGCTGAATATAAATTCTCATTGACTTAGCAATTTCACTGTCAAGTTTATTAAGCACTTCACGATTACTCATTAAGTCAAATGGAGAACATGTAGAAACGTACTCACGAACCTTATTCTTGAAATATGGTTCAATGAATGTTTTATACCAGTCTTCACCATAGTTTTGCAACAATTCAGGAGTATGTCCTTTCTGAACCTGCAAGACCATATACATGCTTACATCCAAAGGTGTGTTATCGTTTGAAAGCAAGTCATCGAACTTGAACTCCACCTTTTGAGGAAGAATATAAAAACTCACAGCTGATGTTGTCCATGCAATACATGTTAAGTCATTAACAGGAGTAGGGTCTACACCAGTACTACCAACAAACCATGGCTTCATCTTTAAAGCTACTTCTTCATCGTATGATGGGTTTGTAAATGAACAGCTTGTTAATGCTGTTACAGCAAAGATTGCAGTAGCAATAAACGTAACAATTTTCTTCATATATGCTTTGATTTAAATTAATATCTATTCTTCTGAAGTTGGTCTTATTCTTAAAACTTCTGAGAACTCATCTTTCGTCAGATACCAGAATGGTTTACTTCCATTCTTGTAATACATTTTAGTGAAATCATCTGGATGTAATGCCAAATGAAATAATACATGAAAAATATTAAAAACGTTACTATCGTCCCAACCTGAATTTTTTGCTCTTAAAAATATTCCAATTGGGAAAAGTATGATTCCAATAATAATTCCAAGTAATAAACTTAATATTGTTGTTAACATATTTATGTTGCTTTAAAAAGTCCTCGCTGATGGACTTGAACCACCGACCACTTGGGTATAAGCCGAGCGCTCTAACCTACTGAGCTAAGCGAGGAAAAATTATGCGGAGATTATAGGACTCGAACCTATACACCATATTACTACGATTACTGATAGTTTAGCAAACTATTGCCTTACCAATTAGGCTTA
>QWCL01000079.1_pt1 | contig 44418 bp, 58 predicted proteins | sample 1972551 | NCBI WGS metagenome assembly QWCL01 (sample SAMN09866709, study PRJNA288562) | Human oral metagenome isolate term2_saliva, whole genome shotgun sequencing... | isolation source: mouth | host: Homo sapiens | place: USA: California
ATGAGGGCGGGGGGTCATTTAGGCGACTCCCCCTCCCCCCATCAAGGCTCAAGAAAACAAATTAATCATCAATTTCAAACGTTTGATAGAAGTTTGTTCCATCAAGTTCAAGAATTCGATCAATTGTTTTCTCAATTTCTTCAACTTCAAGATTTTCAGTCAAAGAATCTGTCGATGTGCACAGCCTAGCCACCAGCCCACAGGTGTGGTACCCATGGGTGGTGTCGTAAGCAAACCATTCGTCCCAAGAAGTTCTTGGATCGTAAGGATTGTCTACTGTGCTTAGCATCCTAGCCATGATAGACCTCCTGTGTAGAGGCCCTGTGAGTAGTGGTATACCATGGTGTGGGCTACCCTACCTCTAGAGCACGGTGTACTGATGATGTTGAGATTCCCAAAGCTTCAGCAATTTCAGAAGCAGTCTTGCCCCTGCTACTCATAGCCTTAGCTCTGGACACCATGCTGGACGATAGCTTAGGCTGAGCCCTTGGTGTGGCCAGCTCTCTCACTACTGATTCATCAGCCAATTCAAGAACCTTATTCAAGGCAGCCTGTGAGATGGCACCTTCCTGGATTGCTCTCCACTCTTGAGGTGTGATCATGAAAGGCTTCTTGCCAGCCCCTGTTCTTGAACGGGCCTCGGCTAAAGCCTGACGGCGTGCCTTTGATAGGCGCTCTTTGTCTTTGGCTAATGTTGGATCAGCTTGCTTCTGAGCCCTAACAACGGCGTCTGCCAGGACCTGTGCCTGGCGTTCTCGGGGTTTGTTGCGGAGGGCCTCGTTAACTTTTGACTTGAGGGACTTAACCTCAGGGGCATAAGTCTTGGAGGCCTGGGGGTTTTTCCTGACAGAGGGGATTGTTAGTGTAGCCTTCCTTGCTTCATTGGCCATGGCCTTCAGCTCATTGGAATGATTGGCATACACCGTCTCAATTGTACTGCCGTCCTTAGAAACCAGGGAGAATGCATCATGGGTCTCGGCTAGCTTCTTGGATTTAACAATACTCTTCTCTGTCTTCCATCCAACAATAGTCTCCCCGTCTTCATCGAAGATGGGTTTCTTATAGGTCTTCCCCGTTTCTTCCCAAACCTTACGGCCTGTCTTCTTATCGATAGGCCCGCCCTTTGAAGCGGACCGGGCTTTTCGATCAGGAAGGTAGGCAGTAGAACCAGCACGGGAAATCAGAGTGGATGCCCCACCATTTGATTTACCCTGGTACTTCTTCTTGAGGGCTGGGATTCCATTGTCGAGCTCCGACTGCTTGTAATTCAGATGGTGTTTCTGTGCATCAATTACAACCATGGAGTGTCGAACTGCCCGGGCAATCTCAGACTGAGTGGCACCTTTGATGGTCATGTCGGTAATCAGATTAGATACCTCACCCATCTTAAGCTGCTTGTTCTTGTCTGACATCTTAGGCATTCCTTCATACCCAGGGTATGTAGCTTTAGGATCAAAGTCCTTCAGCCCTTTAAGAGCCGGGGAGGTCTTGACCTTACCGCTATTGTTCGGGATACAAAGTACCGAGTCACCGTCGAAGTCTGCACCAGACAGACGTTCTGCAACCTTGGGGTGGATTCCGATTGCGTCTTTAACCTTAGTCCCTATTGCTTTTCTGGCATGGGGGTTTTTATTGTTAACGGTCAATTCAGGAATCTCGAAGCGTCCACCATGAGGATGGCGAACCAGGACAACCTTCTCCCCATGTTTGAAGTTGGGGGCGTAAACCTCCGTAGTCTTCATCTTGGGTACGGGGAGAATGACTTGGCTAGCCTGCCTTGGAAGAGATGCGGCCTTAAGATCCACGGCGTCAGAGTCTACTGAGTCTGCAAAAGACTGCAGCAGTTTCTTCTTGACAGAGGGATTCGTAAGAGCCATGATCTCTTCGAACTCAGCACGGCGCTTGTCACGAACTTTCTGCAGCTGCTGCTTGGCAAGAGAGACGGGCTGCTTTGAAAGGAACTGGGAGCTCAAGGTCTTGGACCAATCACCCCAGGTTCCTTCGTCGTTGACGATGTTCATTGCAGACAGCTTCTTCTTACCATTCTTGTCGGTGTAGTGGAGCTGCTTGCGAATGACGGAACCGAATGGGTTTGCAGGATCCCCAGTCTGCTTCTTAAGGGCGTCCAGTTTATTCCCAGTGGGCTTCTTGTTGGTGTTGAACCGGAGATCATACCCCTTTGGGATGTCGTCCGAGTACATCGCCATACCCTTGAGGTAATGCGTACCATCAACAGAGATTCGAACCTGGGCATAGCTAGAAGACCCGAGGGATAGGTCTTTGACTCCTCGTCTGACCTCAATTACGCCGTCCATATCAGCACCACCCTCAGATCCATAGCGAACCTTGACCCGCTTGCTTGAAACAGCGGTGGGCTTCTCGATGCCATAGACGGTACGACCCCCGTCCTCAATGTTGACACCGGGGGCTTTAATCTCGCCCCGCTTAGCAAGAACCGTCTTGTAGTCCATTCCCGGAGGAACCAGGACCTTCATCTCGGTCTGTTTGCCGGTTGTCTGCTGAGTGACCTTCACCTTGTGAACGTGGTAGCCCTCAGCCTCGAGCATGGCTGTTGCGGTCTTCATCTTGGTGCTTGTGACACCCATGTTGACCTCAACACCGAGCCCGACGTCTACTAGACCGTCCTTTCCAACCTCTTTCTTGAGCTGTTTGGCCAGAGCTTCAGTACTCCCCGCCCTTTCTTTGAGGGTGGGGTCTAAAAGAGCTCGGACGGAGGACTCGTTGATGCCCATTCGACGGCCAATAGCCGTGTTAGACATCCCCTTCTCCTTCAACCGGGCCACCATTGCAACGTCAGCCTTACGCTTCTCGTTCTTCGCAATAGACTTCTGGGCTCGAAGCTGGGTGGTGGTCATTCCAAGGCCTTTGGCGATCTCAGTCTCACTGAGCCCCTTGGCCTTGAGGTCCTTGATAGTCGACAGAAGGTCGCCTGAATGCTGATGGGGGTCTTTTCCAGAGCCCCAGGGATAACGGCCGCTCTTGCGCTTTACGCCGTAGTGGGCCAAATCCGTCATATTAGGCTTCCTCCTCCTTAATCTTCTCGATTATCTTGTCAAAGCTGATGATGGTACCCATGATGGGGGAGATTTCATCACCCTCGGGGTTTGCGATCAGAATATCATCATTCTGGTAGATCCGGAGCTCGTAGTTGATCTCGCCGGGCCGAATATCATACTCGAGACAGAAGAGGGCAGCATAGATCATGAGCTGATCGATCTTAGCGGGGATGACTCCGGTCTTCAGATCGTGGATGCGAAGTAGCCCCTTGTCAAAGGAGATAGCGTCAGCAGTGCCAAAGCAGTTGACCGAGTAAAACAGGACTTGCTCCGGCTCCATCCGAAACCCAATGGCATCGTTAACATAATTGTTGAATGTCACCTTGTTTCGGGGCATGCGCATCTTCAGACGAATGTGCTCTGCTGCGAGCTCGTGAAGACGGGTGCCTTTTGCTGCGGCCTGGGATGTCCGAAAGGACTCGATCAACTTCTCGGGGGAGTAGTTGAGCCAGTGGTACTTACTGGCGGAGAGAAAAGCATGGGCGCCACTAAGCGCAGAGTGATCGTTGAAGTTCATCTAGAATCTCGCTCTCATTCTCGGGGTAGATGAATGCCGCATACGACATTGCGTGCATGGTCCGAACGTAGTGTGCTTGGTTCGGACGGACTGAGGCATACTCGCCTCGCTTCACTTCAAGAGCCGCCCACTTATCCTTGTAGAGGATGATGAGATCTGGGATCCCCTGAATGTAGTTGGGGTCGTTCTTGAGAACGATGCACCCTGGCAGCATCTTACCCAGCTTTTTAATCAGCTGGGCTTGAAACTGAGACTCACGCATAGTTGTGCTCCTCTGGGTAAACCTATAAGAAGGGATAAGCTTTATTTATTCCTTCTATTCATTATATGCCGAGTTCGCGACATGGGACAGGGACACTAGTAGAGAGGGCTTGAGGAGGGGGTGGACAAATGCCCACTTTTTTCTTTTCTCACTATATATTAAAAAAATCAATCAATCAATCAATATGTAATATATAGTGGCCATTTGGCCACCACCCCGACTTTTCGTTGAAATTGCAACGTTTTAGGGGTGGCCAAAATGTGGCCAAAACTGGCCACAGTGGCCACTTTTTTGGCCATTTAACATCTCCAAGTCACAGAAGTCACATCTGTAACACCGAAAATGGTCAAGTGGCCAAAAAGTGGCCAAAACTGAAACGCCGTTTTAGGCCCGAAAAGCCCTCTCATTGAAGACTTTTTTCGCCCTCAGCGAACGTTTCACCGCGTCATCGATCGAAGAATCACTCTCAAGGAAGTAGTATTTCAACTCATTGTAAGGCGTATTCAGTCGGTCAATCCGTCCTTCACACTGCTCGGTGACTCTCCAGGAATAGTTGTAGGACCAGAAGAGAACCGTATCGGTACTAGTACAGTTCCATCCCTCTGCTGCCGAGGTGTACTGACAGATATAGATCCATCGGTCTCCTCCTGGTAAAGCATCGTGCCTATGTCCATTCCATTGCGCCGTAGGCAGTCCAAGCCGAGCTGCAATTGCAAGTATTCGCTCGAGTTCATAGTCGTAATTGTAGAATACGATAACTCTCTCATGGCTTGCGAGAAAGCGGAGGGCTTTGTCTGAACGCCAGTCATTGTCACTCACTACCTTTCGTAGGGTTCTGCAGACCCCACCTGCGTCTCTAAGGGGTTCATTCGTCCAAGGATCCATACGAGTCTTCACAACACGCTTGTAGAGTTCTTTGTCATACTCACAGGGGATTCGCTTCCGAACCCGAGTCGTATGACGCTCCACCGGCATCTCCACAAGGATACTCCGGCGCAGTCGCTGCAGCTTAGCCTCCCCCACGTATTTCTTAACCTTGGGGTATTTAGCGAATCTGTCGAATATGACGTGGTCGTCCATGAACTCAGTCCGAGTCCTGTAGAAGCCATGCGCCATGAATACCGGGAGGTAGTCCAACCAGACATCTCCAGGGGTTGCTGAGAGCATGATCCAGGTGTTCTTCTTCGTTATCTTGAGGAACTCCTTGACCCAGCGCCCACTGCCGGAAGCCCGCTGCTCGTCAAAAAAGAATACCGCGTGTTCCCGGTCCGAGTACTTCCCGATGTTGTTCCACGAGTCCACGACAATCCGTGAACCAGTGAAAGAACAATCAGGATCTGTACTCAGACCGAGACGCGCAGCTTCTTCCTCCCATTCAAGGGAGTCCCGCTTCTTAGCGGTTGTGATGACGTACAGCGTAGGGGAGCCCTTGACTACTCTCTTCGCCAAGGACCCCCCTTTCTTGAACGAGGCGGCGTTACAAACCGACGTGAGGTACCACGCCAGGCTTGTCAGGGTCTTCCCTGAACCAACGCCACCCGCCAAGATGCTGCCGTTCCGCAGTTGACGCACCGCCTGAATCTGCTCAGGGCGATACTCAACCGTCATTCTATCCGAGTTCCTCCTCCACCTCCGCAAATATGCGGTCCATGGCGTCGTTGTACTCTGCCCACTGCTTCTGTCGGTACTCCCGGATGGAAATACACTCGAGATTGTCAGGGGCGATGTTCTCCCAGTCGCCGTCCTTTGGAACGACGTAGTGATTGTATGGGATCGCTCCGAAGAACGTATACCATACTACGTGGTGCGCCCTACAAGAGGAGCTCTGGCCATCACAGAACAGATTCACACGGGGCGTTCCACGATGGTCGTATGTGAGCTTCTTGATCTGCTGAGTCCCGCCATGACGAATACGGCCCCGAGTCGAGACCTGGTATCCTTCATAAGCGGCGGGGGCATCAAACCACTCCTCGGTCACACGTGCATCCTCTTGACGTGGTCCAGGAGATACTCAGTACCGAGCTTTCCATCCCGAACCCGGAGACGAACCTCCTTGGTCGAGTAGAAGTGCTCGATTTGGTCGTCGTTCACGAAGACGAAGTGCAGCAGGTTTGCCGAGATCTCAGAGACTCGCTTCAGCCGCTTCTTCACCCCCGAGACATAGATCCACACGGCGTCATCCGAGCGGAGCTGCTCCTTGATGTCGTTGATCTCAGTGTAGAGAACCTCAGTGGACTCTACCAGCCAAGACTTGGAGTTCTTCTGGTACTCAAAGACCTGCTTCGAGTTGACCTCGACCTTACGAATACAATCGTACATGAACCGCTTGAGGTAGATGTAGTAGTTGCCCGGCTTCGCAAGGTTCTGCATCATCCCCATAAGGGTGTAGAACTGCTCCTCATACAAGACCACGACCTCATGGAGATTGTCGAAGGTCTCCTTGATGTAGAAGTCCTGGAAATCAATGGGCGAGAGCTTATTCTCGTCATTCATCACTGGTTCCTTCCTGATTGCTCGGTAGTACCCCGGCTTTCCGGCGAGACCAGGGGTAAATTCGAACTCGAGGGTGTCGATATCGGTATACATGACCCGATAAACATCCTCATCATTAGGGGCGACACTAATGAAAGCCGAATTATTACGGATCTCTACGCCAGTGGCCTCAAATGCATCCCCCTCCCCGCCTTCGATCATCACACAGAAGTAATTCTTTCCGTAGATAGAGTTCTGAAGGAGCTTGAAGTAGTCCTCGGCCTTGTATCGATCGGCGAATAAAACGTCCATGTCATCTTCTTCCTTCTCGAGCTTGATTGCAGACCATTGTGTATTTGGGCGGTACTGGACGAACTCCCAGTCCTCAATGTCATCCACCAAGACGTCATTCTTTCCGTACTCAGTTCGGAACTGGACGCTGTCATCAAACTGGTCGTTCGAGTTCAGCCAGTAGTCAATGACATCAATGGTGCCCTTGTTCGGGAAGAATACGGGAATCCGGTTCCCGCACTTACGAGTCTCGGTGATATGAGACAGGAACTTCATCCCAGAGAGAACCCGGGGCTTCTTGTAGAATCCATCAGCATTCAGTTCCATGTCAGTCCCACTTCAATTGGTAAGAAATCGACTTGGCGTACTTGACGATCCACCGAGGCCGAATCCCCGTTTGAGTGTGATTTCGAGTAATGACCGTGTCCTTGTCGAAACAGATCATAACTCTCTCCGTGGGCTTAGACCCGATAGTGAGATATAGAGCGTCTTCACCAGTGATCTTTGTGATCGAGTAGACAATGTAAGGAATACCGCCCCACTCGATGACGTCGGGACGAGTCCCGAGCTTCTTCCAGTAGTCGTAATACTCCTTCCACCCAAGCTCGACAAGATCCGTGTCGAAGTATAGGAACTCGCCATCACTGTAGAAGGCATCGGAGATATCAAACAACTTCTTCCGGCCCTTCGAGTCAGTGGTCACCATTCGGTACTTTCCCTCAAACTTGCAGAGGATGTCCGTGATGATCAGAGTCTCCTCTCGGAACCGAAGCTTCGGAAAGTCCTCCTTGTTCCGGATGTCGCTCAGGTCCTGAATGTAGGCCTGGAGCTCGTCGATGGGAATGGGGCCCTTGGTAATCTTCCAGTCGCTCACTTGTTTGACGCCTTTCGCTGTCGCTTGGGAATATCGTACTCGTCGAGGAGGTAGTCCATGAACCTTGCGAACTGCTCAGCGAAATCATCCGCTAGCTCTCGGTTCCGAACCATGGGGATACTGATGAGGAAGTTGTAGCCGTTGCCGCTTCCAGCAGAGCTACGAGGCATCACCTTGACATGCGCACGGAGCTCACGTCGCTGGGGATGCTTGATAAAGGCTAGGACGATATCCTTACCAGAGATCTTTGGTCGATCAGGGTACAGCTCCGTACGAGGGGTCTTTCCCTCAGCCCGATCCTTCGCTCGAGCCATAGCAAGGGCCTTCGCCTCAGCAGCGTCAGCCTCCTCCACAGCCTTACGAATGTCGTCAGCAGTAACAATCAGTCGACTCGCCATTTGTGTGTCCTTTCTAGTGGCGAACCCCGGGGCCCTTTTTACAGACCCCGGGGCATCAAATCAGAAGCGGCGCATCTCTCGGATGAAGATCCAGATGAGCCAGAACCCTCCCGTAAGAGCAATCATTGTGCAGTCAAACAGGAAGTTGAAGAATCCGTAGCGTCGCATAATTACTTCCAATCCAGGGCCTCGAAGCGCCCATCCTCGATGAGTTCGAACTCAGTCTTCTTGTTGATGAATCGGGTAACTGGCCGGAATTTGTCGTTGTAACACTTTACTTCAAATCCCGAGTCATCATGCGCCAACCGAGCGATCTTTCGAACGAGTAGATGGCGCTCTGTTCCATACCATGTCTCGTATTTGATCACGAATGGGACCTCAGCCGTATCCTCACGAATAGGCCAGGCGCACCAGATCTTGTACAGGTCCTCTCCGGTGATCTTCATCAGGCGGCCTCCTCATCGGCGTACTTTGCATCCAGCGGGTCCTCGGCGATAGTGACATACATGGTCCCCAAATATGCCTTGACTCCAGTGTTACCGTTCGCCTCCCAGACATATGGGTTGATCGTGAGATCGACGTTCAGGATCTCGACATAGTCCAGCGAGTCAATCGTCTGCTCGTTGAGGAAGACCTTCCGGCGAGTAATGTTGGGAATGCAGACCACTTTCGGCGGACGGGCTCGGTAAGAGGCCTCCACCTTGAGATACCAGATCACAGCATCCGGGTCATTCCGAGACTCCCGGGACTTTATGTTCCATCCGTCTCGCTGAAGGTTCTCAACCATGTCCTCCGGGATCTCAACGCAGAAGGTTCGCTTGGTTCCACCGGCGAAAGGTCCAGCAGCAGAGAAGTCCTTGAAGAAGATACGGGCATTCTCAATTGTAAGGTTGTTCAGTCGTGCCATTGTGTGCTCCTTAAAATATCAGGCTCGGAGGTCGGGGTGAACGGATGACGGGCCCATTTCGGCCAGCTTGAGTACTCGGCTAATGAACCGAGTGAGGTTCTTCTTCTGCCGGCACTTGAAGAGAATGGTGCGAATACCTTCAGTGAAGAGGATGTCTGCATAGACGATGTTGAGCTGCTTGTAGAAGCTGACTTCAGCCCCGTTCTCGAGGTCGAAGTGCATCTGGTCAGAATATCGCCCGACCCATGAGGGCTTGAGGGGGCTTCGCTGGTTGACCCAGTCCTCGATAAGGACGCCGTCGAATTCCTTGGCCTCCTCGATGATATCCCCGTTGAGGTCAAACCCGTCGACTGCGCTAGGCTTCTTCTTACCCATGGTGTCTCCTTAGTAGAACTTGATTGCGTTGTTGGGGAACTGGTGAATGGGCCGCTCCGCCAGCTTCATCATCGAGTACATGAAATCCATGAACAGCTCAGGGAGTGCACAAATATGATTCTCCGAGGTCACGTAGACAGGCCCGGCTTGCCACTCGATATATGCCTTCATAACATTAGTGTGCTGATCCCATGAGAATACCACGGTTGGATACTCCGGGTGCTTCGCATTTGCAGCAGTGAAGTCCGCATTTGGAATTATGGTCCATCGCCCATTAGGCTTCCTCGGGGCCCATACCGGATGGGGCAGAGGCTTACCGTCGACAGTATATTCGAAGTTCTCGGTGAACGTACCGACAATCTTCCTCTGAGGCTGAGTCATACTAGCCACTCATCCTTAAGCTCGAGGTTCGCCGACAGGACCTGACGCATGAAGTTGCAGGCGATCTGGTACTCCCGGTGGTTGTAGATGTAGATGGGCTTGATCACCTGATCCCCTTCATTGATGAAGATCCGCATGATTATGACCTTGTGAACACCGTCATACGTCACAAGCACACTGTTCCCATTCGAGTACTGGTGCTCGATGATGTCAATGGAGTTGCAGATGATCAGTACGTCCTCATGGACGCTCGACTCTGCGTACTCAATACTTCGGCGGAATGCCTCGAAGCAGTCCTTAAGGCTGAGGAACTCGCCTTCGATTGTTAGACGATCCTCATGTGGTACAAGCTTTCCCATTTGTGCTCCTTTCTGGGAAAAAGCCTATACCCCAGGTTAGTGGGGTATAAGCGAGAGATCAGTCGTCTGAGTCGACGATTTCATCACCGAGCTTCAGTCCGTCATTCACAGAGTCAATGACAACCTTGCTGGCTAGGGCACCACCTGCAGAACTCAGGCCGAATACACCAACCCAGAGAGCAACCTTTGTAAGGCCGCTCGCAGAGTTGATAATGGGCTTGAGAGCGCGGGTGATGACCATACCAGAGCAGGTCTCAATGACGGCGCGAACAGCGAGAGTAGCGATCGGGTTCATGATGTGTCCTTTCAGAGTAGGGTCTTCATAATACCATACGTTTCTGACGCGACCCCCGGGCCCTTTTACAGACCCGGGGGCTTTGTCAGATCAGGACTCAGGCGTAGCTATGCCAACCACTGCAGGTACTTTGAATCCACCAGGCATGCCAGCGCATGTCCCAGAACGAGAACTTCCAGACCCAGTGTCCACATTGCATATCAGACTCCTATCCCTGACAGATGGTGTTGAAGGGGCAGTAGTGGGGGTTGTACCCCATGAAGAGACGCTCGTAGTAGTACCAGCGAATACGGTTCCAGAGCATGAGTTTCCTCCTAGTTGTTGAAATATGATCAGGTCCAGTTGGTTCGTCCGCAACCGGCATCCTGCACCCACATGTGGTACCAGAGACCGCCGTACAGGTGTACCCAACGCCAGCGTCCGCACATATCACTTCACCTCCTTCATTAGAGTGGTCACAGTACGACGGGACGAATCGGGCATCATGACGAGCTCCTTCATCCCAGCCTGGCAGAAGAAGAATGCACTCCAGTTGAACCAGTTGAAGTGGAGGATCTTCTTCTCTCGAGGGCATGCGATTCGGCAATACCCAAGCTCATCCTTCAGCACTCGAGCGTTCCAGTACTTACTGACCCGTCCGTCGGGTGAGTATACTGTGAGTGTGAAGTGGTCGTGGTTTACCTCGTAGATGATCGGGTCGTCTAGAACCGGGTCCCGGTCCTCAATGGCCTTCTCGAAATATGCGTTCCAGACGTTTACCTTCTCAGCCATCAGTCCCAAGGCTCCAATCGTACGGCTCAAGCTCCAAGGGTGAAGGCCTCGAAGTCGCCATACTCGCTGACCGCAGCCTTCGCAGTGTCAGCAAGACCCTCGAAGTATCCCCAGTCGACCCATTCCTTCCAGTCTTCCTGGTGCGCATTCTTGAACGCTTCGAACTGTACCCACCTGTAACCGGTACTGCCTGATGCGGCATGGTAGTTGCCATCTTTCTCGCGGAGAAGGATCCCGCCTCCACGGTTCACGGGGACGAAGGCGCCGGTCTTACCGACGAACTCCATCTCAGGGTTCTCTTCTGTTCCGTTGTTGAGATACAGAGCAGTGGTAACGCTCTTAGTTTCCGCTACGTCCTTGATGTCAAGCTCCTCCTTCGAGAAGAGCTCCTTGAAGACGTAGGGGTGCTGGAACTGGGCGCCGGTAGCACTCCAGTGTCCGTCACAGTAGTCGACATAGACGGCCTTGTTCACGAGGCACATACGGTCGTAAGTAGCCTCATGCTCGAAGGTGTAGCCGTACTTCTTGCCGAACTCCATGACCTTCTCGATGATCTCGGGAGTAGCCCTCGGGATCTTGATCGAGTCGGTCTTGATGTGGGCAACGTCGAAGCCCTGCTCCTGTACGAAGTGTTTGAGGTCTACCATAAATAGCGCACCTCTCTTCGCAACAATATTGTCCACGTTCCGCGGGTCCTTAAACGGATTGGCAAACTTCGCCGCAGTGAGGCCGTACACGGAGTTGATGACAATTTTGAGTGCGAAGGATAGTGCCTCGTAGTCAACTCCTTCTTCGAGAAAGGGTACCAACGCACCATCGAGCAGTGTCCGAGCGGTTTTGTCATCGTGATGCTTAATTGCTACTCGGGCTTGCTTGATCTCGCTGAAACGCTTAGTGTATCGGCCTCCGAAGAGGTTGAGACACTCGATTGACGTGGGATGCATGCTCGCAATATCGAGAAGGGCGACGTCGACATAGATCCCTTCCTCGGCGTAGACGTACCCGCCTTCGCCCACTTCTTCACCGCGGTAGGTAGACTTACCGAAAGAGTACTGATAGCCAGGAAATTGCTGTGAGAGATCGGTGTATACAAATTCATCCTGGGGATTCCTGTTCTTCCCGAAGATAATGAACTGACTGTGCTTGTTCGTCGTATCATTCGGCGTCAAACCAGACAGCTTAGCAAGCATAAGCCGGGCTTGCCAGTCCGCATGGAGGTGGTTAAAGACCTCCTCGGTTGCGATAACGTCGTTATCACAGTACTCCGCCACCTCTTCCCAGCGCTCCTCAGGAACATTCTCGTCCCAGGGAAGCCCGAGCTCCTGGTGATGCAGTCCAAGCTCAATCTCCCACTTCTTGAGGGACATCTTTGTGGCTGCGAAGTCGTACACATCGGCGTAGGACAGGTTGTAGGCCTCAACGAAGCCAGCAGTGACGCTGTTCTCGATAATCCTCTTGCTCAAGTCGTACAGCTTGGCATTGTTGAAGCCCAGTGTACGAGCGTAGAGAATATGATTGTCGTACTTCCGGCAGTTGAAGCCGATGAGACGCATCTCGCAGAGGGCCTCGATCTCCTCAGGGGTGGGGTTAATCATCCGATGGACCACCGGATTACCCTTCACCTTCCAGTTCACAAGGAACAGGTTCGGGAAGACCTCGACATCGAAGAATACCAGCTCATCTGACGGGAACCCAATGGTATTTACCTCGGGATCCTCGTTTGTGAACGGCATCTCCATAACAGTCTTGATGGCTGCGTCTGCCTGATGCGTCGAGTTCATAGCGAATGCGAGAATCCGTGGCTTCAGATCCTTGACGTCGTAGATCATGTTCTGATCCTGGGCGTCTCGGAGGATCTTGGCAATGAAATCGATCGAGGGCTTCGTTGCAGGATGGATCTCCTTGCGTAGATTCCGCTCAATCAGATCTCTAAGTTTCTTCTCATTCGCCATGGTGGTTTTGTTTATCACCTTGCGCTCCTTAAGTGGCAACCCCTCCGAAATATGAGCTACCGGGACGTTGTTGCAGTGCGTAACCTTCCGCCTCAAGGATGAGTCTCCTGTGAAGACCTTGATCTCAATGTCCTCGTCATAGAGCCTGGCCAGTTCGGTAGGGTCACCATCGTAAATATAGTGGAGATGGATGCCGTTTCCGCCCTGGCTGGTCTCGGCGTAGGTTGGAGGCCACTTCGAGGCTTCCTTAAGGTTTCGGTTCAGGTCCTTCTTACCATCTGTCTTGATATCGAAGTCAATAACAATATGGTTCTCGGGGACCTTGACGTAGTGGACCTCGTGAGTATCGATGTCCTTCAGAGTAGTGCGAACATTCGCCCATCGGAATTGCGGAGTTCCATTAGCCCCTGCTTGCTGAGCCGGGCACTCCATGAGGACCACGTCAAGAAGGGACTCTTCCTGGTCGAGGTCGAGGGAGTATGGCTCTTCGGGCTTTGGTTCGAGCTCTGGGGCATCGATGAGATAAGCCCGGAATCCCGAATATAAACTTCGATACCGGGTTCCCCCTTGCTGAACTCGCTCTTGGAAGTCTTCGAAGTAGTCTCGTAGTTCTTCTCTAAAGAGGTGTTTACTCTTCGGATACGGGATATTACTCTCTGCACAGTACTCCTTATACATCTTATACGCCATGTTCAGTGTTACCTGGTCCTCCTCCTTGAACTGGAGGTAGTTCTCGGCAACGAAGTTGAACACGACGTTGGTGTTCATCATCATCTCTTGAGGTCGGTATCCATCGTAGTAATGCTTACCAAGACTACGGTAGACCTCGAGACAATGATTCGCGATCTGCCCGAGCTCATCCCGGATCTGGGTCATGAGAGTTTGATACTCACCGATATCCAGTTTGTCCCCGGTAGGGGAGATGTCGATAAGTCGACGGATGATACCGGACTTGGAGTCTGTGATCTTAACAGGTTTGTTAGTCCCGATGAACAAGATCGCATTAACTCGCTTGGGAAATCGTCGAACGCCCTTCTCATTGATGAGAATGGTCTCATGAGCGACGATGCTGTTGAGGAGCCCGTTGGACTCGATCCGGGATAGGTCTCCATCTTGGTCGATGGCCACGAGCGAACTCTTGGCGAGAGAGCTGGTCGCGAACTGATCTGACTTGGATCCAAGAGCTCCCGCATCGAATGTAGTTGTGTAGCCTTGGAAGAGGAGCTCCAGAATATTGAGGACGGTGGACTTTCCAGACCCGGGCGGACCATATAAGACGGCAAACTTCTGTATCCGTTTGCTATCACCAGCCACGATGGAGCCGATGATCCACTCAAGCTTTCGTCGAGCATCCTCATCATATAGGACTCCAATAAGTCTTCCCCAAGCGTCCGGAGTGCCATCCTCCAGTGAGTAGGGTAGTCTTGCGGTTGCATAGTCTTCCTTTCTAGGCTTACTATCCGCAAATATGAGCTTTGAGTTAAGCTCCTGGCCATTGTCAGGAAGCCTGGACTTCCAAGTCTGGAAGCTGGTCCATAGTCCATTGCTGTAGTTGGACAGGGGTTTCACAACGGTCTCGAGCTGCCCGTTGAGTTTCTTCTGGTGCTCGAAGAGGGACCGGTCTACAAATGTAGCGACGTCAAACTCATCTGTAGACCAGAGCCCCTTCTCCTCATCCCATATGGCTTGGAAGTCTCGCCCCTGAATGAGAATATCCCTCGACCGTCCGACGAGGAACTCAGGGTAGATTTCCACCTTTCCACTTTTAGTGGTACGCTCGCAGATTCGGTAGAAATCCATGAGTCTCCTTTACATATAGTTCTCGTTTGCGTAAGCGTTCATCTGGGCCCAGATCTCTGCCTTCCGCATATCACGTGCGCCGTGCAGGGGAATAGCACGAAGAGGGAACATGGATCCGTGCCCCATCTTCGTGTAGTCCCGTGCATTAATCCGCTCGAGGATAGACTCTACCTCTTCCTCGTGACGGGGGTTGAACAGTGCCTCGTCGGTGTAGTCGTAGAGACCGCAGTTCTTCACCATCTCCCAGAAGTACCATTCGAGGGAATATGGCGTATCATCATCCTCAAGCATCATGTCCATACGCTCGGCCAAAGCGATGAACATCTCGAGCATAGAGCATTCCTGCTCGTTGAGCCAGACGTAAGACACATCAGGGTTGTCCCGAGTGAATGCCTTACGAAGCTCGATACCATCCAGTGCACGGTTGATGTCGTTCTGGATCGTCACCTTGAACGGCGTCTGGTGCATGATCTCGAGCAGGCTCATGAAGGACTCCTCGGGGGACTCGGCTATGCGAGTATCCCCCGTTCGATCTACAAGCCACTCGAAATATGAGTTATCCGGTGCTGCCTCGATCATTACTCATCCTCGTAGGGCTCAACTCCGAGGACAGAATGCTCATAAGACTCGTCAATGAGAGTAATCTCAAAGTCCGCGTGGCGGCTCATGCTTCGGACGTATATGATGGAATCGGATACCGACACACCCGAGATGATATTATCGAACCACGATGTGTTCGCAAGGGCGATGCCTCGATTGTCGGCGAAGACGTCATCCTCCATGTAATATGTCAGCTCTACATGCTCCTGGGCATTAGGAGCGTTGTACTCTGCCTCAGTGATCTGATAGGCCTCGAAGTGCTGCCTATCGAGAGTCCGCTTGGTTACTTCCTCCTGGTCGGAATCGTCCACAGGACTCGGAGAGTAATCCACAAAAGACTTCTGTACCACTGGTCCAGGTTCCGGTTCACTACTCTCTGGATCAGCGCCCTCTCCCACCTTCTCTTTGTGCTTCGACTCAGCAATTTCAGCCAGCTCCTTGTTGATCTCGATTGTTGCTTCCTGGAAGTCTCGCTCGAACTTGCGAGCAAGTACGACATATACGCCCACTCCGCCGGCGATAACTCCGGCTCCAAATGCGAGTACTCGATCAAGCATATGCGCCTCAGATCTTGTCGTACATAATGCCGTCGACGTTGAAGTCAAGCGCCCACTTGGTTACCGTACGACCCTTCTTGTCCTCACCCTCGAAGGTACCCTCGAAGATGTTGAAGTCAACGAAGTCGTCGCCATTACCCTTGACCCATCCGGTAACGGCTCCAGCAGGGGTGTGCGGGAACCCGAGCATCTTGTAGACCTCATTGAGGAAGATGTGGCCGCGAGTCTGGAGAATATCATTCGCATACTGCTGCTGGCACTTGAGGTGGAGCATGGAAAGGTCCTCATCGGCGGACCAGTTGTTATTCGTCTCGTCAAAGATGACCCCATAAGGCGAGACTCCGTCAACGGCGGCAATAGCCTCCATCGTCAGCTCGTTCTTGGTGAGGTCCTCCTCAGCAGTAGAGACAAGCGCGTCGATCACAGCATCCTTACCAAACTTCGACTCGACCTTCTTCTTGTAGGTCTTGAAGGCCTGGTCGACAGCGGCGTAGGCAGCAGCCAGGGAGGCGTTCCGCTTGAGCATGATTCCATGCCCAGTAGCCAGCGAGACAATGGAGGCCGCACCAAGAATCAGGGCGGGGGCATAAAGCTTCGCCAGCTTTGTGGTCATTCGGGTATAGAGGACAACCTTGTCGTGCAGTGCGTCCTTGTCCTCGAGCTTGCCGGCCTCGTGAGCCTCGTGGACCTTGACAAGAAGAGCAGCCTCCTCAGAGATAGTCTCCTCGACCTTCAGAGTGGCCTTGGATGCGAGAATGGTGGTGCCGATGAACCCAGCAGTTCCGGCGGCAGTCAGGATTGTCGGGGCATGCTTGCTGAGAACCAGCCCAGCGCGCCCAGCGAGACGGGTAACAATTCCAAGATTCATTTGATACGTCCTGCTTTCTTGAGTCGAAGGTAGATAGCGATTGCCTGGTCGTCTTCCATGCGTTCAACACGGCGACGCCACTTGTCTGAATATGGATAGGCGGCGATAAGCTCAAGCCGCACTTGCTGTGGATTCATCGTGAGTTAATGTGATCCGGTTTCGGGAGCTGAAGCATGTAGCCTCGACGGCTACGAATCACCGACATGTACCGGGCCGAAGTCCAGCCCCAGTTCTCGTCAGTGTATTCGGTAGTGATTCCGCACAAGTCGTACAGGTCCGCAACTGTGGCAAGACCGTATTCCTCGATGAGGTCTCCGAGTCGGTCGATAACGAGATAAGCTTCGTCCCGGGACTCAAGCTCAATTTCCGAGAAGTCATGGTAGCGACGGGTACGAGGTGAAGCATCTCGTCGGTTGCCTGGTGCCATGCCTGGTCGAGAGTACGAGCCGTAGGAGACTCGGGAGGTTGAAGATCCGCCGCGTGGGCGAGGCGAAGACTCTCCGAAGAGGAGACGCTCCACGCCCTGCGAAACCAGATCGGAGAGTGTGTTCTTAATAGCCGGGATCGCAACGTCGTAAAGTAGATACTGGCCAACATTCTCAATATCCTCTCCGACGAAAGCTGCTACGGCCTTCGTACCAAAGCTCTGCTTCTTCTTTGCCGCAGGCTTTGAGGTCACCTGCTCGATCTTCTTGCGCTCTGTGGTCTTGCTGTTGGAGGGTAGATTCGGACGGATTGGTGCATTCGCCATATTGGCTCCTTTGAGAGATGTGGGGGCCCCAGATTTCTCCAGGGCCCCCAAATATGTCAGAGTGCGTCGATCTCCGCCTTCTTCGCGTCCTCCTCAAGCTGCTTGTACTTGGGGTCGTTCATGACGGACTTGATGACACTGGCGGGCATGATGCCGTCGTAGAAGGCCTTCACCACGTGAGGCTTCTCCATGAGCTCCTCGAAGAATGCCTCGTACTCGGGACTATTGAGGAAGGACTCCTTGATGACGTCGTTCTTGACGAAGCGGTCGCCCTGGCGCTCACCATAGGCAGACCCCACAAGGTCGTCAATGTACCGGATCATCGTGAGGCGGTCCTCGTTGTCAGTGGCCACCTTGAGCATCTGCTCGAAGGACTTGACGCCCTCATACCGACTGATGAACTCGAAGATCTCTCGACGGGAGAGGTTGAAGTAGAGCTTCTTGGTGGTGGGCTCGTCGTCGAAGAAGCCCTGAACGCGGATGACGTGAGTGAACATATGATGGTTTCCTTTCAGTTGATCTTGAAGTAGTTTTCCTTGGGTGCGACCAAGAAATCGATTGTCAGGACAGGCTCCCCCTTCTCGGTAAGGAGAGACCCGAATTCCACACTGAGGGCGTTGGGATCAGACCATCCAACAAGCTCACCGGCGGACACTGGCGGAAGCCCAAGTCCGGCGTAGAATTCGTTAAGGGAAGCGTAGCACTCTGAGTTGAGCTGTCCATTGATGTTGTTCTCGACTCGGCGGATGGTTTCAATGTCGGACTTGAAATACCTCCCCGAGAAAGTATCGTAGCACAGAACATCTCCTGATGAGGCCACAAGTACAGTCCCGGGACGTGGTTCACCAGCCTCCTGAACCGATTTCTCTGCAACGCGGGCCGCAACCTTCTGTACGTCCTTCGGCTTAACCACGTCCGCCACCGCCTCGCGATATCGTCTAAAAGCCGCCTCTGAACCTGAGTAGGCCAATGCAAACGCCGCTCCACGAGCATACTGGATACGGTTTGCCGCGACAATCGATACCAGAGTTGCAACCCCTGCGATGGCCGGGGGAATGTACACCCGATAAGATATTGAGAACTTCTCCCTCCAGGTGAGGTCCTCCGGCGACCGGAGGTTAGCTTCGCAATAATCGGCGACTCGTTCAATAGCGAGCGTCGTAGACTTCGCCGTGAGGATGGCAGTAGTGACGGTCCCAATGCACGCTGAGGCTGCGAGAATCGCCGGCGCGTTTGCCTTGATAAATTGCGTACAATTGTTCGCATTGATCACTTTTCCTCCTTGTCGAAATCATTGCGGATGTGGTCCCGAAGCAGAGCCTCATCCTTGGGGGTGATTCGGAAGGAGTCCTTACCGAGTCCATGATAGGTTGTTCGAGAGATCTCAACATTTGCGAGAGCGGCCTGGACCTCCATCCTCACAAGGGACTGAATATCCTTCCGCGTCATGGGGAGAGGCTCTCGCTTGTCTCGGTAGATCTTGAGCCAGGTGCCGATCAGGGCCATCAGATGCGTCCAGAGAATGCAGATTGTAAGGGCGCCCAGAATATACAGCGTCCACCAGATGATGTTCATGAGTGCTTCCTTTCTAGTTTCTTGAGCTTGGGGGTCAGTTTCCAGTTCTGTGGATTGTTGATACAAGCCAGGATATAATCCGGCGTAAACTCCCAGACACCGTTCTCCTTGGGAAAGTGTCGGAAGTCGATCGAGTCTGCCGCCATTCGTCGGAGATACTCTCGTCGTCCATCTCCTCGTCGGAAAGCACGAGACTCTGCGGTGACGCCATCAACACCGAGATAGAGTACGGACAGAGCGTCTCCTGTGATAATGTCAGCATGTCGAGCCAGGAGCTCCAGGACCCCTCCGACGGTGAGGATGACGACTCGGTTAGGGCGGGATGTACTGCGAACGAGTTCTTCTCGAGGAACACCGTATCGCCATCCTCGGAAGGTCTCGACACACAAGAGATCGCCTCGCTCCTCCCATTCAGCAAAGCTTTGATCCTTGAGGAAGTAGTAGGAAGATAGGTCCTCTCCCATACGCTTAGGTCGGGTCGTTGAAGTGCGGACTGCATGGTATCCCTCGTCTTTCACCAGCTCCTTCTGAAATGTAGACTTGCCTGAACAACTTGGACCCAGCAGGACTACTAGCATGTGCGCTCCTTTCTGAAAAGCCTATACCCCATGTCGGGGTATAGAGCTGGATTACCAGCGGTTGAGTCGGTTGTCACGACGCGAAATGAATCGCTGCTGAACCGTCAGGACGTGCTTCATACGGTTGTTTGCGCCCCTGCCGATAAAGCAGGATGCGAGAACAATGCCGAGGATGAAGGTCACGGTCTTGATGGTCGAAACGAGAATGCGGGTCATGATGTGTCCTTTCAAACGAGGGGTTTCATAATACACCCCGTTTTTCTCGCGGACTAAAGATGCAGTGTCAGTCCGACCCCCAGAACCGACAGGACCACAAGGACCACCATGAGCCCCGTCTTGATGAGAATTCCGAGTCCGAGCGCGATGATGATAAGTACGCTCGTGATGAGGAGTGCGCATATAGCCGCAAGAGTCCAGTCATTCATTTCATCTTCTTTCTAATCGTGCGAAGCTCCAACCAAATAAGCCAGAGCATACCATATATACCGAGCCATTCTCCGAAATCCATCGTGTGTCCTTTCTCGAGAAAAGCCTATAACCCAAGTCGGGTTATAGGTGAGAGTTCAGTCGTCAGAGTCTTCGGACTCGACAGCGTCGGCCTCGTCAAGGTCGTCGTGCTCAAGCTCTTCGGGGTCTTCGATCTCCGGCACTGAGCGAACTGCCATGAGGGTGAGTGCCGCACCAGCTGCGAGAACAGCTGCGCCTGCAATCAACTTCTTGGAGTTGCGCTTGATGGCGGGGACGATAGCGTCCTTGTTGAACTTGAACTCAACGATCTTGTCAGTGGTCTCGACGGTGTTGTCGTTGGTGTCCATGGTGGTTCCTTTCGAGTAGAGGGGTCTCATATAAGGGTCAGTTTTTTACGCGAAAGCCTATACCCCAAGTTAATGGGGTAGTTGGCTCAGAAGAGGTTCAGTTCGGGGACCTTCTTGTTCTTTTCAGTACTCGCCGGGCAGCGACTCATCGACCTTTCCTGGATTCGCTCCCACAAGAGTGCTTTGCTCAATTTCCGATAGTGTTCGGTCTTGAGCTTCTGCTCGTTGTAAGCGATTCCATAGAACATGGTGAGAAGAGTCGTGATGGCAAGAGCAATGTAAGTCATGGTCTTTCCTTTCGTAGGTCTTCAATATACACCAGGAAAGTTCCGCGAAAAGCCTATACCCCTTGGTAGGGGTACGGCTCCGTATCAGAATGAGATACGATCTTTGAGGTCCCGAATCTTCTTGGCTTGTGCCTGATTCGTCTTGATGAGTTCCTGGATGAACTCCTCATTCTTGTCATTGTAAGCGTACAGATTCTTACGAATCCGAGCGAGTTCAGCAACGCTCTTCTTGAGCTTGCGGTTCTCTCGGAATACAAAGAATGCTGCAATCGCCTGAGCAATGACAACAATGAATAGGGCCAGAACAGAGTAAGACATGGTGCTTTCCTTTCAGAGTAGGGTCTTCATTATACCCCGAGTTATACCCGCGAAAAAAAAAAAAGAAAAGCCTAGATCCCATGGCGGGATCATTGGCTGTGAGGTTAGTAGGGATCAGAATTCACGGGTCTTCTTGCCGAAGATTTCGCCGATGATCAGCAGAGTGCCGAGAACAGCGAAGGGAATGGCAATGAGAGCAGCGAGGGTGAACATTGTGGTTCCTTTCTAAGGGTCTTCAATATACACCGTGTAAATTCTGCGACTCCTGTGACTAATGTGACTAAAAACATAAACGCGGGAAAATTCGACGAAGCCTATACCCCTTGTTCAGGGGTAGAGACTTGTCAGAGATAGATGTGGTCGTACTCAGTCGAGCTCAGTCCAGTTGCAGCAAGCTCCTCAGCGTAGTCGAGGGCGGCCTGTGCAGCGGCGGGAGAGAGGTTCATGAGAGTGTCCTTTCTATGTCAGGGTTTCATTATACTCTCCGTTTTTCTCGCGGGCAAAAAAGATAAGCCAAGCCCCCCATGCATATTGCACAGGGGGCCTGACGAATCTCAGAAGGGCTTGACCTTCATGATGAGCCCGAATGCCTTCGAGCTGACGACAGCAAGTCGCTCATACTGGAGTACGGCTAAGATGCCTGCCATCGAGGTGACCGCACCGAGAATTGCATCCTTGCTGAGCTTCTTGCTTTCGCCAAGGGCTTTGGCCTTTGCAAGAGTCTCAACATTGCGAACAATGGTGGTGTAGTCATCCGAGGAGGGATCGTGAAGCTCGGCATCCTTCAGAGCTGACTCGATGGTCTGCTGAATGGGGTCGGGGTTCTTCATAGTGGCTCCTTTCTAGGGTTTCATAATAGGGCAGGTTTTTCTCGCTTAGACCTGCTTGACGTCCAGCGTCACCTTGCCATTCCGGAGCATCTCGCCGACGCCCTGGTCGAAGGTGGCGTGAATACCCTGAGACTCGTCCACGTGAAGTGCCCCGGAGGGCTGATTACCCGTGTACTTGTTCGAGCTGACGCCCAGAAGCACACCGAGGAAGGTGTCAATAGCAGCAATCGTCCCCGCGACCTCAGTCGGGTAGGGAAGGTGCCACAGGGCTGCCAGAGTGACATAGAGCGCAGAGGTAGCCGGGAGGGCGACCAGAGCAACCCACTTGAGGATGTCGTAGGACTTGTTCGTCATCTGTTTCTCCTTGAGGTGCTTAGCCATCTTGTTTCTTCTTTGCGGGAGGTCTGGGAGTGGGGACAATTGGCAGGCGCTTGACCTCATCGACAATCCTCTCAGCAAGCCCATTTCCTCCGAACTCGGAGTATGGCTCGTAGAGGTACTTCATGAAGTCCTCATACTCGTCGAGAGTGAGGTAGCCTCGGTGAAGATATGTCTTTCCGACATAGACGATGCGGTCATGCGCCATACCAAGCAGCAGTTGGGTACTGGCTGACTTCCTTTCCCCGCGCTTCATAATCCATGCCCAGATCCCGGACGAGCCCAGCACCGAGAATACGATAGCCAGGCTCATGTCCAGGACTGGATTCAGACCGAAGTGCTGCATGTCATCCAATCGCGAAGTAGGGACGGACGCCCTGCTCCGAGGTGTAGGCCGCGGTGTACTCCGATGCGTCAGTACCCACATAGATCGAGGAGTTCGTCGTAGCGATGTCTCGAGTCCAGTAGTTGCTATCGCAAGCAATGTAGTTCTTGGCCAGCTCGAAGATGGGGAAGCGCCCGATAGCAAGATCCCCTCGCTGGAAGTCGTGCCTCGAGATGGCCTGACGTCCAAAGATCATGTCCTCGGTCATGAGACCAGCCGTGTGAGCCAGCCAGTCCGAGCCAGTAATCTGTGAGAGGTTGTTGTAGGAGGTCGGGAACTTCGTCAGAGGCTGAAGAACGTTCCCAGTACCGAATGCGCCTTGAGCCGTGGAAATGGCTCGGTTCAGACCAGTTCGGCCGATCTCGAACGAGGTGAACGCTGTCGGGATGTTGTTCGTGTCGTTATACCGGCTCGTGTAAAGCGGCTGGTCGGGAAGGACGATTACGTGGTGACGGAGGTACTTGGGGTAGCCGATCCCATAGAAGTAGTCGAACGCGACAATACGCCAAGTAACACCGTTGATCGAGAAGTAATCGCCCAGGAACATGTTGTCGAATGTTCCGTTTCGGATCGACGTGAGATACGGGTTCACGTTGTTACCAAGGGATCCCCCTCGGAACAGAGAGTTGTGAAGACCCGCATTTCCTCGGCTAGCGATCTGGAAGAGGGTGCTAGCGTTATTGAGAGCGGAGTTGATGTTAACAAGCTTGCTCTCATTAGTCCCGACTCGAGACTCGACGTTGGCAATCTTCAGGTTCTGCGCTGTGTCAGAGGCCTTCAGGTTGGCCACCTCAGTAGCGGTATTTCCACCAGCCTGAGTCAGTGCGTCTCGAACTGCCTTAAACCAGGTATCGAACTCGCCCTGCAGTTTGTTCTGAAGGCCGGCAAGATCGATAGTGTTCGCCGGTCCGCCGATGTATGGCGTGCCATTAGAGCCGCCATACCCGACTCGAGAAGAGACATGCTCCGGAGAGATCTGCCGGGCAGCCTTGAGAACTCGGATGTTGGCGAGCACCATGTACTTCTTACCAGGGGTGTCCGTCGGCAGAGGCGCCTGCGGGCTACCAGAAGCCTGGCCAGTCAGCACCTCGAGTCGAGCAGCTCGTACTGCCTTGTTGTTATCTACAGACAGCACGATCGAGTCGATACGGTCCAACGAGGCGTGAGCGGCACTGATTGACAGCTTCTCGTCAGCAGTGTTCTCCACCCATCGGCGGTTCAACCAGGCCTTGCCGGAGCCGACATAGATAGCCATCTCATTGGTCCCGGGGCGAACCAGGAAGTGATCACCGACATTCGGGAACACCCCATCCGAGATGATACCGTCAAACAGGGCGCCGAACTGCTCTGCGTCATAGACCCTGTCTCCGTTAACTGAATTGTAGAAACCACTAGATAGAGGCATTTGCGAAATCTCCGTCTCGAGGCTCGATCACGATGCCGGGCCCCTTTCGTAGGTAGTTGAGACGGAATGTGTCACCCGTCCACTTGTTTCGAGAAGCCATAGAGATGGCAGGCGTCTGCGAGAAACCGCTGTCGGACCAGGACTCAGTCATCTCGGTGAGCTGGGCCTCAATGGGCTGTGCACCGTTAGTGGGGACATAGTACATAACATCCCCACAGACGAAGCCTTTGCGGTACTCCACATTCGAGAAGTTGTCAATCTTACCAGACATGACGCCCAGCGGGTTGTACTTCGGGAACATGGCGTCCAGAACCCAGTAAGGATACCACATCTCGGTCAGGGCCGATACCATCTGCTTCTGGGCAGGAGTCAGAGCCTTCCAGTCCTCAGCTCGATAAGGCTTGTGGACCTGAGTGTTATTCCACAGGGCCTCGCGTCGATCCACGCCATCGCCATATCGGAGTCGGTGCTCCCTACGGTGAGTAGTACCATCAGCGATCCAGTTCTCGTTCAGCTCGACATCGCCAGAGTCGAAGACCTCAAAGACGACATTCTTCGAGTCGAGGATAGAGTACACAGCCTTGAAATCTGTGAAGTTCTCATTCTTGTCGGAGAGCACGATGGTCTCAACAAGCCGAGGGTGGCGGACATAGGTGTGGAAGTTCCCTTGCTCCCAAGTAACCTTGTAGTAGAGAGGGTACCCGTTAGGCTTGCAGGCCTGGAGGATCTGCCCGAATGGCTCGTTAAGAGGACACCGGTCCCAAACGACCCACTTACCGTCCTGGAGCTTCTGCCCTGTGTCATTTACATAGGCGTATTCACTAACCTCAGGGTCTGTATGGAAGGTCCATCCAGGAAGTGCTCGAGATGCTCCAGCAGCCGCCCCGAGGTGGTTGTTGGCCATCTGCTGAGCGAATAACTGAGCATTGAACTTCTGCTGCGCGTCAGGCTTGATGAAGGTCTTGTGCTCCAGGACTCGCCAGGTGTAGACGCTCTCGAGAGATCGACCAGAATACGTGTGCTTGTAGCTACCGTTGTTCTGCTGTTCGATAGCACAGGTCTCGATAACCATCACAGTATCAGTGTCATCCCTCGAGATGAAGTTCCCGAGACGGTACATAGGTACTGAGTCAGTCGTGAAGACTGCCAGCTCGAACTGACCGAAGTCGTAAGCCCTCTCAGTCCAGTTCAGTGAGATGAAGTCGTCTGGAATCTCACGTGTGTCCTTCCAGTCCAGACGGTTTCTGTAAAACAGATGCATTAGACGCCCCTATACAAGGTCTCGTATTCGATAGAGATATCCATGTCGTTGGGATTCCCGACGAACTGCAGACCAATGGTATTGTTACCCGGGTGGAGCTTGATCCATTGGCTCTTAATGTCGAGAACACCGGTGATGAACGACTCCTTTCCACCAGCAATGTGCTTGACAGACTTCTTGGCAGGTCGAGTATCGATGACAAGCTGCTCGCCACGATAGAAGTCCTTGACCTTGTTAATGATCATTGCCTCGTCATAGGTCTGGTTGATCACGGTCAGGTTAGACACATTACCATTGAAGGAGAAGGTAATGACAACGCCTGTGTCAGCGTCGCCGAGGTAGTTGATGTCCTTACCAGACGAGTTGGACATGTCGCCGAAGATGAGTTCCTTGGGGTTGTCCGCAGACTTGAACGGGAACTGGAACAGAGGTGTGACGTCGTTGAACCCAACGAGACCCGTGATAGACGGGGAGTTGGATCGCCAGTAAGGATCGATAGCAATCAGTGAGACCCCGATCTCCTGCCTCTCGGAGAAGATGTTTGGCTCTACTGACTCGACAATCATACTGGACTTGACGGCCACCTGGTCAGTAACCACACCGAAGGTCACTGTCTCCCCAACCGGGAAGTAGTGGTAGATCTTTCGGCGTTCAGTCTGAATGTCTTCCCCGACGGGAATGAGGGTGAGAACCACATTACGAGTCCCCACCCTCGCCCCCTTCAGGAATGCCCCATCAATCAGCGCATACCGCTCAAGACTGAGTTCCGTCTTGACTGGGCCAAGACCGGTGATCTCCTTGACTGCGATACCCGAGCTCCAGGGGTCGAATAGATCAAGATTGAGGGATTCGCCCCCCTTGTTGAGAGATGAGACTTCGGTGATCATACAGTCAACGCGTCCTTTGCCATGGCCAGCTGCGTCTTGGTGTTGCGGTAGATATCCGCCGCATCAAGGGCCTCTGGCGAGTTGTTCGTCTGGTTGAAGGTGATGTTTGTGGTGCCATTTTGACTGTTCTTGTCATCGAACTTGGCGTCCACAGGAATTGTAGGCCGTGCACCATTCGCCGCATTGAGCGTGGTGCCGATTGCGGGCATTAGGCTGTTGATTCCTTTTGCCTGCTTCTCCATCTCCTCGAGATTGAGAACGGGCTTGACCTCGGGCTTGTAGGATGGGTCTTCCTCGATGAGTTCGTTAACCCCCTCGAGTGCCTGAGACAGAGCCTCGTAGGCGGTCTTACCCATTCCTTCGCTGGCATTAGCGATGTTCTCATGTTCAGCACGGATACCGATAGCGAGACCCTCGCCCATGAATCCACCAATAGTCTTCATGAGTCGAGAAGGAGAGGCAATACCCAGGTAGCTCTTCATCTTAGAGATACCGTTCTTAGCGCCGTTAACCAGCTCAGATCCGATCTTCCAAGCCTTGGATGCGAGTCCGCCGGTAACACCATCGATGATGGCCCATGCGATCTCCTTACCGACTTGGCGGAATCGGTGAGAGTAGTTGTTGATCGCATCTCGGACACCCTCAAGGAACTTGAGAATAGTCCATACGGCCTTGTCAATGATTCGTCCGGCGTTGTTACCAATACCATCCAGGAAGTTGACGATCAAGTCCGCACCAGCATTAATGATGTTCTGCATGTTATCAGCAATGCCCTGGATGAACTTAGCAACAGAATCAGCACCCTTAGAGCCGAACTCATAGGCATGGTTGTCCAACTCTGTTAGCAATGCCGAGATCAGTGTGAAGATGGCCTGCACTACCAACGGAGTGTTGGCGATAATGGCATACAACAACGCACCGATCAGCTTAGCCATAGCGACTCCGACCTCGGGAGCCTTGTCTCCGAGCGTGACGATGAACGCCGTGATGGCCAGCGCCAACTGTACCGCAAGGTTCGGGAGAATCTCAGCAAGTCCCTTGAGACCATTAATCAGAACCACGAAGGCTGCTGCGCCGGAGGTGGCACAGATACCCAGTACCGCCGCGAATGCCGCTAGACCGATTGAGATAGGCAGCAGAGCAATACCGAAGGCAATTAGAACTGCCGTCAGCAGGATCAGCCCCGGAGCCACTAGGTCTGCGACAAACGCTGCAACCAGAAGCACTGTCAGTCCACCAGCAAGTGCAACTAGACCAATAGCCACTTGCATCCAGGAAAGCTGGGCGAGCCTCTCGATCGCCATTGCGAACAGAAGCATGCTTCCAGCCGCAAGGGCAAGACCTGCTGCACCCTCTGTGAATGCATCCGCCGAGGCCATAGCGAATACCAGAATGGCCAATCCCGCCGCAAGCGCAATCATGCCCTGTGCGAGCTTGACGATATCCATCTCGCCGAGTTTCTCGACGGCGTAGACGAACACGACAATAGCCGCAGCCATGGCTAGAATGATCGCTGCGCCCTTTCCACTTCCTCGACTGGCGACATTCACCGCCACAGCGAGCAATGAGATAATGACTCCAATGGAGATTACACCCTGTACGAGCTTGCCCATATCCATGCTACCCAGCAGCCAGATAGCGGCCACTAGAATATTCACAGATACAGCCAAGGACATAAGGATTGCTGCGCCTCTACCCATGTAGGGGTTCTTGCTGACGATTACCATGAATCCGGCTAGGGCTGCGATGATCGCCGACAGAGCAATAACGCCCTGGAGAGCAGTTCCTGTTTTCATAGAGCCGAGCATGAATACTGCTCCTGCAAGAAGCACACAGGCTACAGCTAACCCAAGTAGAATATTAGCGCTCGGCTGCATACGCTTGGCGTTCTTCTGGACAGTCTCCATGAACTGTGTCAGCACAGTCAGGATTACCAGAAGTGCCATTACGCCCTGCATTGCTGAGGCAGGGTCCATGTTTCCAAGCATCTTAACTGCGACAGCCATGATGACCATTGCCACAGCAAGAACTGTCAGGGTGCCTGCGATACCCTGCAGCTTGTCGTGGTCGATCTTCTCCATCTGCTTCATTGCGAATGTCAACATCGCAAATAGGGCGCCGAGGGCGGCGATTCCCTTGATTAGCTTGGGGAAGGGGACCAGTGACATGATAATCAGCGCTGCAGCAAGGATCAGAAGCGCGATAGCGATCTGTTTAAGTGCCTCAGCCTTGATCTGCTCGATGAAGGCGTCCAAAGTCTCAGTCAGCTTGTCGAAGAAGTCCTTCAGTTTATCAGCGAGACTGCCGATCTTGTCGAAGTTCTTCTTGAACGAGTTCATCCAGCTGGTAATAGCAACAAGAGCGCCACCACCAAGGGCCGTAAGCAGAATGCCGCCCATGTCATAAGACTTGAGGTTCTCATTAGCGTTCTTTGCCGCCTCGCCAATTCCACCAAACATCTTGTTGACGGCTTCCTTGACCTTTGGCGCCACGGTCTGAGTAATGAACTCCTTAACCTCGATGAGCTTCTTCTTAATAGCATCGAAGATCTCTGGAAGGTGGAGCCTGTCAGCGAGTCGCTTAACATCATCCATCCACTTAAGGATGAAGTTCTGCTTCGCTGCTTCCCCGGCGTCCTTTGCCGCCTGAGCTGTAGCGGTACCAACCGAGGCAACCGCCCCTGCTGCAGCAGAGGCTTTACCTGCGACGTCACCTTGCCCATTCACCCAGTCCCGGAAGGAGATGGCCAGATCCTTAACCTTCTGTCCGGCAGTGTGAGCTGTGTTGGAAAGCTTATCCCAAGCACTGCTATTTTGAATCTTCTGCCAGACTTCCTCGAGGGCTTCCTTCAGCTCGATGAGTTTGGCCTTCAGCCACTCGACCTTCTCAGAGATCTTCAGCTTCTCGCCAAGTTCGTTGAACTTCTCTCCGAGTTTGGAAATTACTTCCTCTGTGTTGGAGATATCGCCGAAGTTGAAACCCTTAAAGTAGTCAGACAGAGCCGCCTTCCCGGCGTTTAGTTTGGCCTTGAGCTTGTTGCCAACACTCTGGCCGAACTCGTGGAGCTTATTCTTCGCTTTGTCGATGCCATTATGGAGTGCATCCATCGCAGCGGAGAACTGTTGGCCAACAATAGAGTTCTTAAGCGCGTCTTTTACGAGACCGAACTTCGAAGATAGGTCCTTGAGTGTCTGTCCAACCTTTGTCACCTTGGTGCCGACATCGAGCCACATGATGAAGTCGTGAATCTTCTCGACGACCCACTTAATGGCCTTGCCGAGCAGATCGATCGGTGGAAGGAGGAGCTTGAGTAGCTTCCCGCCAATGTCAAGCTTGGTAAACCACTGGTCGAACCAGAAGATTACCTTACCAAGTACCTTAGTGACCTGGAAGATGCCGGAATTGAGTCCGGTAACTGCCGGGAAGAACGCCCCGATGATGTGCGCAGCAACAGTAAAGATGACCTGCCCGACCTCAGAGATTACCGTCCACAGGATGTGGAACACAGAGAACAGACCTTGGAACGTCCACTGCAATTTGTCGGCAAAGTTGTCTGTGATAATCAACTTCTCAGTGAAATCGGCGAAAGCCTTGACAATTCGGTACAATCCCTCAGGCGAAGCATTAAGGAATACCTTGCTAAAGGCCTGCCCAACTTGCCCAAGGACCTTTACCGTCGCCTTGAACAGGTTCAGAAGAGACCTAAGAATCTCCTCTCGACCGCCCAGAGCGACGAATCCCTTGAGGAAGTCGTTCCGGGCCATAGACATGTCGTTGATGACACCGCCGACCCAGTTTCCGACTGCCGTAAACAGCGTCTGTGCCTGGTTAAAGTCACCGATCAAGATCCGCCAAGTCTCAGCCCATCCTGATCCCATGGCTTCCTGCCAGGTACCGATCATCTGGGTGAATGTCCGAATCTGTGTAGCCGAGTCCCCGGCTCGCTGGGCCAGATCCTTAAGTCGAGCGGCCTGTTCCTCAGAGTAACCCATCTCCATGATCTGAGCTTCAGATAGGTCGTTAGTCATGACCTTAAGAGTCTGGAGCATGACCTCGGAGGTGAGCCATCCTTCCTGCAGTGAGAGCCTGAAGTCCCCCTGCTTCTCAATGGCCGCGTCAACACCGGTATCCATGATCCGAGCTGTCTCGATCAAGGCGTCCTGGAACTGCTTACCAGCAATGCCGGCGTGCTCGAGAGACATCCAGTCCTGAAGCTTAACTACGCCGGAGCTCATGGCCTGGGCAAGCTGATAAGTTGCGCCAGCAGCTTGTGTGGCATTAGCTCCAGACAGGGCGGCCATGTTGGAGAAGCCCTTAACCGCATTCGTGGCATCGTTCAGACCGATACCTGCAACCGTAAATGTACCAATCGAGTTGGTCATCTCGGTGAAGTTGTAGATGGTCTTGTCCGCATAGGAGTTCAGTTCATCCAGTGCGGCATTGACCTCGTCCAATGTGGTGCCATTTTGACTGGTGTTGGCCAAAATGGTCTGAACGGCATTAATCTGGGTCTCGTATTCCTTGAAACCGTCGATAGCGGGTTGGACCATCTGCTGAAGAATAGATTTACCGGCGTCAATAGCCGCTGCACCGATTCCGCCAAGGGCTGCGACACCAATTCCCTGCATGACAGACATGTTCGAGGCGGCATCGACAGCAGATCGAGCCAAATCACCTAAAGTGGTGTTCCGAGCTATCTCTCCGACTCGCCTCAGTCCGTCTGCCGCATTGTCCATCTTCAAGGACTCTCGGAGTTTGTCCATACTGGACGCAGATTCCCGGATTGCAGACAGGAACTGCTTGTTATTCATCTTGAGCGAGACTACCCGCTCATCAATAGTTGCCACTATCTAGTGACCTCCTTCCAGGCCTTCTGAGCTATCTTGTCGAAGACCGGTCTGATAGCAGGATTGATGTAGTCTCGACCAACGACGTAGCCGCCATTGCGGGTTCCGTGGCCGTATTGGATGAGTACGGCGATGTTGGCGCCTTTGTTGACGTTGGAATTAGTCCAGGTGATCTTCCAGTTATTACCTTTTCGAGTAACTTCGTAGTTCCAGGACTTGGATGTAAGGCCCGACCTGGAGGGGGTCGCCGCCGCGAGAGCAGAAACCCCCTCCTTGCCGAACTGATTCATGATCAGAGCCAGGTCGAGTTTGGTCATTCTGTCAAACCAGTTTCTGGTCAGCTTCCATTCGCCCTGACTCTCGATCGTGATCATGATTCTCCTAGACTAGACTCTCGGTTAGGATGTTCGCAACGCCAGAGACCATACACCCAGCAGCACCTTTCTGCATCGCTTGGTTATACTGATCCCTGGTGGCACAGATGTGTGCCCAGACAGGTTTACCCAGGGCGAGGGTCTTAGTCCAGGTCTGTTGGTCTGCCTCGAAGGACATTCCGAGGTAGTCCCAAGGTCCTGCCCATCCATTCAGTCGCCCGTCAGCGACGTGCTCTGGGTAAGAGTATCCCCAGCACTTCCATCCATCAGCCTTCCACTGGTTTACAAGCCAGGTTGCGTCGACGGAGAACTTCCAGATGATCCGATTCTTAGCATCAGATGGGAAGAACTGCTTGAGGTCCTGCCACTGTCCTGCCGAGTACTTCGGATCCAGGACCGTGATGTGGCTCGATCCGTAAGCCCGGAAGTAGTCCTCGACCTTCATGATTGGCTCGCCGACAGTCTTGAACTTTCGGATCTCATCCCAGGTCATTTCGGTGACGGGGGTGCTTGGCGCCGTTGGATCAGTTCGTTGAAGGGTTCGATCATGGTTCAGGAACCAGATTCCGTCCTTCGAACGCTGGCAAGACACCTCGAGGGCCCCTGCCCCGAACATGACGGAGTTGGTATAGGCTCTTATCGATGCCTCGGGCCAGCTGACGGATCCTCCACGATGCGCCACAAGGAACCCCTTAGTGATCATCATGGTTCCAATGTCCTTATACCCTTTCGGAACGGCCCTCATGTGAGCGGGGGTCTCAGAATCGTCCGCCTCGAATACCGTTACGGTTCCTCGCTCTGCCCCGAAGATTTCAACCGTAGGGTTGGATTCCTCCTGGGCCGTTGCATCGATCATCGGAGTCAAATAGACCCAAGCCCATGCGGTTGCATTGGGGATCCCAGTGATCTTTTCCGTCTCTCCGACAAGAAGGGCGGACCAGGAATCGGTGGTAGAGTTCGTCCCGGCATTCCACTTGTTCTTGGTGGTCCGCCAGTCGGTAAGAGGCGTACTCTTGTTCCCATGATACTGCCCAGCGACCAGTCCAAGACGCTTCGGATCGATCTCAGGAAGCCCTGCTTGCCAGGTATGGATGTCGAAATCCTTGACGCCGCGGATGATGATCATCAGCGCACGTTCCCTAGCACCAGACGCTACAGTTCCCCCAAACTGCACACCCAAGGTATCCTGAGGACTGGTCACCTTCTTGACAGCGACATAGCCCGATCGGCCGCCTGCATTATTCTGCATAGCAACCACCCATCCAACTGGAGGACGAGCGGCGGTGTTACCGAACTGCGATGCGTAGAACACCACAGCCAGGTCTCCCCACTGAGATGGGGCTATCAGATCAGGCATGGATCCACCCATTCCTTCGCCAACAGCCCGAGAAACGAACTCGATTCCCTCAGGAGGAGTCGGGTAGACCTCGAGACTATGGATCAGGATGTCATGACCAGTCGATGGAACCTGAATAGACGGCAGCCATAGTGGATACTGACTATCCGGCAGGACTATGTCGAGATCGATTGTCCGTTTGGTCCCCGCAGGGAGTCGCTTAGTCTCGATGAGCTCCTGAAAGATGTTCTCTTTCTTGTCATTCAGCCGACTTGCTCGGAAGACTAATCGATTCTCATCGCCAGAGGTGTAGTTCAGAGTGAATCGGAACTTCTTCTGGAGAACTGGAATGGCGTGCTGGTCGTATGGCGTGGTTGAGGAGTTTACATTAATGTATGCCCCATCGCCGTCTCGTCGGCCATTACCGAACCACCACGTTCCCAGAACTGGGAGCATGCTGGCCATTATCGGGCTCTCCTCACAATCACTGTCCCGGCAGGAGTTCCAGCAGGAACCGGATCATCCTTACCCAAGACAAGGATCTTAGAGCCATCGGAGGTCATACCGTCGACTCGGAGCTTGAGCTCTAGGTAGCCCTTGATCCATGGGATGATCAGTTCTCGAATCTTCTCACCAGGCGGGTTAGCGTAAGGGTTGCCAACTGGAGCCCATTGACCACCATTTTGACCATCTTCGGCAAGAACGCCGTCAGTCACATAGACATGGCCGATTGAGAGCGAATCCAGCTTCTGGAAGACCTCGCGATAGTTGATCGAGTTGGTCGTGTGGACTGTTGCCCACCAACGAGTCGATGGATACTCGGCCATGTGGGCCGGAAGAATTGGCGACTGCTCGTCATTCGTAAGGAACTTCTGTGCTGTGCCCTCATACATCATGCAGACGTTGAAGTCCAGCTTACACACCGCCTCAGAGATGTTCGATCCGGTGTTGATTCCAATGACGAAGTTGAGTCCTTCGTTGGTTCGGATCGTATCGATGAGATCCTTGTACCATGGAACTCTTCCGGCCTGATCACCCCAACCATTGATTACCTCATCGAGGAATACACCCTGGACAAGGTCTCCGTACCACTGCTTGGCGCGCTTCAGCTGCTCAAGAATGTAGGTCTTGGTGAACTTATCGGGGTTCGGAATGTTGTTCCGAGCAGGATCAGTAGCAGGAAGGCTGGCGACGCCATACTGAGTCTTGATATAGAAGAGGATCTTCTTTGCTCCTGCAGCAAGAGCGAGCTCTGCCTGCTTCTTGAAGTCCTTCTCGTAGGCTTCCCAGTCCCCGCTGTTGCGGTTCATGATCACATACCCAAGCTCATCGCGGAACTTGAGCGTCTGCGCCCACTTCGAGAACTGCCCAGGCTTTCCATCCTGGTAATAGTCCGGCCAGTAGTATGTAACCGGCGAGTAATACCGAGCGCCAGTCTGGAACGGGTTCAGGTTCTTGGCCACGAGAGCATTCGTAGCGTTTAGGTCGACCCGATCCGCTTTGCGGTCCAGGTCTGCTTTCAACTCCGTCTTTGTGGGATAGTTTGAAAGATTGGCGGGTGTTCCGTCTCGACCGGGCTGTCCGGGAGGACCCTGAATTCCAGGATCTCCTTTATCACCCTTAGCACCCGGCTTTCCGGGAGGTCCCTGAACCCCAGGGTCTCCCTTATCGCCTTTGACGCCAGGCTTACCAGGTGGTCCGGGCGGCCCAGGAGTACCGACGCCCCCACCGCCTCCGCCACCACCGAAAGGGAGAGGGGAGATCTCATCGGTGGGATCAGCGGTCATGATGTCGATCTCTCCGCCCTGCGTAAGAGCTAGGTGTTTGACGAGATCAATCCCTGGGGAGTCGACATAGATGGTGTGGGTCCAGGCGCCAGAGGGGGTCACTCCAGCACCTGGAGCCAGCACCTCGATATTGACAGCACCAGCCTGGTCTGTCCGAACCATATGCTCTCGCATACCGACTGTGACCCCGTTGACAGTCGCCGTAGCTCCGACGACGTCAGGAACGATTCGGACGATTGCCCGACCATTTTCTCCTCCCGGGATGGTCCCGGTTAAAGTGCAGTATGGGGCTGCCATTGTTTAGCCTCCTACGGCTGTTCGGCGCGATCAAGCATCGCGTTTACTCGAGTGTTTGTGTCGGGACCATATACGCCGTCGACCTCAGATCCAACAGCACGCTGGACGTTCTCGACGGTCTCATCGTGTGCTTCCTCAGAGGCCTCGCCCCAGACACCATCCTGCTCAGTACCGACAACGGACTGGGTGAACTTCACGCCGAAGGGGAAGGTCTTCCCGCCCCACTCTGAGGCGCAGGACAGCGCGTAGCAGCGAGAACGGGTGTTCGGACCGGCGACATTGTCGGGGTTCGCCCGAACTGCACGCTGCAGAGCACGGATGTCAGCAGGACCGGACTTGGCGCCGCCGTCTGAGTAGGCGGGACGAATCACATAGGCGATCGATTCGCTACGGACACGCCGCCATACACCATTACCGGCGCTCTGGGATCCCCAATCGCCGGAAGAGGTGTTTCCCTCGATAGTCTGGAGCGTACCGCCTCCCAGATTCTTCTCGACGAATCCCACGTGGTCCGTTCCGCCGCCGTCCCAGTTGAAGATGAGGACATCTCCCGGCTGGGCGTCGTAAACTGACACGAAGTAAGCCGTGGGGTGCTCACGGACCTTGTTAACGGTATAATCTGTGTTGAAAGAGAACCCGCCAATAGCGTCAATCTGCCCGCACTCGTCCAGGCACATGCTAACGAAGAGCATGCACCACCACACAGAGTCGGACGGTCCAGCAAGCCACTGCTGTCCGGTTCTAGCAGCCCAGTAACGGCCGGCTTCTGATCCAGGCTGGGGGTCATCTGGAGCATAGTAACCAATCCTCGCCGCAGCTCGAGCGAGGACCTGCTGTGCAACGCTCACTGCATCACCTCAGTAGTCTGGGACACGTGAATGTCCTTGTCTTCCATAGGGTCAGTGCCGATGTGAGCCTGCGGGGCAAATGCCTCGTCAGGGAACTCTTCGTGCTTTCCCATAATCATCCCTTCGAGCCAAGCGCTTGACGCCTAGCTCTGTTCAAATCCCGGTTCCTTGACAGGATGTCGGCCCGGGACATCTTCTTTTCGGGCTGATTCTTCTCGTTGCAGACTCGAATCAGCGTTAGTAGACGGTTCAAATGCCAGGTTTCGCACTCAAATGGGATCTGGCAAGCGATCATCCAGTAGTAGATCAGTTCAGAGGATGTGTATTCTCCGGAACCGTCCTTGTCGCCCTTCTTAACGAAGGTGGTCGCCGTCTTTGTGTCGGCCATGTAATTACTTACACGTTCGATTTCACTGGCGGGGAGTCTATCCAGAAGCTCACGATTGTATTCCTCATCGGTGATCATGCACTCGATGTAGAGGAGCATCTCCTCTGACGAGACATCTTCATTACCGATAAGGTGTTTATGGGTGATCGACTCCCATTTTGACAGTGCGATCAGGTTGTGCTCCAGGTGTAGTTCTCCGCCGGGCAGGGAGACGAATGACTGTGTCTCCTCGTCGAACCCCTCGACCTCGGGGATAGAAATTATAAGCATCGCAGACACCGAGGGCCCAGGAATCTAGGTCTCTGAGCCCCCGGTGTAGTAATCATGCGAAGTGGGCCTTGATCTCGTCAGGCAGCAGCAGCTTAGGCTCGGAAGCCTGGGCACCACCCTGAGCGTCGGCACCGAACAGCTTTGCCTCAAGGCTCTTGAGCTTCCCGGGGTCAACGTCAAGAGACGAGATAGTCAGAAGCGATGTGGGCTTGGCGCCGGCCACGTTGACGGGCGTGGTAGAGATCTCCCACGAGAACGAGATCGCCTCAGGGGAGTCATTGACCGTCTTGTAGCCCTTCTCGGAGGGAGAAGCCTTGCAGCCGTACAGGATGTGCAGCTTGTAGCCGCGGTCCTGACCCGCAACGTCGTCACCAATCTTGGTGCGATAAGCCAGACCGAAGGCAACACGGTCCTGCTGACCGATCTTAACACCCTTGGCCAGCTCAGCGGAGCCGTCGCAAGCCTCGAACTCGTCGGGGTAGGTGTACGCCTCGATCGTGCCCTTCAGCTTCTCAGCGGAGAGCAGCGACAGATACAGGATGTTGTCAGCGTAGAGGTCAGTAGCCTCGGCGCCCTCGGGCTTCTCGGAAATGGCGGTGATACCATTCCAAGCAACGCCCTTGCCGTAGGTCTTGGTCGAAGGGTCGTACACATACAGTGCGCAGTGGTCGACACCAGTCTCGATCCTGCGCTCACCAGTCTTGTCCCAGACAAGTGCAGCCATGTTATCTCCTAGTAATAGACATCGAAGATGTCGTGATAGAGGTTATCGGTCACCTGTCGAGTCATATGGCGACTAAACAGGAGATCTTCGAGTTTGGTCCTAGTCGGGTCCTCGGGATGGCGGGCGATCAGGGTCACCTGAAACCGGTTCGCCTTGATATACTTCTGATTGTCAGCGTACATTGGATCGCCCGGGTTTCTCTCGTAGATGATACATGGATACGAGAGCTTGATTGACGGGAGTGGCTGATAATAGACATTCTCAGACCCGAGGATCTCTACCAGCTTCTCATGGAGAGCTAGGCGTCGGTCCATTATACACCCCCGTCATCTCGAGAACCAGCCGGGGGAACTTCAGTTCGACATAAGAGACTTTCCAAAGTCCCCCCAGCCAGCGAACGTACCTGAGATTCTGGACATTATCCGTAATGTAGCCGTCAGCTATGACGCTGATCTGGTTACTCAGGTTAATTGATCCAAGAATCTCATCGCTGCCACTAAAGCGACGTGCTTCGCGGAAGATGTCGCCATAGTACTGCTTCTCGATGATCTTGTCTTCCCAAATTCCCGGCGAAGTTTGGACCTGCGTAGCGAATCCTATGTCACCGAAGAATTTGGCCATCTATCACGGCTCCGGAACGACGTTCCCGTCCTCGGTCTTCCGCTCAATGATGATCGCAGACTTCGGCTGAGTCAGCGCACCGGACAGGCGGGTCTCCAGGAGGTAGTGGTACTGGTTGAAGCTGATGTCGAAGTCCTCAGCCGCGAACAGCTGGCCGCCCTTGTCGGCACCAACTGTATAATCGGTCATGTTGACGATGATTCCCAGAGCATCAACAGTGCTATTCTTGGCAGAGGTGCGCTGCAGACCCTTCATCAGCGGGACCTTGACGATCTTCGAGACGCCGACGTAGTCAGCCAGCTCGGAGATGCTGCGGAACAGGCGGTGGCCCATCTTGTCCTTCAGCAGAAGGATCTCGGTGACCATGTGAGGCTCAGCGAACCAGGTCGGGTTACCGGCACCGTCATAGTCGTCCATGGCGCGGACGATAGAGTCCAGGACGTCCTCGGTGGTGGTGGCCTTGGCGAGGACGACCCGCGGAGCGTACAGCGAGTCCTCCTTGTAGATGGGGCGGATGTTCTCTTCCTTGATCTTGTCCTTGGAAGAGGCCTGGCGCCCATCGCCGATGAGGATGGCTCGACCGAGCTCCTCCTCCAGCATAATCTTCATCTCGCCACGGATCCAGGACACGACGTCGAAGTCGGTGATGTCCAGGATGTCGTCACGGTCCAGACGCTGCTTCTTGTAGATGGTGGTAGGCGAGGTGACACGCTGCAGAAGCGTGAAGACCTCGTCTTCCTTTTTATTGCCCTTAATGTAACCCTTTGCACGGGCCTCGTCGGCAGTGATGTCAGCGAAGCGGGTGCGGATGCGGGAGAAGGGGGAGTGCTTAGCGCCACCGACGACAGCGTTAACCCAATCCGTCTTGCGCTTGATGAACTGCGGAGTATTCCACAGGTCCTTAGCCTCAGGGAACAGGGTCTCGATCTGCTTGATGCCGTAGGCGTCAGCGTGAGCCAGGATGGCCGACTTCAGGGAGCCGCTGGAACGGGCGTCCTCGAAGATGGTCTCAACCTGGGCATGGGTCAGAACCGGGAGCTCCTGGGTGTCAGCGGAGCCCTCGAACACATTCTTGTGAGCCAAGTCGTCTTCCTCAGTAGTAGTGTCGGAATGGGCGGTGTCGTCGACCTCTTCAGTCTCAGACTCCTCCGCCTCCTCGTCCACGGAATCAACCAGCTGTCCGACGATGGCATAAACCGCCGTCTTCTGCTCCTCGGTCATTCCGTCGAAGATCTCCCCAAGAGTGGGGTCGTCCTCGTCGCCTTCAGCATTGGCCTCAGGCTCCTCCTCAGCGTGCTCGACGTCGTCCGTCTCCTCCGCCTCGAAGTCCTCATCCTCATCGCCGTGAGAAACGAAGTCAAGATCCTCGTCAGTGTAGATCACAGCCGCGATCTCCTCTCCGTCATCACCATGCTCGATGGAGACTTGGTCAATGAGTGCGCCAGGGTTGGCGCCACGAAGCACCAGGCTGACCTCGACGAGCTCACCGTGGACAACGTCGTTGCCCTTGGCCCGAACATGGGTCGCATAGATGCTCATCGCCTTTACGTCACCGTTTCGGACCATCTCTCGGGCAGTCCGCCCACGGTCGGTGTTGTTCAGATGGGCGTAGGCGTAAACCCCATCCTCACGAACCTCAAGGTCGGCATGGCCGAGGACGTTCTCAACATCCCCATGCTTGTGCTGCCAGACCAGAGGCACGGTCTTCCCGTCATACGCCGCAAATGCGCCATGCCGGATGATCTTGTTATCCGAGCACCGAACATCGTTCTTGGTGGCGTAGCCGGAGAAGTCGCACTTAACTGCCATTTTGACTACTCTCCATCAGTTCGGAAATTGGGACATCGGCAGCTGGGATCTCCTCGATAGGCTCTTCGCCTGTCGGCTCCATCTCGGTTGCCGGGTTGATGTTGGAGTTCACCAACTGGTCTGCCGTCTCTTCCTCCGATTGCGGCCAGCCAAACTTCGGGCGAAGCTCATTAGCTGTACCGATCTCGTTGCGCTTGACGGAGTCGACCAGCGTGGACATCTCCTCGAGCGGGACGTTGAGGAATGGATCCTCGATCGCCATGATCCGCTGCTTCTGCGTTCGGGCAGTCTTCGTGAGGAATGTCCGGGTGAGGGCATCAGTGATCGCCTTCAGAACTGGGCGAACCGTGCGGTTCTGGTAGTTCAGCATCTGACGAGCGTCAGCCTTACCGGTGAAGACATCTTCCGTCATTCCGAGCTGGTTGTACAGCTGCGTGGTGAGCCACTGAATCTGGCTCATGAGGTTGTTCTCGGACGGTCGGTTCAGCTGGGTGATTCGCTCTGCACCATCGGTGTAAGCGATACCATACTGAGAACCGGCGAGCTGTTCCTCAATCGCCTTTCGCCTGGCTTCTGCCTGCTGTTTCTTCAACTCAGTCTTTACAACGTACGGAAGCTGAATGATAATGTCCAGCTTGCCGGATCCAGACTGCTTGTCGATAGCGTCCAGCAGATGCAGCTTCTGAGTGAGTCGCTGCAGAGTGGAGTTCGGAGCATTCATAACACTGTACAGAGGATTCTGCACAACAGCCACGAATTCCTTCTCCAACGTGAGCTGTTCTCGCTGTCCAGTTTGGTCGTTGTAGACTTCTACCCGGACGTGGCGCGGATACCAGTTTAGAATTGTACCAACACGCATGGACTTGATGTCGTAGCCCTGAGTCATGTCGGGGCTGACGTCTGTGTCCACGGGAACAATTGCTACAGCGCCTTCCTCGAACAGAGACAGCACAAGATCCTGGAAGAATCCCTGGCCGGTCTGGTCGATATTGGCACTCAGAGAGAGGCAGTCGTCGAGATAGCTACGGTAGTAGCTCTTGAGGTTACCATTCTCGTCCGTCTTCACGTGGCGAATCGGAACATTTGAGACATCGATAGCGATCTGGTTGTAGATGCTAGTGACGATGGTCTGATCGCCGACGACAGGACGGTAATTCAGGTTCGGATTTCCGAAGGTCCACGATCCATACTCAGGTGTGAAGTTCTTCTTGTCCGGAGACCTTGTAAATGCATTCCAGGCGTGGCTCAATCGATCACTAAGACCCATTTCACCTCCTCGCTCATTCGAATGCCTCCTTGTTATTCTTGTATGCCACGAAGGCATCCATCAGAGCAGCCACTGAGTCGATCTTCTCTTCGGTTCTCTTCTTCAGTAGCTTCCGGTTTCCGTTGGTATCCTCGAGGGTGACGCAGTTTCCCATGGTGAAGGCCATGAGTTTCTGGTCAAAGATGAGGAGGCGTTCCGAAGCAAGCTTCTTCAGCTCGCCGAGGGGGACCGATTCGGTTCGGGCTCCCTGGATTACCTTCTCCACACCATACGGACCGTTCTCCTGTTCCCAACGAGTCACGAATTCCTTGGCATTGTACGGGTCGAACCCGAATGCCGAAACATCGTATCTCTGCTCAGCAATGTGCTGGTCCAGATCCTCGTAGACCTCCATCATGTCCAGGACGGTTCCTTCCATTACTCGGAGGGTTCCTTCTTGGATGAACTCGTCATACTTCTGGCGCAAGGCTCCCGGTAACTTCATGAGGGTTAGCTCAGAGATGTATGCCAGAGTCTTAACGCCGAAGGCCTGATTGCGGAGTGGGAACAGGAAGGTGAATGCACAGAAGTCATCACCCTGGGACAAGTCGGCGCCCATAGCACACTGCATGTTCCAGAAGGTGTTCTTCCTGTGCGGGATCGTCTCCTCGTATGTGAAGAAGTAGGTGTATCCCTCCATGGGGATTCCGAACCTCTTTGCGAGGATGTCGTTTCGAGCAGCAGGTGCTTGTTCCATTCGCTCGACGTCCTGCTGGTACCGATCATAGGACACAGTGATGCCAATGTTCGGCTGGGCTTTCACCCACATGGCAGGATCTGCTACTTCCTTGATGTCGTCAAGTCTGTAGTAGAAGATTGAGATGTGAGGGGCGACGTATTCGCCCTTCAGGATTTTGAGCAACTCCATCTTCATGGTGTCGCCCACCGCATTGCGGATGGTTCCCTCGGAGGAGACGGCCAGAATGACCGGATCGTCAACCTTCGAGGCTCCCTGCTCAAGTGCACCAACCACGTCTTCTCGAATGTCTCCCGAGAGCCATTCATCAACTGTGCAAACCTTCGGGCGCAGGCCCTGGAGCTTATCGATAGACATGGGGCGGACTTCAAGCAGGGAGCCCGTCAGGAAGTTTTCAACGCCCTTCTTCGTAGCAACCAATCCCTCTGTGAGGAACTTGTACAGCGGACCTCTGGTACGGGTGATTGCAGTCCGGAATGGACCCATCACCTCTTCTGCCTGCTTCATGGTCGGAGCCGTAGCGATCTGATGTGTCGTAGTAGTGTCAATCACCATGAAGTAATTCTGAATGAGAGACATGTACATCGACTTCGCTGCTCCACGAGCAACAATCAGATACTGCTTGATTGTAAGGCGCTTCTTTACTGTTTTGGTCTCGTATCGACCGCCGACTCCGTCCTCATATGGGACGAAGACGTGGCGATCCTCGAAGTAGTACCAGCCAAGTAGCTGTTCGGCCCAGAGCTTGAAGCTGTCGAGTAGGTGGAGGTCGGCTCCGTCGGACAGCGTGAGCTCATTCTCGCAGTATGCGATGAATCCTTCTACGGCTTGGTCGTCGTAGTAGTACTCGGGGTTCGCTATGAGTGAATCAATTCGATTCATCTCACAGGAGATCTCTTCGCATACTGGAATCTCGCCTCGGATGACTGAGTCCCGGAACTGCCCGTAGTATTTTGGTACTGCGGTGTTCGAGAGCATTACTTCAGCGGACTCCCCGGATTGCGAGGACGACGCTTCGGCTTCGGCGAGGGCTTAGTCTGCTTGTACGACTTGGGTTTCTCGATCTGCTTCGGCTTAGGTTTAGCCTTTGGAAGTTCAGGTGCCTTTGGTTGATTGAAAGCTACATCATAAGCTTCTTTGACTGCCTGGTGCGCGGCCTCCGCAGCTTCAGCAGCCTTCTTGGCCTTCTTCTGTGCCGACTTGGACCCGGCCACAGCATCAGCCTTTGCAGCCTTGGCGGCTAGTCCTCCGTCGAAGGCGTTGTCGAACGCCGATCGGAGGAGCTTGTTACCCGCATAGGTTCCAGCCTTGGTGATAGACCCTTCGAGGATCTGTCGAGTGACCTCACGACCTCGAACCAGGTGGCGATCGGCCTTGAGCTCCCGATACCGTTTCTCTTGCTCCAACCGGGAGATTCGAGTCTTGAGCTCTGAGTCGCTGATCTTCTTGTAGCTCCGGTTACCAAACTTCTTACGAGCCTTTACCTCGGCCACCTTGGCTTTACGGTTCGCTCGGGCCTTTTGGACCTTTGCCACACCAGTCTTAGTGGCACTGACAGTTCCTGATACGGTTCGTGCGGTTCCGCTCCCAGCTTTTCTCAGCGCATTAGCTGTGGCCTTGCGCCCGGCGGAAGCCTTCTTGGTGATGACCCCCCAACGCATGCCTTTTACGCCATGGTGGGCTAGGACTTCCCCTCCGTCTGGTAGATCAGTCTCCATGCTGCCTCCTCGATCAGCTTCTGGTATGCCGTGACCAAGAAGGAGTTTCCTGGCGGGTCGAACATGAGCCGGACCTTTAGTGAGATGTACGACTTGATAGCCGCTTCATCGTTGACGTCCGGAAAGACGGACCACTGAGATTCCTTCTCAATGATCCCGAGGCATTTTGGCCCCAATTGTGCGAGATCCATCCGTGCGGAGTTGATGTACATCAGGATCTGGTCGTCGAAGGCGTCATATCCCGGGACAATGCCGAGCGCCTTCTTTACGTCTTCAAGAATCGTTCCCATTAGATCCTCCAGGGAGCTTGATCGTTGGGTTGACGCTCAACAACTCGTGGTGTCAACCTCGATCGGTCTCCGAAGTGTATCGCGTTGTGGGTATTCTTGGTTGTCGTGATGAGAAACTCTGGCTCAAGGACGTCTGGATTGAAATTCTCGAGATCCTCGGGCTGGATTGGGTTCATGTGGTGGATCAGCGGCATGTACTTGATGTCCAAGCCCTCGATTCCGAGATCACAGGCTTCATCCCGAGCCAGAACAAAGTTCCGAACCTTCTTCCACTCGGTTGAGGAGTAGAATCTTTGGTTCAGGTATCGATCAAAGCCAAACGTCGAGGTTCCGATTCGCCCATCGAGTGATAGGTAGTCGAAACGCTCCTCGAAGGTCTCGAGTCGAGACAGATCAGAGTACGTCCGTAACATCTCCCGCTCCAGAGTATGTACGGAAGGCTTCGATAGCTTCCTTGGCGATCTTCTCGGCTTGCTCTGCACTCACGAGCGCAGTCTTCTTCGCCTCAAGGAGCGCCGTTTCGTTTCTCAGCTTCTCAACCTCGAGCTGTTCTCTTGTGGAGGCAAGCTTGAGGTAGTGGTTCACCGTTGTTGCCGGTGCAGTACCCTCCCGAAGCTGCTTCTCAGCGAGCTCAAGCGCCAGATTGATCATCTGCGCCTCTCGTTGTTCTACAGTTCGAGCGGGTTTCGAGGGGGTTGAGGCCCTTTTACCCATAGTTGCTCCTTAGATAGAGGGCGTTTGGGGCCAATTGAGGACTAGATTCTAGGGCCCGATGTGAGCGAGACCAGCAGGAAGAAAGGAGCACACAAAAACTTCCTGTGAGCCCTAGAACCTAGACCCCAATTGGCTTTCCAAATATCCCTCCGGGGAAAATATGGAG
>QWCL01000072.1_pt1 | contig 43913 bp, 56 predicted proteins | sample 1972551 | NCBI WGS metagenome assembly QWCL01 (sample SAMN09866709, study PRJNA288562) | Human oral metagenome isolate term2_saliva, whole genome shotgun sequencing... | isolation source: mouth | host: Homo sapiens | place: USA: California
CGTCGAGGTTTCCATGGTCCTGTCCGGGGCCAACCCGGGCGCCTTGATCGACAACGTTGCTCTGGAGCACTCGGATGGTTCATGGACCGAGTCCGAGGACGAGGCCGTCATTTATTCCGGTCTCACGCTCTCGCACGATTCCGGAGAAACAACGGAGGACACAGAATCCATGGACGAAGACGAGGTTTACGACGAGGACGACCTCACGGTCGCCGATGTCCTCGAGACCCTCGACGATGACCAGCGTCTGGCTGTTGCGGCCCTTATCGAGGAGATCAGCGGCGACGTTGATGCCGAGGATGAGGACTTCGACGAGGACGAAGAGTTCGATGAGGACTATGACGAAGACTACGATGAGGACGCCGAGCACGGCGACTCCGGGGGTGATACTCTGATGCATTCCAACATCTTCGAGGGCGACGCTCGTAACCACATGGGCCCGCACCTCTCTCACGCCGATGAGGAGCAGATCTTCGCCGAGGCTCGCCAGCCCGGCATGACGCTCCGCACCGCTGTCCTGGCTCACGCCGCGGACTACGGTATTAAGAACCCGGAGCTGCTGTTCCCGGACGCCACCAACCTGGACCCGGAGCCTCAGCGCATCATGCGCGAGAACTCTTGGGTTTCCAAGGTTCTCCAGGGCGCCAAGCACTCACCCTTCTCCCGCGTCAAGACCCAGTGGTCCAACCTGACCGCTGACGACCTGCGGGCCAAGGGTTATGTCAAGGCCAGCCGCAAGAAGGACGTCGTCTACGAGGTCGCCAACCGGAAGACCGAGCCGACGACCGTTTACAACAAGACGAAGATCGACCGTGACGATGTCCTCGACATCACCACGTTCAACGTCGTCGCCTGGATGCAGCAGAACCTGCGCCTTGCCCTCGAGGAGGAGCTCGCTCGCGCAGTCCTTATCGGCGACGGTCGTGAGGTGTCCAACCCCGACAAGATCAAGGAGACCAACATCCGTCCGATCTGGAAGGATGACGAGCTGTTCTCCCACAAGGTTCTTATCGACAAGGACGCTAAGACTCCGGACATCATTGACGCCGTTCGTCGGTCCCGGAAGTTCTACAAGGGCTCCGGCATGCCGGTTCTGTTCACCACGAACGCCTTCGTCTGCGACATGCTCGAGATCAAGGACATCAACCAGCGTTACATCTACGAGACCAAGCAGGCTGTTGCCAACGCCCTGAACGTCTCGGATGTCATCGAGGTTGAGGTCATGGAGGGCGCCAAGCGTGAGGTCGGGGGCAAGACCCAGAACCTGCTCGGAATCATCGTCAACATGCAGGACTACACCCTGGGTGCTGACAAGGGCGGCGAGACCTCCTTCTTCGAGCAGTTCGACATCGACTTCAACCAGCAGAAGTACCTGCTGGAGGCTCGTTGCTCGGGCTCGCTGACGAAGTACAAGTCCGCGATCGTCATCGAGAAGGCTACGGCCTGATCCGGTCAAAATGGCAAGATTCTTCGGAAGCATAGGTTACGGACACGCCGTCGAGACAACGCCGGGAGTGTTCGAGGACAAGATCACGGAGAGGGAGTACTACGGGGACGTGAACCGTTCCCAGAAGCAGTACGACAGCGAGCCGAAGGTTCTTCAGAATCTCCGACTCAACAACGAGATCTCCATCTTGGCCGACTCTTACGCCGAGGAGAACTTCTTCGCCATCAAGTATGTGAGGTGGATGGGGGCGCGCTGGGTCGTCACGAACGTGGAGGTCCGCCGCCCCCGTCTCATCCTCAACCTCGGAGAGGTGTACAATGGCCCAACGCCTTGAGTTCCATCAGAAACTCGTCGAAGCGCTGGGCTCTAGGAACGTCTACTTCCAACCCCCGGAGTCCGTCCAGCTCACCTACCCGTGCATCGTGTACGAACGGAGTCGAGCCGACTCGAAGTTCGGGGACAACACCAATTGGATGTACACGCCGCGTTATTCGGTTACCCTCATCAGCAGGAATCCCGACGAGCCGGTACTGGACGTCCTGGCCGACATGCCTATGTCCACCTTCGAGAGGCACTTCGTCTCGCACAACCTTCATCACGACGTGTTCAACATCTACCAAGGAGTATAGATGGCAGTCCTCACATGGGACGAGACGGGCAAGAAGTTCTATGAGACTGGTGTGGACCGTGGGGTCCTCTTCCCCGTCAACCCCGCCACTGGCGCTTACAGCAAGGGCGTCGCCTGGTCGGGTCTCACCAACGTGACTGAGACCCCGTCTGGTGCAGAGCAGACCGACCTGTACGCGGACAACATCAAGTACCTTTCTCTGACCTCGGCGGAGACGTTCGAGGGCAAGATCGAGGCCTACACCTACCCGGACGAGTGGCTCCAGTGTGACGGCTCGGCAATCGTCGACAAGGTCGTCATCGGTCAGCAGGAGCGTTCCTCCTTCGGGCTGGCTTACCGCACCATCAAGGGCAACGACCAGCAGAAGAACAACTACGGCTACAAGCTGCACCTTCTGTACGGTCTGGCCGCCTCCCCCTCGGAGCGGTCCTACGGTACGATCAACGACTCCCCTGAGGCGATCACCTTCTCGTGGTCCTTCAAGGGCACCCCGGTGAACGTTACCGATCACAAGCCGACCTGTGTCGTTACCCTCGACTCCAGCGTCATCGGCAAGAACGGCATGACCGCCATCGAGAAGCTGATCTGGGGCGACGGCGCTAACGACGCCAAGCTCCCGACTCCTGACGAGGTCATCGCCGCCGTCAAGGCTGCTGGCTGACAACTCCCACGGACCCCGTGATGCGCTCCGGGGTCCGTGGTGACTCCCAGGGAGGAACGAATGCTGACGATTCACGTCGTCGGGGATGAGCTCTACGACGAGGATCGCAATGAGTTCATCAACGGATTTGAGGGCGACCTCGAGCTCGAGCACAGTCTCGTCGCTCTGTCAAAATGGGAGTCCAAATGGCACATCCCGTACATCGGCAACGAGAAGCTCACCGAAGAGCAGGTCCTGGACTACATCAAATGCATGACTCTGAACGACGTCGACCCCGTCGTCTACTCGCACTTGTCCATGGACAACGTGAAACGGATCCGAGAGTACATCGAGGACTCGATGACGGCAACCACATTCGTGGAAGCTGAGGGATCCAGCCCCAGCCGAAACACTATCACGTCGGAGCTGGTCTATTACTGGATGGTCGCTCTCCAGATTCCGTTTGAGTGCCAGCACTGGCACCTACACCGACTTCTCACTCTCATTCGAGTGTGCAACGTCAAGAACCAACCCGACAAGAAGATGTCGACCGCCGCCACGCTTCGACAGAATCAGGCTCTGAACGCGGCGAGACGGGCCAAGTACAAGTCAAGAGGTTAACATGCCCGGCGTTACTCCTCTCCTTCACACAAAAGTTCGAGGAGAGTCCAGTCCGTTCAGCACAGTCTACATCTCCCCCAGTAATGGGGTCACCGACGCTTCGATCACCCTTGGCGCGAATCCCGAGTTCGAGCTAGACGTGCCCTTCTACGAGGGGTCCAAGGCTTTGGTACGGGTCGTCCGAAGGGATGGCTCCTCGGAACAGAAGGTGATCGATCTCAAGGAGTCCATGCCCGAGAAGGTCGTCTGGTTCAACAACCGGGCTGCTGCTGGATACGGGACTTTCGACACCGGCTGGATCAAGTGCCCTGACGACAACGCCTACGTCTACCGCATCATGGGCGGCATGGTCTACGTCAAGCGCAACAGTGACTGGCAGACTCAGGATCTTAACGGAACGAGGGACGTCAAGGTTGTCGATCTCCCCAAGGAGATCCAGGTTCGAAGCCGGGCAACGTTCGTTCTTCCTAAGGGTGACTACACAGACGACGGATCTATCATCGAGATCTGGCCCGGAGATGCAACAACGCCTCCACGCGTTCGCGCGCAGCTCAAGGCCAACGGCGCTCGAATCATTCCCGTACTCTTCGCACCGATCGAGAATCCCAATGGGTGAAGCTTTAGTCACTAATGATTTGTTCTCGGATCCACTGTGGATTAGTGGCGGAAATCCCGATCGTCCACGAATAGTCATTACACTGATACCAATCGATTACTGGGTTCGTGATCTCGTGGCCGTGACGCACACGCTTGACGCTGCTCACGAGAATTCCACCGTTCGTGTCCCAGTAAACGGTAACGGTTCGTCCTTCAAGATTGTCGTGGAGGGTCCGGGATTCCACGAAGAGTATTATCGATACTTGGCGGCTGGCGGTGAGTACCGTTATACTCGGTTGTTCGATTGTACCTACATTCAAGTTGATTCTCTGGTTGAGATGTACCGCACCAACCGGTCGATCGTTAGTCGTTGTGTGATTCACTGAAAAGGTCAAAATGACTGTATCTCAATACGCAGCATCCTGCGCCAGGTACTACGCCGACGTCGCGGATGTCGGTTACTCGCAGCCAGATCGCTGGACTTTCTACGATCGGTCCGATTGGGACGGCTGGCTCATCAATCCGCCCGCCAATGCCGACTGCTCGGCTCTCGTCGCAGGCTGCTACAACCTCGCGGCTCACCACGAGTGGGGGGAGCCCTTCACCGCAGGGTATTTCCCTCGGTCGACCTGGACAGGATCGCTTCGGGAGGAGTGTGCTCAGCGCAACTTCGCCGACATCTCGGATTCCTGGACCGGCAACGAGCCCGATGGCGGATTCGAGATCGGTGACATCGTCTTGTCCGAGGCAGCCTCGGGTGGTAAAGGTCACGTCGCCATGGTGACGGCCCTCAACCCAACAGTTCTTTCCGAGGCATGGATCGCTGAGGACGGAAGTGACGATGGTTGGATCGGGGACCAGACCGGTAGCGAGGTCCGTTCCATATACTACAACGACCACCCGTACACCCAGTCCGCATCCTGGACGCACTGCCTTCGTCGACGGGACAATCACGGCAGCTCGGCCCCCTCGCATGCCGAGTCGTCAGCAGGAACCTCCATCCAGCAAGCCGTTCTCCGCGCTGCCGACGCCACTGGGTGCCCTTGGTGGGCCGCTCTCGGCTGCCTCAAGGTGGAGACCGGTGAGGAGGGCGCCAACATCTACGGCCACGACGCCGGGGGCGCCTGCTCGGGCTGGGGCGAGGTCACGGAGCACAACTTCAAGAACTACTTCTGGCCTATCGTCTCTGAGTGGGGGACCTCGAACGGCGTTGGTCCACTTCAGGTCACCTACAACGGATATTTCATCAACGACCCTGATCGAGCCTGGTGGGATCCGCAGAAGTCGGCCGAGGTCGGCTGCTCCATCCTCAAGGGTCTTATCGATGCCGAGGGTGATTCCTACGAGGACCTCCGCCGAGTGGGGTCTCGCTACAATTCCGGGACCATGTACGGGTCCTACGAAGCGTACGGCGTGCCGTTCTCCGATGCATGCCGCTACTGGTACAACAAAGGCCGTCCGTCTCAAGGTTCGAGCGACGGCGGAGAGGAACTCGAAGTGTCATACGCAACTGATCTGCTTTCCGAGATCAAGGACCGCCTTGTTGAGGTCTCCGACCAGACCGGTGCCGGCATCGCCGGTCGTCGTTTCGACGGCCCCATCGTTGGTTGGCTGAAGGATATCTCCTACAAGCAGGACCTGATCCTGAAGGCGCTCAACGAGGCCAAGCCGAAGTCTGACGAGGGCAAGTGAGGCAATCGTGCCTTACTGTCACGTCAAAGGAGACATTCCCCCGTTCGCCACACTAACCGTCGATCCCGATGACGGCCCCACCTTTGTTGATACGGCCGGAGAGAACGGTAAAATCGACGGTATGGTGTGGTTCTTCCGAAGCACCAACGCTCGTCTCTTCCTGGACGACCAGGGGTGGCCCGCCACAAAGACGATAACTCTGAGCGAGGACAACGTCGTCGACGTCACCATCAAGACCAATCGTCCTGCTGGTGGCGGAGGCGGGGGTAATGGGAATGTCCTGATCCTCGGTCGTGAGGAGCAGGTGCCTGCGGGTACTCCTCCGAACACGGTCATCGTACGAAAGGTCTGATCATGGCGTCTCCCATGAAGGGTATCGCGGTCTCCAAGAATCAGGACGAGAAACTCAGCGTTCCGTCAGCTGTTGGGGACTGGGCGCTGCTCGTAGTGGGCGGCCAGTTCGGCACCATGCAGGATTGCACGCCGGCTGGATGGACCGGGAAGTATGCCACCAGCGCCAAGCTTCGCTCTTGTACCGTGGCCGTCAAAATGGTTGCAAATCCTGCCGACACCCAGAATGTGGTGTGGAAGTCACCGGATCCGAACCATAACGGACGACACGTCGCCGCGCTCATGGTGTTTGATGGAACCAAGGTCAAGAGCCTGGTCCCCGGCACACCGGCTGAGAGTGCTGATGGCTGGAAGAACGGGCCATTTCCTCAGCTCACAGGGTTCGTGCAGCACGATGTGGCTACCAATCCCGTAGCAACTTTCTCGGCTAACGTCGAGTCGGTAACCAACGGTGCCTGGGGCAAGGACACAAAGATGTCCTGGTCGTCGATCGTCGTCGGATACGCTCAGTCGCCGTATGTTCCGCCAAGCGAAACCGGCGTGTGTGCCCTCTTCGGCGTCGACGTCCGGCTTAAGGAGCAGAACGACTCGCTTGATCCGACTCTCGCTGACGGATCCAAGATCGGTGTCAACGTGTGGGACGGGGCTCGGGAGACCCCAACCGTCACGATGCGAGCAATTCCTGAGGGCGCCAAGACGATCTCGGAGCTCCTCACGATTCCGCACTTCATCGTGGGGCATCGTGGTGGCTCGCAGTCCTGGCCCGAGCACACGGAGATCGGGTACACCCAGGCTGTCGACTACCATGCTCACGCGTTGGAATTCTCGGCTGCTCGGAGTAAAGACGGTGTCTGGTTCGGGTGTCACGATAAGAGTCTGTCGCGTCTCGTTCCGGCTCTAACCAAGAACGCTGACGAGTATACCTGGGCGGAGATCAAGGCTGCGGCGTCGAAGACTCAGTACATGCCGGCGACAATCGATTGGTTGATGGACACATACTCCAAGAGTCACGTCATCGTCTTCGATCCGAAGTACAAACTGCCTGAGTGGAAGGCCGTTTGCGATATGTTCAAGGGCATGGAGCAGAGGGTAATACTCAAGTCGTACGGGGACTCTAAGTGGGCGTTCGACGGCATTCGAGCGCGGGGATTCAAGACCTGGGGGTATGCGTATGCCTCGGACACAGCCAAGGAATGGTATCCGGACTTCCTCGCGGGGAAGAACTGCGATATTCTATCCATGGAGTTCGACGCGCCACAGACAACGTGGGATGCCCTGAAGGCCTCAGGTCTTCCAACGGTTGCTCATATTCCAGCCGATCTCAACCAGCTCAATACCGGATGGTCTCGAGGAGCCATGGGTGCCATTGTGTCAGGTATCGCGGCCGCCTGTGAGAGGGCCGCATGAGTCCGGCATTTACGCTGGAGATGGATTCGAGGATGGACACAGGGAAGTGGCTCGAGAGACTCAAAGAGGGCCGCTTCTTCGATTTCCTCGACGACTGCGGACAGGCCGGGGTGGCTGCGCTAGCTGCTGCTACTCCGGTCAGGTCCGGTTACACTGCATCCAGCTGGTCCTACGAGATCAAGCGGAGCAGAAACCGAGTCTCACTGGTCTGGAACAACTCCCACGTGGAGCAGGGTGTCCCGATCGCAGTCATATTGCAATACGGGCATGGCACCAGGACCGGTGGCTATGTCCAGGGCGTGGATTATATAAATCCGGCGCTCAGGCCTATATTCGACAGCATCGTCAAGCAGCTTGAAAGCGCGGTGAGAGGCTAGTGGCGTCAATCGAGGAGCGGGTAGTCGCTCTTAAGTTCAACAACGGCCAATTCATGAATGGGGTTCAGGACTCCCTTAACGGAGTCAAGAAGCTCGAGGAGGGATTGGCATTCCGAGGCGGTGTCGAGGGGATCAATCAGGTCTCAGCGGCCGCCAAGAACCTTAATTTCTCGGAGGCCCAGGCGGGTATTGCCGAGACTACGAGCAAATTCTCGGCTCTCCAATCGATTGCCTTCGGCGCACTCGCCAGCATCGGCGGGAAGATCGCCGAAATAGGCTCCTCGATGCTCTCGAGCTTCACTGTTCAACCTCTTATCGACGGTATGAAGGAGTACGAGCTTCAGCTCAACTCCGTTCAGACCATTCTCGCCAACACTGCCCAGAAGGGCGAGACGATCCAGACCGTTAACGCGGCTTTGGACCAACTGAACACCTACGCGGACCAGACCATCTACAACTTCGGCGAGATGACGTCCAACATCGGTAAGTTCACCGCTGCCGGTATCGGACTGGACGACTCAGTCGCGTCGATTAAGGGTCTAGCGAACTGGGCGGCCGTCGCTGGTGCCAACTCCGAGTCCACCTCGAGGGCTATGTACCAGCTTTCGCAGGCTATGGCCGCGGGAACGGTGAAACTTCAGGACTGGATGTCCCTGGAGAACGCCGGCATCGCCACCAAGCAGTTCCAGGACCAGCTGATTCAGACAGCCAAGGTCCATGGCAAGAGCGTCGACGAAATGATCGCCAAGAACGGGTCGTTCAGGCTCTCCCTTCAAGAGGGATGGCTGACCCAGGAGATCATGATGGAGACCCTGAAGCAGATGGCCGGTGAGTATACCGACGAGCAGCTTCTCTCCATGGGGTATACCGAAGAGCAGGTTGCTCAGATCCAGGAACTGGCCAAGACCGGTATGTCTGCTGCTCAGGACATCAAGACGTTCTCGCAGCTGATGGGTGTCATCGGTGAAGAGCTCGGTTCGTCATGGTCTCAGTCATTCCGAATCATCTTTGGCGACTTCGAGCAAGCCAAAGAACTGTGGACCAAGGTCGGTGCGTTCTTAACTGGACCGAGCGGTGTCATCACGCAGATGGGTAACGCCCGGAACGCTCTCCTTCAGGGCTGGGCGGACCTCGGCGGTAGGGAGAGGATCCTCGAGGGTCTCGCTTCCCTATTCCACGCCATGTGGGATCCGCTCCAGCGCATCGGTCAGGCGTTCTCGCAGGTCTTCAGCGGCCCGTCTGCTGAGGGTCTGTACGCGATGTCCGAGGCGTTTGCCAACTTCATGGCTAAGTTGGTCCCCAGTGAGTCCACTATCGAGTCGATCGGCAACTACTTTGAGGCGTTCTTCTGGATCGTCAAAATAGGTGTACTAGTTCTCACTGACTTCGCCAAAGTGATCGGATGGATTGCCAACGGAGCTCTCAAGGGATTGGGAACCCTTATTTCCAACCTCACTGGTCACACCCAGAGTTGGTCGGGGAGTCTCCTGGAGCACGTCAAGGCGGTTCAGGAGTGGTATGACAACCTGAACATCGCCGAGAACGTCATCAAGGCCATCATCTGGACGGGCGCCGGCTTGAAGCGTATCTGGAACAACTTCTCCGAGGGGTTCCACGACGAGATCACGCCCAGCCTCAAGCGCCTTGGGGAGGCCTGGGCCAACCTGTGGGAGGCTCTGAAGTCTGCGGGCTCTGGAATCAAGGAGGCCATCGTCGGTCCCTTCCGGGAGCTCAAGGAGAGTGCCCAGGAAGTCGGTCAGGCGCTCGGTATCACCAGCGATTCCACGGATGAGGCTGGCGAGACAGCCGAAGCGAACGAGTCCAAGTTCACCAAGCTCAAGAACAAGATCGTCGACCTGTTCGAGTCTGCCCACAAGAAGTCATATTTCTGGGGACAGCACCTGGCTGACCATCTTATTCCGGCGATCGACAAGCTCACCAGCTTCATCAACTGGCTGACTGAGTGCATCAACAAGCAGGCCATCGTCGTCAGCGACTGGTTGACTCCCAAGATGGAGCGACTGGCCGCACTTTACGACGAGGTGTCCACAAAGTTCAGCGAGTGGGCTGAGGCCATGCGGAATGGGCCCGATATTGCTTGGTTGTCGTCCCTCGGCGGTATTCTTTCGTCGTTCGGGGCCGGTGTCTGGGGCGTCCTCAAGAATCTGGCGACTTTGAACTTCGACTTCGACACCAAACCGTTCCATAAGGCGTTCAGTGACCTTAAGACGCTCATGGGCGAGTATGCCGAGTCTGTCAAGTACGGCTGGAGCACCACAAAGGACTTCATCGCCAACCTTGAGCTCAAGGACAAGGCTACGTCTGGATGGCACAACTTCGTCAAGCTTATCCACGGTATAGGCAAGGTTCTATCCACCGTTGGCCACTACGCCGTCATCGCCGCCAAGGCCCTCATCGAACCGTTCAAGGGCGCATTTGCTGAGCTCAAGAACATGGCTGACAACGGCGACTACGGGGGCATATTCGACGCCATCCTCAAGACGGGCGCTCTGGTTACATTCCTCGCAATTGCCCGGAATGTTATCAACACCTTCAAGGAGTGGGGCAAAGCCGGATCCAACTTCGCTGGAATTCTCGGCAGCGTCAAGGACGTCATCGACGGGTTCAAGGAATCAATGGAGGCTACGACCGCCAAGGTCAAGGCCACCACTGTCCTTATTCTCGCCGGAGCCGTTCTCGTTCTGGCCGCTGCGCTTTGGGTCGTCGCCCAGATCCCAGCCGGTAAGATTGTGGCCGCTGGCGCTGCTCTATATTTCATGTTCAACATGCTCAAGAAGGCGGAGGACGAGCTGTCCAGCGCCGGTGAAGGCAAGGATACGAAGGGGCTCGCTAAGCGAATGCTGGCGCTGGTCGTATTGGCCGGAGTCGCACTCCTACTGGGCAAGGCGCTGAACAACATCGGCACCATGGACTGGGATGATATCCTCAAGGGAACCCTTGGGCTCTTCGCAGTCATAAAGATGCTGATGATGGTGGCCGATACGACCACCAAGAAGAACAAGGATATCCTGGCGTTCGCTCTTACGGCAATTCCGCTGGGAATCGGTGTTATGCTCCTTGCCTATGCGGTCAAGCCGCTTGGGGAGATGAGTCTGTCGGACCTGACACAGGGTGTTCTGGCACTTGGTCTTATCATGAAGATGATGACCATGATGTCCCAGATGGGCACGGTCAAGATCAAGAAGGCCTCGGCATTCGCATTCCTTGCGCTGGCATTCACAATGCGACAAATTGCGAAGGTCTTGACTGAGATCGGTGCGTTGTCTTGGGGCGACACGATCAAGGGCATCATCGCTATGGATATTTGCTTGGCGTCCTTGACGTTCACTGTCGAGAGACTCGGAAGCGACAAGCTATCAGGCGGCAAGTCTCTTGTCGGGGCTCTAACGATCCTTGTCCTGGCGGCGACACTTAAACTCATCGCCAGCGATATTGAGAGTTTCGCATCCATGCCATGGGGTGACTACCTCAAGGGTCTGGTCATGATGTCAGCGGCCCTGGCCGTTCTCGTTGGTATCAGCTCCATCGGTGGGGGAAGTCTCGCCGGTGCCGCGGGTCTCTTCGTGACGGTAGCGGCGCTTGCTCTCCTGGCACCTGTAATGAGGATGCTGGGCGAGATGGACTGGGCTACGGCCGGCAAGGGTATCGCCATCATGGCCCTGGGGCTGGCAGCTCTTGTGGCTGTCGGATATGTTGCTGAGTTCGCTGCAGTTGGTCTCCTTGCTCTGGGCGGCGCCATCCTGATGATCGGGATGGGTGTCGGTCTAGCGACCGAGGGCATTGCCAAGCTGGTAGATGCCATTGCGAATTTGTCGACCTCGGGAGCCGACGGTGTCCAGACATTCCTTGCAGCCGTCGACGGCTTCATCGAGAGAATGCCCGCGATGGGTACGGCGCTCGGCGAGGGCTTCATCAACTTCATGCAGGTCCTTATCGACAATTCGGGCACCATCGTCGAGTACCTCAAGCTTATCCTGACGTCTGGCGCTCAGGCTATGATTGAGTCTATCCCGACGTTCGTTCAGCTCATGACCACGATCCTCCTGGCGATCATCCAGGTCATATACGACAACGCTCAGGCTCTGATCGACTGTGCCATATTCTTGATCCTGACCCTGTCGCAGGCTCTCATTGATAACATGCCGCAGTTGGTCCAGAGAGGCTCGGATGTACTCATATCGTTCTTGGATGGTCTGAGTCAGAAGATCCCCGAGATCGGCCAGAAGGCTACGGACTGTATCGTAGCGTTCATCACCAGTCTCGGCGACGAGATGCCGCGGATCACCGATGCAGCAGCCAAGACCGTTATCAAGTTCATAAACGGACTTGCTGATGCGATTGAGAACAATTCTGAGGCGATGGCCCAGGCGGGTGTTCGACTCATCAGTGCCATAATTAGGGGTATCGGCACCGGCATCAGGACTCTCGTATCCACGGGCGTTGCACAGATGAAGAATGCTGGTATTCAGCTGGTCAACGGCCTCAAGAATGCGATCACCGAAAAGCTCTCCTCCATCGCCAGTGCGGTTACGAGCATGGGTAGTACCGTTGTTTCGAAGGTCAAAGCAGCGTTCGGCATTCATTCTCCCTCGAGGGTGATGTACGAGATCGGTGATTTCTTGATGCAGGGTCTTGCAAACGGTATCACCGACAACACCGAGCAGGGTATCGCGGCGGCCACCACCATGGCCACCGACACCGTCGACGCGTTGTCCAAGGGCTTCGGTAACACGAAGGATATTTGGAACAACGCATTCGGGGAGAATGCCGATCCAACGATCAAGCCGGTTCTGGACCTCTCGCAGGTCGAGGAGCAAGCGGGTCGTCTCGATGAAATCCTACCCCAGGAGGAGATCGCCAGCACTCTCACGTCGACGGCAACCGCTCAGCTTGCTGGACGAGTCGTCACTAGCACTCCTACGAAGTCGAATGACACCGCCGCCAGCGAGACGTACAACCAGGGCACAAGTCTCGTGTTCAACCAGTACAACAACTCGCCGAAGGCGCTGTCCGAGGCGGAGATCTACCGCCAGACTCGCAACCAGATCGAGCAGGTGAAGGGAGCCATGTACGAGCTATGATTGAGTCAATCGAGTTTCTTACGTACCGACAGCAACGCGTCGTTCTTCCTCTGAGGGATCCTTGGGGGATCGGCGTGGCTGTCAAATCCGTTGATGGTCTGTCGGCTACGAAGGCCTCGATCAACACGACTGAACTGGCTCTTACGGATGTGGCTATATTCAACGGCGCGAGGGCGGGAATGAGGAACCTCAAGATCAAACTCGCGCCGTTGCCCATGCCAGACATCGAGACCAGCAGGCAGCGAATATACTCCTGGTTCCAGATCAAGCAGCTCATGACTGTGTATATCAACACGGACAAGCGCAGGGTCAAGACCGAGGGATACGTAGAGACGGTTGAGGCGGACATATTCTCGAAAGAACAGGAGATTAACATCTCCATCCTATGTCCGGATGCCTACTGGCATGACGCGGATACCAGCATCGACAAGAACCTCGAATGGTCCAGGGAGATCCCGTCTTTCGAGTTCGACTTCATGGACCAGCCGTCCCCGTCGCTGGAGTTCAGTAAAGATCGAGGTTTATTGTCCGCCACGATTGACTACGAGGGCGATGTGGAGACCGGATTCACCATGGTCTTCACGTTCCGCCCGGGAGCCAAGCTTCCGATCACGGTAACCGAGACGTTCTCCGGCGACCAGTTCAAACTCACCGGGGCATTCCTCGACAAGACGTATTACAAGGTCGACCCAATTGTGGGCGGCGACATCGTCACGGTCAATTCTAGGACAGGGCGCAAGTCCATCATCCGGAATCGAGGCGGCCGCAAGGACAAGTTCATCGCGGCATTGGATCGTAATTCAGACTGGCTCAAGCTAAGACCGGGTGTCAACGAGTTCCAGATTGCCATGAACGATCCGAATCTCACGGACGTATATTTCTCGACCGACGTTCTCTTCCAGGGGGTGTGACATGTATCTTGCGGTTTTTGATGAATCTATGATCCTCCAGCATATATGCGAGGACTACAAATCCATCATCTGGACCGAGAGATTCCACGGATTCGGCGATTTCAAGCTAACGGTTCCAGGGACCCTGGAGAACCTGCAGATCTATCAACTCGACTACTACCTATACACCAAGGGCACGAACAAGCTCATGATCATCGAGCAGGTCGAGCTCAACACTGAGTATAGTAAGCAGTCGCTGTTGACGGTCAGCGGTCGCAGTCTTGAGTCCATATTGGACCGACGGGTCATGCATCCCTATCCTATTTGGGAGGGGACCAGACTATGCATGCACGAGCGAACCAAAGGGAAGGTCAAAGATGTTATCAAGCATTACACCAACCTTCTGTTTAAGCAGAGAGATTCGCTAGACACATCGCACGAGAGGCACGTCACGGGGTTTGGTTGGTACTCAGTCGATGAGTTGCCTTCCGGGATTCGTAAGGGGCGTCCTGTTTCTTCGATGGATATCGGAAACATCAGGGCGAACGCTAATGGAACCGTACGGAACGTGTCGGCGAACGCCGGATACACTCATACGTCCTACGACGATACTGATCCATATATTATGGAGGGCTCCTGGTATAAACTGGTTCAGAATCTCACGGACTTGACTATGTCTGGATGGGCTATTGAGTTTGACGGGGAAGATCCGTATTACTGGTACGGGTATACCTATAACGGCGTGAACCGAACATTTAATCAGGGCGAACGCCCTCCTGTAGTGTTCTCCCCGAAGTACGATAACCTGTCCAAGGCCACCTATTTCAAGTCCAAGGTATCTACTCGGACCAAGATATTCTCGGGCGCTGTGAAATTTACTGTACCCTTGAGCTTGCAGCTCTCAAAAGAGTATCTCGATGATAGCCGAGACTCCGCGATGCAAAACAATTCGGTTACCGTCGGCACCAAAGGACTCGGGCTTCGGGAGGGTTATTTTCAAAACCCATCGATCGAACACACAAATGGGTACATGACCTCGACTGGTAGTGGTACTAGCGGCGTGGCTTCGATTGATCCCGAATCCATCTATCGTCAGATTGCCGAGCAGTGTAATACTGAGCTGTGGCGTCATATGCCCATTGAGATGTTCTCAGGTGAGGCTGCCCAACAGTCCATGTATACGTACAACGAGGACTTCTTCTTGGGCGATTTCGTGCAGATTCAGAACGAGTTCGGGCAGCAGGACATCGCTCGGGTGACTGAGTACATCCGTACATCCTCAGACTCGGAGGGGGACGTCTTCTACCCGACGTTCACGTCCTTGTCCGATATTCAGAAGTCGAAACCGGGGTTGAACATCACATGACAGAGAAATCAGGATTCTTCGTCTCTATCAATGGGGACCGGAAGTACTCCGCTGACGACTTCGGCCGCATGTTCGACGGAGTCATCTCGGACGGTATATTCCAGAACTGGGGTCGAGGCTACCAGGTGGCCAAGGGCTCTGGACGAGAGATCGTCGTACAGTCTGGCCGCGCCTGGTTCAAGGGGCACTGGATTGAGAACGACGCGAACAAGGTCTACGCGCTTACCGAGGGCGCTACGGACGGCGATCGTTACGATGCTATAACCCTCAGGGTCGACAAGACGCCCAGCGTTCGCTCCGCCGGTACTCGTGTTATTCAGGGAACTTCGGGCGGCGGCGTTCCACAGCCTACCCAGACGAATGATGCCTTTGAGGTCATCATCGCCTATATTCGGGTCCCCAGGGGGGCCAAGACGAATGCCGACTTCGAAGTCACGGACTGTCGCGGTAGGGTTGGCGCTCAGTATGCTCAGTGGGCTCAGAGCGTCATGCAGCCCAAGCAGATCGCTCTGAACAACAAGAACGATTTTCTCAACGCCTTCAACAACGACCCGAATCTCAAGCGAGTCATTACTCGGGGCAACAACCTGGGCAGGGTCATGACGCCTGCCCAGAAGGCTGCCATTCGAAACGGGACGTTCGACGGCTTGTGGCTGGGTGACTACTGGCAGTACAACGATAATTCCTGCAAGTGGATCATCGTTGACTTCGACCGGTGGCTGGACTACCCAAATGGCGAGAACCAGCACCGAATCACGGTCATGAGTGACCGTAATCTCGGAATCGACAATGTTGGCGAGTCTGGATGGTGCGAATACGGCTGGAACGGCTCCAAGATGCGACGGGACTATTCCAATGGTATGGTGCGGTTCTCTACGCTAACTCAGGTCTTCGCCATGTCAGACTTCCGGACGTTCCCCGTTATGGAGCCGCACGGTTACGAGAATACCGGGAATGCCTGGGAACGCACGGAGAAGGACTGGAACTGGGAGTACCCGCAACTCACCATTCCGTCCGAGTTCGAGATGTTCGGCTCATATCTTGTGCATAACCGCATCAACGGCGACACCCACACCGTTGGGCCCATCTCTCGTCAGTTCTCGTATTTCCGTGTTGGCAACCCGATTCCGACCCCGGGCGAGTCCTTCTGGCTACGGGATCAGATTTCCAAGGACTACTTCGGCCTGTACTACGGAGACCAGCGTCGAGTTACTTGGGCCCAGTGGACCGAGAAGTACGGGGTGCGCCCAATCGTTTCTATCGGAGGCTAAATGTCTCATACTGTGGAGCTAGTGATCACCATATTCGGCTCCGTTCTCACCAGTACTGGTCTCTGGGCGTATCTCCAGAAACGTGCGGAAAGGCACGATGCCAAGACGCAGCTGATGCTGGGCCTAGCGCACAACCAGATCGTGGCTATGGGAACCGCATATCTGTCCCGTGGTTACATCACCATCGATGAGTTTGAGGACTTGCAGAAGTATCTGTATCAGCCCTACCACACTTTCGGCGGAAACGGGACTGCCGAAAAGGTAATGGACGCCGTGAACCGGCTTCCGATCCATTTTCCTGACACCCGAAGAAAGGACAAGCGCTATGTCGCTGTCGAATCAGACCTACAACACTCTGAAGTGGATTGCTCAGATCCTGCTTCCTGCCCTCGCCACCCTGTATCTCGCCCTGGCGGGTTTGTGGGGTTTCCCTCACACTGAGGCGGTTGTGGGTACCATCACCGCTCTCGACACTTTCCTGGGCGCTCTGCTCGGTCTTGCGGCCAAGAACTACGAGCCCGAGGTTGACGGCGTGCTCCATGTGGACCACAAGAACCAGGAGGTCTACGCCGCTCTGGAGACCCCCGCTCAGGACATGACCAAGAAGGACACGGCCACTCTGAAGGTCTCCGAGGTCTGACGATCCGCGGGATCGACATGGTCTATAATGATACCCCTCATTTGAAAGGAATACCATGTCCGACAACAAGCCGAACACCAAGAAGGCCCTCGAAGAGGCTTACGCTTTCATTGACGGCATGGATCCCGACAGTGAAGCCTATCGCGAAGCTCTCCGCAGCATCAAGGAGCTTGAGCAGATTCAAGACGCAAAACACCGTCGTTTCTGCCCCAGCCCCGACGCTGTGGTGGGCGCCGCAGGCTCCATCCTCGGAATCCTCGCCATCGTGAAGGCTGAGCAGATCTTCCCCGTCGCCTCCAAGGCACTCGGATTCGTCGCCAAGATCCGCATCTGAGACACGAAAGACCTAGGACCCCACAAGGGTTCTAGGTTTTTCTAAATCCAAAAATTCCCGGGTGGGAAAATTGGAACGCGGATTTTACAAGCCCTATAACGAGACCCCTCACGAAAGGAATGCATCATGTCCAACATCTTCATCGCATTCGGTTTCATCTCCTTCATCATGTTTCTGTACACCGTCTACTCCCAGGCGCAGCAGATCAAGGAGCTCAAGAAGACCGTCCGCCACCAGCGGCATCTCCTTAAGGCTACCTCGACTCCATCCGCCCAGGAGACCGACAATGTAGAGAAGTATCTCGAAGAAGATTGGGCCGAGATCGAGAAGATCTTCCGACAGAACTCTACCGAGAAGTGACTCTCACGCCTAGAACCTTCACGGGTTCTAGGTTTTCGCAGAATCAGCAGGGCATATAATGAGACCTATAGACCGAAAGGACCGATCATGCTGATCTCCCGCCTCGTCGAGAACCTTGTCAAGTCTGTCATCTACTGCGTTGGAATCTACGCCATCGTTAAGTGGGTGCTTTCCCGTTACAAGATCTCGAAGCAGGATTTCACCACCCCCACCCACCTCGACCACAGTCTCTGATACCCGTGCCCTCTAACAGAGGGCATAGGTTTTCGCGGAGTCTGCATGGCCTATAATGAGACCCCATCTGAAAGGAACTATCATGACCCGCGTCGCCATTACCGTTGCCGCCCTCGCCGCTTCCTTCGCCCTCAAGCATTACGCCAACAAGATGCTTGACAAGAAGATCGAGCGAGCGCTCAACAAGAAGGTCGCGGAGCAGAACGCTCCCGCCAACTGACAACCCTCACATCTAGAACCCAACTCGGGTTCTAGGTTTCTCGATAGAAAAGGAACGCATATGGACCTCGCATTTGTCAAAGCTGCCCAGGACTTCGTCGTACGCAACTCACACCATATCCTCACGGGACTGGCGCTGCTGGGCCTCGGGGCGTCGGTCGCTCTGAGCGTCCATGCGGACCGTCAGATGCAGGAGTGGGATATCGACGACTTCAAGCGCCTCACCAAGGAGCAGCGAATCAAGATCTACGCTAAGATCTACGCTCCTCCGGCCATCGCCATATTGGCTACAGGCGCTTGCGTCATCGGCGCTCACAGCATCTCGGTCAAGCGCGAGTCGTCCCTGCTCCTTGCCTACGAGGGCACCCGCCAGGTGTACGACCGTTATCGCGCATCCGTTCAGGATCGCCTTGGCCCTGAGGAGAAGACGATCTCCCAGAATGCCGCGTCCAAGATGGATCCATATCCTCGTGACGCTGCGGTGGTATGCGGAGACGGTGACGTCCTGTTCTACGACGCCTATAGCGGTCGTTATTTCAAGTCCACGGTCAACAAGATCGACCGGGTCGTCAACGAACTCAACTACACTCTCCTCCGTGAGATGTGTGTCAGCCTCAACGAGTTCTACGCCGGCATCGGCCTCGAGGGCATTTCCTTGGGCGACCAGCTCGGGTGGAATGAGCAGAGGCAGATAGAGGTGCACTACGGCGCCCAGGTCTCGGACGACGGAAAGGCCGTCGTGGTGATCGATTTCGTCGTCGAGCCCACTGAGAAGTGGTTCAAGCTTTCGTGAAAGGAGCACCGCCTATAACGAGACCCATCTAGAAAGGAATGACCATGAGTTTCAAAGAGACCACCGGTTACAAGATCGTATCCCTTGTCGCCTCGACATCCGCCAGCATCACCGCCGGTGCCGTTGTTGGCGCTCTCTGCCCTCCAGCCGGAGTGGTATTGACCGCCATCTACGGTATCGGTAGTAGTGTCCTCGGCACATATGTCGGCGACAAGGCTGGACGACAGTACGCCGAGACCCTTGCCGAAACCATCGACTCCATGAAGACACCCTCGACCAGCTAGACAGCCGTGCCCTCCAACAGAGGGCATAGGCTTTCGCAAATTCTGCACGCACTATAATGAGACCCCATCAACTCGAAAGGAACTCTCATGTCCGAGAACACCGTTGCCACCACCGTTCCGACCCCCGAGACCGTTGAGGACGAGACCCCCATCGTCACTGTCAACTGGACCAAGCTCGGTGCCGTCGCCAAGAAGAGTGCGCGTTACGTGCTGCCCGCCGCAGCCGGTTTCGCCGCGCTCGTCCTGGTGAAGGCCCTTGCTAACTCCAGCGACAGCGATGACGAGGCTCCCGCCGCCATCGAATCGGACGCTGACGTCGTGGACGCTGAGCTCGTCGAAGAGACCAACGACTGATCCTACTCACCCCTAGAACCCAACTCGGGTTCTAGGTTTCTCATTTTCAGAAAGGAACGAATGATGGAGCTTCAGGCGGCCGTGGTGGTTACCCTCACCGAGAACGGCAAGACAGTCAAGCGCGTCATCCAGAAGAGCGACAAGTTCGACGAGAAGACCTCGTGGGACCATATTGTCAATCAGACCAAGTCGCTCGCAGCCACTACTCTCAACTCGATGGACTGAAAGGTATATCCATGATCAAGATGAACGTCAGCGCCGAGACCTTTGACGGCGACATGGTCACCGAGACCCTCTGGTTCCACATGAACAAGGTGGACCTGATTGACCTACAGCAGTCGCAGCCAGACGGCTTCGTCGACACCCTTCAGGCGTTCATGTCGCGCAAGCCCGAGGACTGGACCACGAAGGACAAGTTCAAGCTGTTCGACTACTTCCGCAACATCGTCGACAAGGCCTACGGCGAGCGGTCGTCTGACGGCAAGCGTTTCAGCAAGTCGCCGGAGATCCTCGCCCGGTTCAAGGACAGCATCTTCTACGACGAGTTCGTGCTGAGCCTGCTGGAGGACGAGAAGAAGAGCATCAAGTTCTTCAACGGCGTTATGCCCAAGGCGCTCCTTGACCAGGCCAAGAAGGAGCGGCCGGACGTATTCAACCAGATCGAGGCCTGAGAAACCCGAGCGGGGCCCTGGGGAGACCTGGGGCCCCGCATATCAGAAGGAGCGAACATGAGCGATAATGTACCCGTGAGGGGCGATTTCCCCTCCAACTCACGGAAGACCAAGCCCGCAGTCGAAAGGGTCGTCAAGACTCCGGCGCGTATTGACAAAGGCAGTCTCGGAAAGCAGGCTCTTCAGGCGTTCTTCGCCGAGGACATCAAGGAGGTGGCTAACTACCTTCTCTGGGATATTGCCCTGCCCAGCGTCAAGAACGCCGTGAGTGATATCTTCACATCCGGGATCGACCGTCTGCTCTTCGGAGGCGACGGCGGTCCTCAGCGCTCTCGCAGCAACAAGACCTACACCTCATATTCCAATCGGACTTATGGACGTCGCGAGACCCCGACCGAGCGGACGTACACTCAGAGGGACCGTCGGGAGCACAATCTCGAGTCTATCATATTCGCAACTCGTAGTGAGGCCGAGGATGTCCTGAATCACTTGATCAGCATCTGCGACCAGTACGACGTGGCGACCGTGGGAGACCTGTACGGCATGGCCGGCATTTCCCAGTCGTACACCGATGAGAACTGGGGATGGCGGGATCTCCGTAGCGGACGCGCTGTCCGTTCCCGCAATGGATACATTCTCGATCTACCGAAGCCGGAGGACGTCCGATGAACGACGAAGAGATGACAACCGTCTACAGTCTCGCATCCATCTTTCTCACTGTTTTCATTCTGCTTCTCATCCTCGCCGGTCTGGGATCCGTGCCGGTCTGGGTCACATTCGCAGGCCTGTTGGTAATCAATGCTATTCTTATCGCAGCGATCGTGAACGACATAAGGAACAACAAATGAGCGTCGAGCAGATGCGCGCTAAGCTGCGCACAGCATACGGAGGATCGGCGGCGTGGGTCGCCAAAGTTGACCGCATGAGTGACGGTCAGGTAATCGCAGTCTACAAGAGCCTTAACGAGAGGAAGTACTTCGCATCATGAGTACCATGTTCGCGTCCCGAAACGAGGCCGAGGAGGTTCTGGATCACCTGATCAGCATCTGCGACCTGCGTGGCGTGGTGACCGTGGGAGACCTATATGACTTGGTCGGAATTTCCAAGACATACATGTGTGAGAAGTGGGGGTGGCGAGATCTCCGCAACGCACGAGTTGCCCACACCCGTATCGGATACATTCTGGATCTACCAAAACCGGAGGACGTCCGCACGAACGACGCCCAGGTAATCGAACTTTGCAACAGCCTGAACGAAAGGAAGTACTTCGCATCATGAGCCTTACTGTTATTTCGCGCCTCGCCGGCAAGGGCGCTCTCATAGTCTCCAAGCACGCTCCCGCCATCCTGACGGGGCTGGGGATCGCCGGATTCACCGCAACCGCAGTCCTCACTGCCAAGCAGACGCTGAGCGTCGGTGAGGTCACCTGGGAGGACCTGAACGAGCTGTCGACAGTCAAGGCGGCTGAGGACGAGGAGAAGTTCGAGAAGCGGGATATTCAGATCGCCAAGGCCCGTGCCTGGGGCAACCTGACGAAGCACCTCCTCAAGCACTACGCCCTGCCGCTGAGCCTGGGAACGGCGTCCGCCATTTCTCTGATCCTAGCCCACCGCATTTCTGCGCATCGGATTGCGGGTCTGTCCATGGCCTACGCCGGTCTCGAGGAGTCCTTCCGCAACTACAAGGACCGTATCGAGGAGGGCTTCGGCAAGGAGGAGACCGAGCGTATTCTCGCTGAGGCTGACGCCAACGCCCTTGACAAGGCGAAGATGGATTACTACAACGAGACAGGGCGAGAGTTCCAGCTCAAGCCCGAGGAGTTCATGCGTGAGCTCGGGGTCTCGCCATATGCTGTCGTGTTCGACCAGAACGCGAAAGCCTGGGAGGGCAACGAGGACTACAGCCTCATGATCCTCCACGCTCAGGAGAACTACGCCAACGACATCCTGCGGACTCGTGGCTATCTGCTCCTGAATGATGTGTACAAGGGTCTCGGCCTGCCTCCTACCTCTGCCGGTTCTGTGGTGGGCTGGGTCTACGACAACGAGGACGGTGACGGCATCGTCGAGTTCGGCAACTTCGAGGTATTCAACTACCGCGACTACGACCCGGTCCTCGGACGCGAGGTCACTAAGTTCGTCCTTGACTTCAACGTCGACGGCGTTATTTACGACCAGATTGACAGGGTGGCAATTCGATGAATGTAGCATTTCTGATCCTGGTCGGTTTCGCCATCGGTCGAGCAACTAAACGAAAGGGACGCAAGTGAAACTACTACCGGCGCTCGTCGTCGGTCTTACGGCGACATTTCTCGCCGTGCAAGACTTGAAGGGCGAAAAGAAGGAGCCTGAAGAGAAGGCTGTAGAAACTTCGGCCGAGCCGGAGGAGGAAGTGGAGGAGCCGACGATGGACGAGTACGAGGAGATCGTCAACGACGAGTATCTCAACATCACAATGGAGGATGACCTCTCCGAGATCATGGGGGAGGATTTCGAGGAAGAGGACGAAGACGAGGAGGTTGCGGAGGGCGAGACCATCCGGGCCATCTCGGAGGAAGAGTACGACGAGTGTGCATTCGGATTCGAGCGCGTCGACTTGATGTATTTCGTCGACGACGAGGTCCTGTGCGACTCGGACATGATCACGATCGAGAACAAAGACGAGTGGCTCGGCGATGTCGATCTCATACTCGGGACTGACTCTATCGTCACTGTCATGTGGATCCGCAACTTCAACCTCTCCTACGATATTCGCCTCGAGATCGTTGAGGACTCGTACTCAGGATCCCGATGATGGAAGACGAATACTTCGACTTCCTAGTCTCATTCCTGGGGGAGGACGAAAACCAGCTGCCGAGCATGTTTGACAGCTACTTCCTCCTGATGAAGCTCTACCGTACCGAGTTCCGCTACTCCGCCATGATGGACCGCAATCGGGACATGGACGGCCGTGCGTGGCGGAACTGCTACGGCGGCGAGCTCTCACCAGCATTTCTCAAACGCCCGGCTAACGTTCTTGAGGTTCTTCTCGGGCTGGCCGATCGTATGGCGTTTGAGCTGGACGATGACGAGGGACCCGCTCCCTATTTCTGGGAGATGATCAACAACCTCGGAATCAACTTCATGGGCTGCGACGTTATGCTGGACGATAAACTCGATCGAAGGGTCGAGAAGGCTATCGACCGATGGATGAGTCGTCAGTACGATTCCCATGGACGAGGAGGCATATTCCCCCTCAAGTCCATTCCCGAGTTCTACGAGCCGGGAGAGTTCCCGAACCAGAACCGCCTTGAGCTCTGGTATCAAATGCAGCTCTACCTAGCGGAGAACTACGACATATAAGGAGTCAAATGGATTTCTACGAGATCAAGGAGCGAGCCCTGAAATCGGGCACCACCGAGGTACGGCCGGCCTGGCGTGTGCACCGATTCAAGGATCTCATGGTTCGTGGGAAGTCCTTCTACGCCGTGTACAACCCCGAGACGCATTTCTGGAGTACTGACGAGTACGACCTGACGCGTATCGTGGACGCCGACGTCACCCGTCGATTCCAAGAGGCCTCGAAGAGAGTCGACGGGTCCGTCTGGCCACGGTATCTGGGGGACTACGACTCCAAGACATATGCCGACTACAAGGCGTGGATGTCTAAGCTTCCCGACGTCCATCAGCCCCTTGATAGCAGGATACTGTTCGCTAATCAGACTCCTAGGAGGGAGGACTACGCAACCAGAACGCTCTCGTATTCTTTGAGCGACGATCCGTGCCCTGCCTACGAGGAACTCATGAGCACCCTCTACGATCCGGACGAGAGGGAGAAACTCGAGTGGGGCATCGGATCCATATTCGCGGGAGACTCTGCCTGGATCCAGAAGTTCTTCGTGCTCTACGGATCTGCTGGATCCGGTAAGTCAACCGTTCTGAACCTTATCTCGAGACTGTTCGACGGCCATATCGGTCAATTCGATGCGGCGGCTCTTGGGCGGCCCAGCGACCAATTCGCCCTTGAGCCGTTCAAGTCGAATCCTCGAGTGGCTATTCAGCATGACGGAAACCTCTCCCGGATCGCGGATAACAGCCGCCTGAATAGTCTCGTATCCCATGAGCCGATGGTCATGAATGAGAAGGGGAAATCCCTCTACACGTTCAAGCCTGAAGCAATGCTGTTCGTGGGCACCAACTTGCCGGTACGCATCACTGACTCGAAGAGCGGACTGACTAGGCGTCTTATCGACGTGGAGCCCTCAGGTCGCAAGCTCGATATTCGTCGGTACAAAGAGATCATGTCTCAACTCGAGGACGAACGGGGTTCTATCGTAAAGCGCTGCATGGAACTCTATAAGTCCAAGGGCTCGTCATATTACGACGACTACAAGCCCATCGGCATGATGAGTAAGACCAATCCCATCTTCAACTTCCTCGATTTCTATCAGGACGAGTTGGATGATGAGAACGGTGTCGCGCTAAAGCGCATCTACGAGATGTACAAGGAGTACTCCCAGACATATTCGGACGGAGCTATGTACCCTATGTACAAGTTCAAGGACGAGATCCGGGATTACTTCGAAGAGTTTCACGATCGAATCATGGTCGATGGGACCAGCCGGCGCAAGGTGTACAAGGGGCTATTGAAATCCAAATTTTCCCAGGGGGAGAAGACGGAAAGCCCGATTCCGGACTGGACCGAGATGAAGGAGCAGCCGTCATATCTCGACGAGCTCTACAAGGACTGTCCTGCACAGTACGCCAATGAAAACGGCCTCCCAGCGAAACGTTGGGACGACGTCACGACCACACTGAAGGACTTGGACACTAGAAAGGAGCATTATGTCCTCGTACCCGAGCAAGACGTCGTCATCGACATCGACCTCGACAAGGACAGAGACAAGTGTCTGGAAGAGGCTCGCAGGTGGGTTCCCTCCTATGCTGAACTCAGCCGATCGGGGGGTGGAATCCACATCCACTATCGATATTCGGGGGATCCTTCCGTACTTTCACGGCTGGTGCGGCCCGGAGTCGAGTGCAAGGTCTACTCAGGCAAATCCGCCCTCCGTCGACGTCTCACCGAGTGCACCGCCCACCAGGGCCTTACCACGGTTGAGGACGGATATCTTCCCGTCAAGGAGAAACCCTTGATTCGTCAGGAGGTCATGCAGAACGAGAAGTCCATCCGGAAGCTCATAGAGCGGAACCTGAGGAAGGAATTCCACCCCGGGACGAAGCCCAGCATCGATTTCATCATGAAGGTGCTGTCGGACGCCAAGGAGTCTGGAATGGATTACGACGTGTCGGACATGAGGCAGAAGGTCCTCACGTTCGCCATGAAGTCCACCCATCAGGCCGACTACTGCATCAAGCTGGTGCAGGAGATGCCGTTCTCCTCGGAGAGCGACCATGAGGAGACCTATGAGGAGCCGGACGACGATGCCCCGATTATTTACGACGTCGAGGTATTTCCGAACCTGTTCCTTGTGAACTGGAAAGTTCGGGGATCTGACAAGATCCAGAGGATGATCAACCCGACTCCGAACGAGATCTCTGATCTTGTGGAGCGGAAGCTCGTAGGATTCAACAACCGCCGGTACGACAACCATATCCTCTACGGTCGTATCCTGGGCTACTCGAACATCCAGCTCTATCACCTCTCTCGTAAGATCATCAACAATCTCATCAAGGAGGGATTCCGAGAGGCATACAACCTGTCCTATACCGATATCTACGACTTCGCCGCCAAGAAGCAGTCCCTCAAGAAGTGGGAGATCGAACTGGGCATCCATCACAAGGAGCTCGGCCTTCCCTGGGATGAACCGGTGCCGGAGGAGATGTGGGAGGAGGTCGCCGCATATTGCGACAACGACGTCATCGCCACAGAGAAGGTATGGGACCATCTGGAGGCGGACTGGGAGGCCCGTCAGATCCTCGCTGCGATCGCGGGTCTCCCTGTAAACTCCAGCACCAACAAGCTGACCACTCAGATCATATTCCAGGGTCAGCGAGACACTCAGAGGTACTTGCAATACACGGACCTGTCGGAGATGTTCCCCGGCTACAAGTACGAGTACGGCAAGTCGACATATCGTGGTGAGGAGGTCGGAGAGGGCGGCTACGTCTCCTCCGAGCCCGGATACTACGAGAACGTGGCCCTGCTAGATATCGCATCGATGCACCCAACGTCGATCGAGGAACTCCAGCTGTTCGGGCCCTACACCAAGAGGTACAGCGAGCTCAAGAAGGCTCGTATCTTGATCAAGCACAAGGAACTCGACGAGGCTCGGAAAATCCTGAATGGGGCGCTGGCTCCATATCTGGATGACGATTCGAACCTCGACGCTCTGGCCTATGCGCTGAAGATCGCACTGAATTCGACGTACGGACTCACCGCCGCCAAATTCGACAACCCACTCCGAGACCCCCGGAACGTGGACAACATCGTCGCCAAGCGCGGCGCTTTGTTCATGGTTGACCTGAAGCATTTCGTTCAGGAGAAAGGATACACCGTTGCCCACATCAAGACAGACTCGATAAAGATCCCGAATGCCGACGATCGCATCATTTCGGAGGTCTTCGAGTTTGGGAAGAAGTACGGCTACACATTCGAGCACGAAGCAACCTACGATCGTATGCTGCTCGTCAACGACGCCGTCTATATCGCACACGACAAAGACGGTTGGCACGCAACTGGCAAGCAGTTCCAAGAGCCCATTGTCTACAAGACTCTCTTCACCAGAGATCCTCTGGCTCTCGAAGATGTCGCCCAGACACGATCGGTTACTACACGAATGCTGCTCGAATTCGATGAGAACGATCGCAAGTTCATCGGTCGTGTCGGAAGCTTCGTTCCGGTTGTCCCAGGAACTCCTGGGGCAGGGCGACTTGTACGAGAGAATCATCGAGTGGACAAGGAGGGTAATGAGGTCATTTCATACGGCGATGTCGGAGGTTGCAAAGGGTATCTCTGGATGGATTACGAAGACGCCCAAGACAACTGGCGAGACGTCTATGACGATCGATACGGACGACAACTCGTGGATGACGCCCTTGGACAAATCCGTAAGTACACGGACGTGGATACCTTCCTAACAGTATGAATCGCGAGACGGGCAGGGCATATAATGAGACCCCCACCAGAAAGGTACTGTCATGTCCTGCCCCTCCCTCGCCCGCCAGTACGTCTTCACCAACCTTGCTGAGATGGGCGTTGGCTTCGCCATAGCTACGTTCGCCTACTACGCGACACGTGACTACTGCGACCAGCACCACCTCTCAGCAACCAAAGAGGACATGCTCGCAATGGCCAAGAACATCAGCGACACATTCAAGACCAACTGAACCAACCTCACTCCTAGAACCCAACCCGGGTTCTAGGTTTCTCGATAGAAAGGAACGAACCAATGCTCTCTTCTGTTTACGATGGCGGACAGACCGCTAATGATATCCTTGTCGGTTACACCAGCTACCTTCGGGACGAGGTGGCGAACCTGAAGGACGACGAGATCAAGGAGCTCATCGATAAGCTCGAGTGTTGTGACCGCAGCAGCTATGGCCACTACCGTCGTCAGACAGTCCAGAACCTCCTCGATATCTGCCGTACTGAGCTGGATGATCGGGACCTCGTGCGCTGCCTTGTAGGGGCGGGTCTCATTGTTGGAATTAACTCCATCGAGGGGGTCTCCGATGAGTGACAAGACCACCGAGCTTGCGACGGTCCGTCTCGTTCACGGTAGCCAAGTAGCCATCGAGTCATTTCTGTCGTCGCTTCCGTCGATGACCGAGAAGACCACGGACAGTGAGCTCTGGTCATTCATCTGTAAGGTCGACCTCCTTCAAGAAGAGCTCGGCGATCTACTGAACCCTTCACAGGAGGACTGGATCAAGAGGCTCTACGATATTCTCATAAAGGAATGGGACGCTCGGTGGCTCCTCATGCGCCTCCACGACCACGGCATCATCCGCCTAGAGAGGAAGCCAGGAGCTGCGAACTGTACTCCCCTAGAGAGGAGGCCATGAAGTACGATCTCTACTCCCCTCCATATTTCGTCGACCAGGTTCTATCCCAAGACTACTACCCCATAGAAAGGAACACGACATGGCCGTCAACACCTACACTATCAAGAACGCTCGACTTCTCTTCCGCAACTTCGCTGGCGAGAAGGACCGATTCGGAAACACGGCTCGTACCTTCTGCGTCATCCTCCCTGACGATGCCGTCGACGACTTCCGGACCGAAGGGTTCAACATCAAGACCCTGAAGCCTCGAGACGACACGGAGGAGCCCCTCCCCTATATCAAGGTGAAGGTCAACTTCGGAGGCCGTCCCCCCAAGATCGTCTCGATCATCGGACGTACTCGTACGCTCCTGAATGAGCAGACGGTCGGAGCCCTCGATTTCGCAGACCTCGAGCGGGCCGATATTGCCCTCCGCCCCTACCACGGACGCACTCAGGCTGGAGTGGAGTTCTGCTCGGCATATCTCGACAAGGGCTTCTTCACTATCGTGGAGGACGAGCTTGAGGCTATGTACGCCGAGGACGCCGACACTGAGGAGGTTCCGTTCTGATGCCGCTCGAAGTCAAGCTCTTCAACCCTCGCCGCAGCGTCTGCGAGGCCGTCAAGATCACGAACGACAATCTCCGTCTGGTCCGCAACTGGGCCGCCAGCGACGAGGAGATCAAGGCCCACCTTCATACAGGAGCCGTCGGCAAGTGGATCATTCGGCGTAGCGACAACAAGTTCGACCTCATGACTGAGGGTCAGCTCTGGGGCCTCTACGAGCCGATCCTGCACTGACATCCATATCCACGGGGCCCTGGGGAGACCTGGGGCCCCCATACCCCACTAGAAGGAACGAACGCATGCTCAAGAAGCTTTATTTACACACACACGAGGGCCGTAGCTACGACTTCGACATCGTCGCCACAGCCAAAGTCGACAAGCCCGGGGTCACCGAGTGGATCGTACAGGTCGATACCCATAACGAACTTGGTGTCCATGAGGTCCAGGCCAGTACCGATGACTGCACATTCGACATCGTCGGAGACGACTCTCTGATTATTTGGGAACTCCCTCCGAGCGAGGAGGCTAAAGATCCTGACCTCTGGACAGTCAATATCGAGACGATAGACTTCAAGTTCTATACTATCGAGGGCGAGATACATTGGACGAAACACGGCGACCTCCAGGTGGAGACCGGCGACTGTCGCCTCAACTACCTATCGTCACGCCTCCGTGAGTTTGACGTCGACGACGTATCCTATGTCATCACCGCTCGCTATAAGAACTGATCCTCATTTTTTCTGTATTGTACACGTGTAGGAGGCTTGTATGAAACTGATTCTAAAGACGCTCGATGGTCAAGTGGCTCAGCGAAAGATCAAGGATTTATGTTGTGATGGGGACATTGGAGACGAGGACCCCCGGGCCGCTCTGGTCATCGTCGAGCTGGATGACACCCTCACATATCTCCCCATTGACCAATTTATCTGCGAGGAGTGGACTGAGGATACCGTAGTTGTCAAGGAGGACTGGGCATGAAAGCATATACTGTAGAACGACACGGGGATCGCTGGATCGCCTGGAACAGCGAAGGGCTACTTGGAGTGGCCGATGACATGATTTCTGCATACCGTCTTGTAGAGGAGGCTACTGATGGCAACGCCTAACCCGATGCCCGACCCGAACATCTACGATATCCGAGAGGACGGAACTGTCTACGGGAAGCGCTCAGGCAAGCTTATACCCATCCGGACGTCCCGGTACGGTCTTCCGCAGATCCGTTTCTACAAAGGACATCGCTACCGTGTTCAGCTCCTCAGCAAGATCATCTGGACCCATTTCCACGGCGAGATTCCGTTCATGCACGAGGTTCGGTATGTAGACGACGATCCCTGGAACTGCTCCTTGGAGAACCTATATCTGAAGGACTTGAACGAGGAGTTCACACCTCTGGATCGCTGGCCGGGCTTTGCTATCAGCAGGGGCGGCGAATTGATCAACATGACTACCCTGCATCGGATCAAGCCCATGATGCCTCCAAGCAGGACCAACCTCATGTTCTCAGTCCGTGTCGACGGGGAGAGTCGAACCTTCCCGGTTGCTTTCACCGTCTGGGAGACGTTCATGGGAGAGACGGTCAACTCGCATTATCTCTGCCACAAAGACGGCAATGTCTGGAACTGTGCCCTGGATAACCTATATCTCAGTGACGAGTACCCCTACTATCCACCCAAGGGCGATAAGGAGGACGGACCGAAGTACAAGCCCATCATCGAGGAGGACGGAAAGGAATACATGCCAGTCGAGTACTATATTCACATGGTCGACGGAGTGAAAGGAGAGAGGGAGAGTGGAATCCCCCAGCACTGCCGACTTGGCTCCTACTGAGACATTCAAGGACAGCATCATCGATGATATCGAGGTCAGTGATCTCGGTAGGATTCGTCGTATCTCGACCGGTCAAATCCTCACCCCCTGCCTCAGGGCTAACGGGTATGTCCAGGTTACCCTGTGGGATCGTGGGATTAGACGGACGAAGTATGTCCAGAAACTGGTCTGGGAGGCCTTCAACGGCCCTCTTGAGCCCTTACAGAGGGTTGCGCACCTGAATGGTGACCTGACCGATAATAGGCTCTCAAATCTCTTCCTAGAGTCTCACAGCGACTCGATGAGGAGGGCGTGGGACGCCAAACGACGCAAGTGGGAATCCATCTACCAAGGAGTTCTGTGGTGAGTGAGTACAGGAGCCCGCACAACGACGGGCACGATCCGTATATCCTGATCTGGGAGTACGGGAATGACATTCGGAGGGCCGAGTTCAGCGAACGCTGGGCAGAGTACGACGAGACCGGTTGGACTGTCTGGTATTTCCGGTTAGTTGACGGAGGTATCATGACCTTCTCGGCTCGCGAGTGGGAGCAGAAGGACGACGTCAACCATCTGACGACCATCTGGATGAGGCCGTCGTTGTATGATATCGAAAAGAAGGCATCATGATTCCGCCGGGCTACATCGTTCTGGTCGTCAGTCGAGGGGATAAGATCATCTACGAGAAGGAGGGTATCTTCAACATCTGGTCCTACGTGAACGACGGCGTACTCATGGCGGCCGTTCGGGATGCTATCGAGGACAAGGTCATATTCGAAGACCTTCCGTGTGTCGCCGTGAATGTGGACGATCCATATGTCCAGATACTCACTGAAGAGGACTGAGCCTTGGGACCGGTTGATCTGTGGCCCCATCAGGTCGAAGCGGTGAAGAACCTGAGGAACGGGTGCATATTGACCGGTAAGCCGGGCTCGGGGAAGTCGGTTGTCGCCCTCCAGTACTATGTTGAGAGAGTGCTGGGGGTGCGGCATCCGGCCGATCTTCCGAGGCGGCTTGCCGAAGGACCCAGGTTATATATAATCACCACTGCTCGCAAGAGGGATGATCTTGATTGGCAGGGCGATGTCTCGATGTATGGGCTGACGGACTACACGACAGTCGATTCGTGGAACAACATCAGTAACTACAGTGACATCCGTGACTCCTTCATCATATTCGATGAGCAGAGAGCTATCGGCAACGGCAAATGGGCCAAGACATTTGTCAAGATGGCTCGCGCTAACGAGTGGATCATGCTATCTGGCACCCCTGGCGATAACTGGATGGACTACTGTCCGGTATTTATCGCCAATGGCTTCTTCAAGAACCGCACCCAGTTCGAGAGGGAGCACTGCCAGTTCAACTACAGAGCGGGCTATCCTCGTCTTGAGCGATATCTTGGGCAGGGGAAGTTGTTGCGGCTTCGTAAGAAGGTCCTCGTGGACATGCCTTTCGTCAAGAAGACGACTAAGAAGCGGACGGACGTCCCGGTATCCTACGAGGAGAAGCCATATCGTACGATCCAGAAGTATCGCTTCGATCCGTACAAGGAAGAGCCCATCAAGAACGCAGGAGGCCTCTGTCATGTCTTAAGAAGGGTGACGAATGAGGATCCTGTGCGACTTGAGACTGTGCGACAGCTGTGTGAGGAGCATCCTCGGGTCATCGTCTTCTATAATTTCGACTATGAACTCTTCATGCTGCGGTCGTTGGGGGATATTCTCGGAGTACCGATCGCTGAGTACAACGGGCACAAGCATGAACCCTTGCCGGAGGGTGAGCGATGGGTGTATCTTGTGCAGTACACAGCTGGTGCGGAGGCTTGGAACTGTACCACTTGTGATACGATGATATTCTTCTCTCAGAACTACTCTTGGAAGGTAATGGAGCAGTGTGAGGGGCGAATCGACAGGCTGAACACTCCTTATTCAGTCCTGAACTACTACTACCTGAAGAGCCAGTCACCCATCGATCAGGCCATTTCGAGGGCGATTCGGGTAAAGGAGATCTTCAATGAGAGGGGTTTTTACGAGTCGCTGAGGTGATTGTTGTACCACCCGTTGTACCACTCGGTATGGCGGGTGGGCAACGCTTCTGTTGTTTGTGTGACTGGAGTGGCGCATGCGTTTGCCAGTTTTTTTGCCAGTTTTCTGGCAGATCTGGCAAGTGGCGAAAACGGTATTGTACACGTGCGACAAATTTTGCCAGTTTTGGGGCGATTTGCCAGTTTTGAAACGGGGGTGGCAAACGATCTGGCAACCACTTTTCGTTGCAATTGCAACGATCTACCCCTCATTTTGCCAATTTGCCAGTTTTGTTCTGATTACCAGGAGTTGAGTAAATTTTCTTATATATAGAGAGTATACAGGGTTTGGGTGGCAAATGGCAAGTATTGTACATGCACTGTATTGTACATGCAGTCCTGATGCAAGTCTCAACGACATGTACAATAGACCGCGTCGCGAACATGTATCCTAATGAAGGAGATGGGCCTTCTATATTTTCGACCCCTCTCGCTTCACACAGCTCCCCACGGCTGGCTGAAACTACGCTACCTCAACACCGCATAGTAAACTCAAACAACTTACGAGTACCGACACATGCGGCGCCCCGGCCAGCCGTGGGTATAATTCTTGATTCGAGGATAGACCCCATGCTCGAACGTGACTACCAACGCGGACTCATATCCAGGATCGAGGAACGCCTGCCTGGCTGCCTCGTCCTCAAGAACGATCCGAACCACAATCAGGGCATACCCGACCTGATCATCATATTCGGATCCAAGTGGGCCGCACTCGAGGTCAAGAGAAGCGCCGACGCTTCTCACCGACCGAACCAGGATCATTTCATCGACAAGCTCGGCGAGTGGTCCTTCGCATCATTCATATACCCAGAGAACGAGAAAGGAACGCTCGATGAACTGGAACGTACACTCAAGGCTGGAGGGCCTGCACGCATTTCTGAGCGCCAGCAAGCACAGCTGGGTCAACTACGACGACGAGAAGCTAGGCGAGGCGTTCAGGACAGCGCAGGCGGCAGCGATGGGGACCAGGCTTCACGCCCTGGCCGCAGAGCATATTCGCCTAAAGATGCGGATGCCGAGGAACAAGGCCACCTTCAACGCCTACGTGAACGACGCCATTGGCTACGGGCTTGACCCCGAGGTCGTGCTATATCACAGCGAGAACGCATTCGGGACCGCCGACGCCATCGGCTTCGACGAGAAGAAGCATCTTCTCCGCATCCATGATCTAAAGACCGGCGTGACTCGTGTCAACATGGTCCAGCTTCATATCTACGCAGCACTGTTCTGCCTGGAGTACGAGAAGCTGCCCGGCGAGATCAACGTCGAGACCCGCATCTACCAGAACGACGATATTCTGGTCGACACTCCACAGCCCGACGACATCGCCCATATCATGGACAAGATTGTCTGGTTTGACAAGCTCATCGAGGAGATCAAGACTGAGGAGAACTGATGCCCTCCGATATCCTCAAACACTACGGGACCAAGCGCCACTCGGGTCGCTTCCCATGGGGATCTGGTAAGGATCCATATCAGTCTGCCCAAGGCTTTCTCGCTGAGCGAGACAAACTCAAGTCTCAGGGCATGTCTGAGGTCGATATTGCCAAGGCCTGGGGCATGAGCACCACCGAGTACCGTGCTCTGAACAGCATCGCTCGTGCCGAGAAGAAGGCGGGCGATATTTCTCGAGCATCCCGTCTCAAGGACGCCGGTCTGCCCAACACAGAGATCGGTCGACGCATGGGACTCAATGAGTCCTCGGTTCGTGAGCTTCTCAAGCCCAACGCATCATATCGCAAGGACGAGATCACCCGGGTCAAGGATATTCTGGCCGACGAGGTGAAGCAGAAGAAGTTCATCGAGTACGGTCTCGGCGTCGAGCAAAACCTCCAGTGTTCGTCGACATCTTTGAAGACGGCCGTTGAGGCCCTGAAGGCTCAGGGATATACTACTCACGATGTCAAGGTCAAGCAGGCCAACAGCGATAACTACACCATCCTCAAGGTTCTCGCCCCTCCCGGCACCAAAGCTGCCGATATTCATGCACAGAGGGACAAGATCCGCACTCCGGGTGTAGTCATCGACGAGAAGGGTCTGCTGTCGACCGGGCTTCGTACTCCTCGAGCCATATCTTCAAAGAAGGTCGCCATTAAGTACGCCGAAGACGGCGGTACTGACATGGACGGGGTTATTCTACTTCGTCGTGGAGTCAAAGAGCTCAGCCTCGGTGGCTCCAACTACGCCCAGGTTCGCATTTCGGTCGACGGAACGCACTACCTCAAGGGCATGGCCATGTACTCGGATGATATTCCGAAGGGCAAGGACATAGTCTTCAACACCAACAAGAAGAAGGGCACACCCATGCTGGGCGCCAAGGACCACACGGTCCTCAAGCCCATGAAGGATGATCCCGAGAATCCGTTTGGTGCGGTCGTTAAACAGAAGTTATTTAAGGACCCGAAGACTGGCAAGAAGGAACTGAGTGCACTCAATATTGTGAATGAGGAGGGCAAGTGGGACTCATGGTCCCAGTCCCTGGCCTCACAGTTCTTATCCAAGCAGTCCCCCAAATTGGCCAAGCGCCAACTTCAGGCTGTCCGTGACGAAAAGCGGAAGCAGCTCGATGAGATCATGGGCCTTACGAATCCCGTTATTCGTAAGCGGATGCTCATGTCCCTGGCTGATGACTGCGACTCGGCTTCGGTGCATCTCAAGGCCAAGGCCCTCCCCGGCCAAGCGTCTCAGGTGTTATTGCCGATGCCCCATCTCAAGAAGGGTGAGGTGTATGCTCCTAACTATCGGGACGGTGACGTTGTTAGTCTCGTGCGTTATCCTCATGGCGGGACTTTCGAGATTCCTACGCTCACTGTTAACAACCGAGGTAAGAAGTCTCGAAGTATTCTTGGCAATGCTAGGGATGCTATTGGGATCCATCCTTCTGTCGCTGAGCGTCTTAGCGGTGCTGATTTTGATGGCGACTCCGTCCTGGTAATTCCCAACAAGGGAAAGACCCGGGTTCGTTCCACTGCTCCACTCAAGGGATTGAAGGGATTCGACCCCAAGAGAACATATCCTGGCTACCCTGGGATGAAGAGGATGTCGGATACTCAGACCCAGATGGGTAAGGTATCCAATCTTATTACTGACATGACTCTCAAGGGTGCCAGTGCCGATGAATTGTCCCGGGCTGTTCGTCACTCCATGGTTGTTATTGATGCCGAGAAGCATAATCTCAACTACAAACAGTCCGAGGTAGACAACGGCATCGCCGCATTGAAGAGGAAGTACCAGGGCGGCGCTGATAAAGGTGCGGCCACTCTTATTTCCAGGTCCAAGGGTGTTAAGTATGTACCCCATCGCAAGCCACGCAGTGCAGCGAAGGGCGGTCCATATGATGCAGCCACTGGTCGTAGGGTCTACGAGGAGACTGGCGAGTCCTATATTAACAAGCAGGGTAAGCTAGTCAAGAAGCAGACCAAGACCACCAGGATGGCAGAGGCTACTGATGCTAGGAAGCTGTCCTCTGGTACACTGATGGAGGGTATTTACGCACAGCACGCCAATGAGTTGAAGGCCATGGCCAACGATATTAGGAAGCGTGCTATTTCAACCCCCGCCATCAAACGAGACCCCCGGGCTGCTAAGAGCTATGCCCCTGAAGTTGCCACCCTCCGCGCTAAATTAAACCGGGCCCTCAAACAGAAGCCCCTAGAGCGGCAGGCACAGCTAGTGGCACAAGGTGTTGTGCAGAAGAAGCTTGAATCAAATCCAAATTTGACCAAGAAAGAACGGGCTAAGCTTGAGGCCATGGCCATCAAGACCGCCCGCCGCCGTCTTGGTTACGATAGAGAAGGCACAAGAGTGGTCCCCACCCCTCGTGAGTGGGAAGCCATCCAGAAAGGTGCTATATCTAACTCGATGATGGAGCATATTCTAGCCAACTCTGATCTTGACACCATCAAGTCACTGGCTTTGCCAAAGGAGAAGCTTCCTCTTGCTGGTGCTCAGAAGGATCGAATCAAGACTCTTCGATCTAACGGAGCCAACACAGCACAGATCGCTGAGGCTTTGGGCATATCTACAGCTAGAGTTAGGGAGTACCTGAATGGCTAGCTTTCTGTCCATTGTCAACTGTCCATTGTCCTTGAAACGGGGTGTTTAGACCCATGCTACGCCTAGCACTCACTACCGAGGACAATCCTTACGATCCTTTCGATGAGTTCGAAGAGTGGTTTAACTTTGATGTTACTCAAGGTTACCACACCTGTGCCTACCTAGCACGGGTCACTACCACTAGTACTGACCTCACCGAAGCCGATCAAGTCGAAGCAACGAATGAAGCGATTGAAGAGATTCTCGAACTCAACTTGACTGGAAACTATCAAGTTGTTGAACGAGAATTCTGACGAGCTTTCGTCCATTTCGTCCATTTCGAACTTCGAAAGAGGGGGGACAGGGTCCGCAAAATGGCCCACCCCCCGTCATCGGCCCGCACCTCGCATTTTCCCCGGAGGTAGGTTTGGGCATCCCGAATCCGGGTTTCGGATAAGACAGGACGACCTGTGTCGTTGGGGTCTTCTTGCGTTCGTTCCTTTCTACCCAACGAGGGGTACGCAAGTCGTCCTGTCCTACCTGAAACCCGGATTCGGAAACAGCAAAGGAACCCGGAATAGGAGAGAACTCCGTGGCAAGGGCCAAGAAGTCACCCAGAGGACGGGCCGCCACTCCGGAGCAGCAGGAGAATCAACTCATTTCGCTCGCAGTCCAGCGAGCCGAGGAGATGCTACTGGACGGCACGGCTCCTCCTTCCATCATCACGCACTACCTCAAGCTCGCCACGAGCCGTGAGCGGTTGGAGCAGGAGCGGATCAAGGCCGAGAACGACATGCTCAAGGCCAAAGCCGACGCTCTGGCGGCCTCAGCACGAGGGGAGGAGGCCTACAAGGAGGTTCTCGAGGCATTCAAGTCCTATGCCGGAGGAGGTGTGGGTCTTGAGTCGGATTCGGACCTACCATGAACTCTCTCGCATCGAATCCTTCGAGGAACGGTACGAGTACCTACGTCTCAACCAGGATCCAGGAGATCAGACCTTCGGTTTCGAACGGTATCTGAACCAATCCTTCTACCACTCGACCGAATGGCGTCAAGCAAGGCAGAAGGTTATCCTCAGAGACGACGCATGCGACCTCGGGGTCCCGGGTCACGACATCTACGGTAAGATTCTTGTTCATCACATGAACCCGATTCGGCCCGAGGACCTCGAGGGAGAGTTCAATCCCGGCATCCTCGATCCCGAATACCTGGTCTGCGTGCGACACGACACACATAACGCGATTCACTTCGGCGACGCGAGCCTGTTACCCAAGCCTCTAGTCGAGAGAACGCCGAACGACACGATACCCTGGAGGTGACCGTGGCTGATTCGATATTGAATGACATCAAGAAGGCTCTCGGCATCACCGAGGACTATACGGCTTTCGACCAGGAGATCATTCTCCACACAAACACGGCGCTCATGTTCGCGGAGGAGATCGGTCTCCCCTCGTTCAAGATCACCGGAAAGACAGAGACCTGGGATCAGTACCTCACTGGTGTCACGAAGAACGTTGAGGCTGCCAAGACGTACCTGTATCTGCAAGTGCGGCTCGTATTCGACCCGCCTGCTAACTCTTTCGTCGTAACGGCGATCGAGAAGCAGCTTCAGGAGTACGCCTGGCGTATCAACCTGCAGAAGGAGACTCCATGAGCGACCAACTCATGCACTACGGGGTCAAGGGTATGCGCAAGGGCGCTCGGAAGAGTCGTGAGCAGCGGAATGCTGAGCGCCGCGCCAAGTACGAGGCCAAGCTCAAGGCTAAGTATGGCGATCATGACATCGCTACGATTGAGGCCCACATAAAGAAGCGCAAGGCGGAGGCACAGGCCTGGCGTAACTTTCGTCTTGGCAACCAGCGCAACCGTCAGCTCACCGCTACTGAGCGTCGAGAGAAGTATTACAACGAACTCGACACCGGCCAGCTGGGCAAGACCTACGCAACCGATGCAACACTCGCTGAAGCCGCTCGTAGGTACTACAAGAAGGGGCATAACAAGCGAATGGGTCATTCGGAGCTAATGCATTATGGCGTCAAAGGCATGAAGTGGGGCGTTCGCCGCCGTGCTCGTCGTGACGCCAAGGAATTCACCCAGGCCAAGATGTACTACGGCGAGGGTGCTGGCAACCGGCGGAAGCTGATCAAGGCAACCGTTAAGGCTCGCTCAAAGGACCCGTTCTACAAGAGCGAGTTCGACAAGGCGGTCGCCAATACCGACATGGGCAAGCGGGCTGCTCAGGCCCGAAGGCAGCGCGGTAGGAAGAATGCTCGCAATTCCGCTGGCAAGACTGTTCGTGGCGTTGGAAACATAGCCACGGGGAACCTCAGTCGGGCCGGAGGCGCCCTGGCTCTCGGTTATCTGGGGTATCAGGGGGCTAAGGCTGCCGGTATCGCTCCCACCGAGAAAGAGCTGCTTACCAAAGCCGTTAAGGGTGCGCGGAAGATCAAGCGCGTTGTTCGGCACGACGATGTTCTCGCTCACTACGGTGTCAGGGGCATGCGCTGGGGAATCCGCAAGTCCCGCATCAATGGGGCGAAGAAGTGGACTTCGGCTAAGCAGGCCAAAATAGACGGCATGTCTGATGATCAGCTAAGACGGGTCAACAACCGCCTCCGGCTGGAGAAGGAGTACCGTCAGCTGACTCAGACTCGGATGGAGCGCTACCGCGCCAAGGCGGGGAAGGCGGTCGAGGAGGCCGCAGCCAATACCCTGCAGAACGCAATTCAGAAGAGTCTAAAGAAGGCTGCTAGCCGCGGCGGATCGGCCGCTATCCGGGGCGCCAAACGGTTCAAACGGTAGGACTATGACATGACTGACAATCTGTTCTTCATTGACGAGGACGAGGTCCTCGCTCACCATGGCGTCAAAGGCATGAAGTGGGGCGTTCGCAAGCAGCGAGCCGCTTCCGGAGGCGCCGGGTCAACCAAGAAGCGCAAGGGGCTTTCCCGTAAGCAGAAAGCCGCTATTGCCGGCGTTCTCGGCACGGCCGCTGCCGCTGGTGCCGGGTACTACCTCCACAAGTCGGGCAAGGGTAAGAAGATCGCTGCTCTGGCTAAGAAGGCAGGAGCCTCCGCTAAGAGCGCTGCTCAAGGCAAGGGGCGCAATATCGGAGCCCAGGCTCGAGTCAAGCAGGCCCAGGCCAAGCGGTTCGCTAAGGCTCAGTCGGCTAACGCCAAGGGCGCAGCTGAGAAGCTGAAGACCACCAAGGCGGGTAAGTATGCTGAGGCCACTCGTCTCGCTGCCAATGCAGCCGCATTCAAGACCGGTAACGCAGTCAAGGGCGCCGGTTACGGAGCCAAGCGACAGGCTTGGAAGGCCGGCAACAAGGCACGTCGGGCAGCCGCCGGCGGTGTTAGTGGCGCGAAGTCCGCGGCGGGTATGGCAGCACGTTCGGCCAAGTCTTCCGCAGGGAAGGCAGCAAGCGCGGCTAAGTCCAAGTTCGGCAGGGCCTCCGCTAGTGCCGCTAAGGCCCCGGGTAAGGCGCTTTCGACTCATGTTGTCCAGCCGGGCAAGGGCGTCGGATACCGGAGGCTCGCCACTACCGGAACTAAGGTCATGGCCGGAAAGGGCGCCGGCGCCGATAAGCTCGCCAAACGTGCCGCCCTCGGACTAGGCGTCGGAGTAGGCGCTAACGCGGCCGCAGCGGCAGCAGGCGCGGCTATCAACCGAAAGGCCGCCAGCGGTAAGAAGGGCGGACGCCCAAGGAAGCGTCGCCGCTGACCATGCTCTCCAATACCGCTACCCCGCGATATTACGCTGAGTTCAGAGACGATGTCCTCGCAGGCCGTATTCCGATCTGCAAGGAGATCGAGATGGAGATGAACAGGATCGATGATCGGATTCGCAATCCCGGCTTTTATTACGATAGCGACGCTGTGGAGGGGTTCATCCGCTTCGCGGAAGCGGAGATGACTCTTACCGACGGATCCGACCTTCGACTCCTTCCGAGCTTCAAGCTCTGGGCCGAACAGATCTTTGGATGGTGGATCTTCACCGAGCGATCGGTCTACGTCCCTAACAAGACGACGGCTGGCGGCCACTTCGAGAAGCGCCGGGTGAAGCAACGCCTCATCAACAAGCAGTACATCATCGTCGCTCGAGGCGGGGCGAAGTCTCTGTACGAAACCCTCCTCCAAGCCTACTTCCTCACGATCGACACGTCGACCACTCATCAGGTGACGACCGCGCCGACGATGAAGCAGGCCGAGGAGGTCATGCAGCCCTTCCGAACCGCCATCACAAGGGCCAAGGGCCCCCTGTTCGATTTCATGACTCAGGGGTCTTTGCAGAACACGACTGGTAGCCGCGCTCTCAGGCAGAAACTCGTCCCCACCAAGAAGGGGATCGAGAACTTCATGACTAACAGCCTGCTCGAGGTTCGCCCAATGTCGATCGATAAGCTCCAGGGCCTCCGCACCAAGATGAATACGGTGGATGAGTGGCTCTCGGGCGATATTCGTGAAGACGTGGTCGGCGCCATCGAGCAGGGCGCGTCCAAGGTTGACGACTGGCTTATTCTGGCGGTGTCCTCGGAGGGTACCGTCAGGAACTCAGCTGGCGACAACATGAAGATGGAGCTCCTCAACATTCTTCGAGGGGAGTACTCGGATCCCCACACATCCATCTTCTACTACAGGCTCGATGACCTCAAGGAGGTCGGGGATCCGTCGACCTGGCTGAAGGCCCAACCAAATCTCGGGGCTACTGTCTCCTACGAGACATATCAGCGAGACGTCGAAAGGGCAGAGCACGTACCTGCGGCTAGGAACGACATCCTGGCCAAGAGGTTCGGCATCCCCATGGAGGGGTACACGTACTTCTTCACCTACGAGGAGACCCTGCGGCACAACCGTCAGGACTTCTGGGGTATGCCTTGTTCCATCGGCGTCGACCTATCGCAAGGCGATGACTTCACTGCCTTCACATTCTTGTTCCCCCTCAGCCGGGGCAGGTTTGGCGTCAAGACGCGCTGCTACATTTCTGAGCGCACCATGCTGCGCCTTCCGGGAGCCACTCGTCAGAAGTACGAGGAATTCCTACAGGAGGGCTCGCTCATGGTGCTCGAGGGTACGGTTCTTGACATGATGAACGTCTACGAAGACCTCGAGGCGTTCATCGCAGACTGCGAGTACGACGTGCGCTGCCTGGGCTTCGACCCGTACAACGCCAAAGAGTTCGTGACCCGCTGGGAGAACGAGAACGGACCGTTCGGCATCGAGAAGGTGATCCAGGGAGCCCGGACCGAGTCTGTGCCCCTTGGTGAGATCAAGGACATGGCGGAGGATCGCAAGCTCCTCTTCGATCAGTCCATGATGACCTTCACGATGGGGAACGCCATCACCCTGGAGGACACCAACGGGAACCGCAAGCTCCTGAAGGCCCGACGGGAGAACAAGATCGACTCGGTCGCCGCCCTGATGGACGCCTGGGTCGCTTACAAACTCAACAAGGACATGTTCGACTAGGAGGTGAAGGACATAGGACTGCGAGATAGACTACAGCACGCCTACAACGCCTTCACTGGCAGGGACATCGATCGATCGCACCTCGGTCCGTCCTACTCCGTACGGGCCGACCGGCTCGCGCTCGGATGGACGGCCGACAAGTCGATCATCTCGTCGCTGTTCAACATGATCGCCATCGACGTGTCCGCCACGCCGATTCGACATGTCGACACAGCTCAAAATGGAACGTTTGTTGGCGTTCGGCGGTCAGCCCTGAATGACTGCCTGATGCTGGAGCCCAACATCGACCAGAGCGGCCGAGCCTTCATCCAGGATGCCGTGCTGTCCCTGTTCGACGAGGGCGTCATCGCCATCGTTCCAGTCGAGTCAGACCTGGACCCGAGGACTAACAACAGCTTCGACATCAAGCAACTGCGAGTTGGGCGAATCACGCAGTGGTTCCCTGAGCAGGTCGAGGTTGAGGTCTACAACCAGGCTCGCTCCACCAAGGAGCGGGTGATCCTGCCGAAGCGCACTGTCGCCATCATCGAGAATCCTCTCTATGAGGTGATGAACAAGCCGAACTCGACCCTCAAGCGACTGAGCCGCAAGCTCTCCATGCTGGATCTGGCCGACGAGAAGACGTACACCGGAAAGCTGGACATCATCATTCAGCTCCCCTACGTCGTCAAGACCGAAGCCATGCGCCAGCGGGCAGAGAACCGCATTCAGTCTATCGAGGACCAGCTCGGCAAGGGCGGACACGGGATCGCCTACACCGATGGTTCCGAGAAGATTACTCAGCTAAACCGCCCGGCGGAGAACAACCTGCTTGATCAGATCAAGTTCCTCACAGCCGAGCTCATGAGTCGACTGGGTATTTCGGAGGACGTCTTCAAGGGTACCGCGACGGAGATCGTCTGGACGCACTATTGGAACCGGGCTGTGGAGCCCGTACTCTCGGCACTCGCCGACGGGATGAGCAAGGCCTTCCTCACGAAGACCGCGCGCACCCAGGGTCAGGCCGTGCAGTACATCCGCGACCCGTTCAAGAACGTTCCTCCGAGCCAGATCGTCACGTCCCTGGACACCATGCTCAGGGACCAGGTCATCACGCCGAACGAGGCCCGTACGAGGATTGGTCTTCCGCCGTCCCCGAACGAGCAGGCGGATCAGTTGCAGAACCCGAACATCAACCCGCAGATGGGTGACACCTCCCTGGACGGCGAGGGGGATATTCCGGACTCCGGTAGTCCTGATGTTCAGTCAGTGCTCAGCATGCCGATGAGCCAAGTCAGAGGAGAAGGATGAAGTTCGACTTCAGTGGCTGGGCCACTAAGAACGACCTGACCTGCTCCGACGGACGCACTATCAAGCATAATGCGTTCAAGGAGAATGACGGCCAGCGCGTGCCGCTTGTATGGCAGCATGGGCACAACGCCGTCGACAACGTTCTCGGGCACGCTTTGCTCGAGAATCGGGATGAGGGCGTTTACGCCTACTGCGCTTTCAATGACACTCCTGGTGCGGAGAACGCCAAGGAGCTCGTGAAGCACGGCGACGTCAAGGCTCTCTCGATCTACGCCAACCGCCTCGACCAGCGAGGGGCTGACGTTATTCACGGCAACATCGTCGAGGTTTCCATGGTCCTGTCCGGGGCCAACCCGGGCGCCTTGATCGACAACGTTGCTCTGGAGCACTCGGATGGTTCATGG
>QWCL01000073.1_pt1 | contig 43882 bp, 57 predicted proteins | sample 1972551 | NCBI WGS metagenome assembly QWCL01 (sample SAMN09866709, study PRJNA288562) | Human oral metagenome isolate term2_saliva, whole genome shotgun sequencing... | isolation source: mouth | host: Homo sapiens | place: USA: California
ATGAGGGCGGGGGGTCTGAAATGAGACTCCCCCTCCCCCGGTTCGAAGGAATTGAAAATGAAAATCAATCGTCAACTTCGAAAACTTGATAGAAATTCGTTCCATCAAACTTCAGAATTCGATCAATTGCATTTTCAATTTCTTCAGAATCAAGTTCATCACTCAAAGAACTTGAAGAATCAACGAATCTAGCTAGCAAGCCACATGTCCAGTAGCCGTGAGAGGTGTCAAAAGCAAACCATTCGTCCCAAGAAGTTCTTGGATCGTATGGATTGTCCACTGTACTAAGCATCCTAGCCATGATAGACCTCAACATAGAGGCCCAGTGTAGAGGTAGTGATCATATTATATTCTCACCCTTCCTCTAGAGCTCGGTGTACTGATGTTGTTGAGATTCCTAAAGCTTCAGCAATCTCAGCAGCAGTCTTCCCTCTGCTAGACATAGCCTTGGCCCTGCTGATCATAGAGCTAGAGATCTTAGGTGTGGACCTAGGAGTGGCTAGCTCTCTGACGTTAGTTTCATCAGCCATTTCAAGGACTTTGTTTAGCATTGCTTGTGAGATAGCACCTTCCTGTATAGCTCGCCATTCCTTAGGAGTGATCAGGAAAGGCTTCTTACCAGCCCCCGTTCTTGCCCGGGCCTCGGCTAAAGCCTGGCGGCGGACTTTAGACATGCGTTCTTTGTCTTTGGCCAAGCTCGGATCAGCCTGCTTTTTGGCCCTAACAACCGCATCGGCTAGTACCTGTGCCTGTCTTTCCCGGGGTTTGTTTCTGAGGCCCTCATTAATCTTGGCCTTCAGGGATTTAACCTCAGGGGCATAGGCTTTTGCAGCCTGGGGGTTCTTTCTCACAGAGGGAATCTTCAGTGTAGCCTTCCGTGCTTCGTTGGCCATGGCCTTCAAAGAGTTGGAGTGGTTGGCATACACCGTTTCAATGGTGCTCCCGTTTTTGGAGACCAGGGAGAATGCATCATGAGTCTCCGCCAATTTAGAGGACTTGGTTATAGACCGCTCGGTCTTCCATTCCACTACCTTGGTGGGGTCATTCTTATCGAAGACGGGTTTCTTGTAAGTGCGTCCGGTTTCTTCCCAAACCTTACGCCCCGTCTTCTTGTCGATAGGTCCACCCTTTGAAGCGGACCGGGCTTTTCTTTCAGGTAGGTACGCCGTAGATCCTGCCCTTGAAATTAGGGAGGCGGCTCCACCTGTAGTTCCACCCTGATACTTCTTCTTAAGGGCCCCGATTCCATTATCGATCTCGGATTGTTTGTAGTTGAGCTCGTGTTTGTGGGCGTCAATTACAACCATGGAGTGTCGAACAGCCCGGGCGATTTCAGACTGGGTGGCTCCAGCAATGGTCATGTCCGTAATGAGATTGGAGATCTTTCCCATCTCAAGCTGGGTACGTTCCTTAGACATGGGGGTCATTCCCTTGTACTTAGGATAGCTAGCCTTCGGATCAAAGTCCTTCAGCCCTTTAAGGGCCGGGGATGTTTTAACCTTGCCGGAGTTATTCGGGATACACAGAACTGAGTCACCGTCAAAATCCGCACCCGATAGTCGCTCAGCAACCTTGGGGTGAATTCCGATGGCGTCCTTAACTTTGGACCCGATGCTTCGACGAGCATGGGGGTCTTTGTTATTGACTGTCAGTTCGGGAATCTCGAATCTTCCACCATGGGGGTGTCGAACCAGAACAACCTTCTCACCATGTTTGAAGTTGGGGGCATAAACCTCCGTAGGCTTCATCTTAGGCACGGGGAGAATTACCTGACTGGCCTGCCTTGGAAGAGAGGCGGCCTTCAGATCAACAGCGTCTGAATCGCAGGAGTCAGCGAATGACTGAAGGAGTTTCTTCTTGACTGCGGGATTCGTAAGAGCCATGATCTCTTCGAACTCGGCTTTACGCTTATCCCGGACTTTCTGAAGCTGCTGCTTTGCAAGAGAGACCGGCTGCTTCGAAAGGAACTGGGAGCTCAAAGTCTTAGACCAGTCTCCCCAAGTACCCTCGTCGTTAACAATGTTGATGCCACTCAACTTCTTCTTACCACCCGATTCGTAATGCATCTGCTTACGAATTACCGCCCCGAATGGGTTAGCCGGGTCGTCTTTCATCGGCTTGAGGGCATCAAGCTTGTTATCGGTCTTTTTCTTGTTGGTGTTGAACCGGATGTCATATCCCTTGGGGATGTCATCCGAATACATCGCCATTCCCTTGAGGAAGTGGGTCCCATCGATCGAAATTCGAACCTGGGCATAGTTTGAACCGCCAAGGGACAAATCCTTGACCCCGCGTCGAAGCTCGATGACACCGTCCATGTCAGTACCGCCCTCAGGACCATACCGGACCTTGAGGCGCTTACTTGAAATGGCGGTGGGCTTCTCGATGCCATATACCGTTCGTCCACGGTCCTCGACATTGACACCCGGGGCCTTAATTTCACCACGGCGGGCCAAAACCGTCTTGTAGTCCATGCCCGGAGGCACCAGGACCTTCATTTCGGTCTGCTTGCCAGTCGTTTGCTGAGTCACCTTCACTTTGTGAACGTGGTAGCCCTCAGCTTCGAGCATGGCGGTGGCGGTCTTGAGTTTGGTCCCGGTCACACCGAGATTCGTCTCAACACCGAGCCCAACATCGACCAGTCCATCTTTTCCGACACTCTTCTTGAGCTCTTTAGCCAGAGCTTCAGTGCTCCCCGCCCTTTCTTTGAGGGTGGGGTCTAAAAGAGCACGGACAGAGGACTCATTGATGCCCATACGGCGACCAATGGCCGTATTAGACATCCCCTTCTCCTTAAGCCGAGCCACCATAGCAGCATCGGCCTTACGCTTCTCGTTCTTGGCGATCGATTTCTGCGCTCGGAGTTGGGTGGTGGTCATTCCAAGGCCCTTGGCGATCTCAGTCTCACTGAGACCTTTCGCCTTGAGGTCCTTGACGGTTGAAAGGAGGTCTCCTGAATGCTGGTGGGGGTCTTTACCGGATCCCCACGGATAACGGCCACTCTTACGCTTTACACCGTAGTGGGCCAAGTCCATTAGGCTTCCTCCTCCTTCACCTTCTCGATGATCTTGTCGAATTGAATGATGATGTCCATAATCCGGGCGATCTCTTCGCCATCGGGATTAGCAATGAGGATCTCATCATTCTGATAGATCCGGAGTTCATAATTGATCTCAGCCGGGCGCTCATTGTACTCAAGACAGAAGAGTGCGGCGTAGATCATGAGCTGGTCGATCTTAGCGGGATGAGTCCCTGTCTTAAGATCATGGATGCGTAGAAGACCCTTGTCAAAGGAAATCGCATCGGCGGTTCCAAAACAGTTGACGGAGTAGAACAGAACCTGCTCTGGTGTCATTCGAAAGCCGATGGCGTCGTTCACATAGTTGTTGAACGTCACCTTGTTTCGAGGCATGCGCATCTTTAAACGAATGTGCTCCGCTGCAAGTTCGTGGAGACGAGTACCTTTAGCTGCCGCCTGGGCAGTGCGGAATGTCTCGACTAACTTGTCGGAGGAATAGTTAAGCCAGTGATACTTACTGGCCGAAAGAAATGCGTGGGCGCCGTTAAGCGCAGAGTGATCGTTGAACTTCACTGAGAACCTCTCGCTCGTTCTCTGGACAGATGAATGCCGCGTAAGACATAGTGTTCATCGTACGGACATAGTGTGCTTGATTGGGCTGGACTTGAGCCAGCCGAGTTCGCTTCACTTCAAGGGCCGCCCATCGTTCCTTGTAAAGGATGATAAGATCCGGGATGCCTTGAATGTAGTTGGGGTCATTCTTAAGAACGATAGCCCCGGGCAGCATCTTACCCAGCTTCTTGATCAGCTGGGATTGAAACTGAGACTCACGCATGTGTGCTCCTCTAGGTAAGCCTATAAGAAGGGATAGGCTTCATCTATTCCTTCTTATCATTATACCCCGAGTTTGCGAGGCTAGGGGAAGAGCAACAGTAATCCACTGTTGCCTTTGCGATTTTGGGGTGGGCCAAAAATTTGTGAAAATCCTATATATACTATAAAAACTTTTTTCTCTAGCAAATAAATTATTTCACAAAAAATGGCCCACCCCGACTTTTCGTTGCAATTCCAAGGAAAAGTCCAAGTCGCCAAAAATCGCCTGGCCCACTTTTTTGGCCCACCCCTCCAAAAATCGCCTCATCAGTCACACAAGTCACACCAGTAAGGCAAAGGCAACTGGTCAAGAGCAACAGTAAAATGGGCAAAGGCAACAGTAAAAGTGGGCCAGACGACCTTTAAGAGCAACCGTTCGACCGTGCGAACGCCTTCTCATTGAAGATCTGTTTCGCTCTGAGCGAACGTTTTACAGCTTGATCAATGGAAGAATCCGACTCAAGGAAGTAGTATTTCAACTTCGAGTACGGGGTATTCAGTCGGTCGATTCGTCCTTCACACTGCTCGGTGACTCTCCACGAATAATTGAGGGACCAGAATAGAACTGTATCGGTAGAAACACAGTTCCAGCCTTCTGCTGCAGAGGTGTACTGACAGATATAGATCCATCTTTCTCCTCTCGGTAATGGATCGTGCCGATGTCCATTCCATTGAGCCGTAGGGCATCCAATGCGAGCCGAAACTGCAAGAATTCGCTTGAGTTCATAGTCGTAGTTGTAGAAGACGATGACCTTCTCATGGCTCGAGAGAAATTTGAAGGCCTTGTCTGAACGCCAGTCATTATCGCTGACCACCTTTCTAAGGGTTCTGCAGACCCCACCTGCATCTCTAAGGGGCTCGTTTGTCCAAGGATCCATACGAGTCTTCACAACCCGTTTATACAGCTCTTTATCGTACTCACAGGGGATCCTGAACCTTTCCCGGGTGGTATGACGCTCCACGGGCATCTCAACAAGGATACTCCGTCTCAAGCGCTCGAGCCTAGCAGTCCCCAGGTATTTCTTTACCTTGGGGTATTTGACGAACCGGTCGTATACGACATGGTCCTCGATGAATTCCGTCCGAGTCCTGAAGAACCCATGCGCCATGAACACCGGGAGGTAATCCATCCAGACATCTCCCGGGGTTGCTGAGAGCATTATCCAGGTATTCTTCTTAGTTATCTTGAGGAACTCTTTAACCCACCGTCCACTGCCAGAAGCACGCTGCTCATCAAAAAAGAATACCGCGTGTTCTCGATCCGAGTACTTCCCGATGTTATTCCACGAGTCCACCACAATGGATGAACCGGTGAAAGAACACTCAGGATCTGTACTCAGACCGAGACGCGCAGCTTCCTCCTCCCACTCAAGGGAGTCCCGCTTCTTAGCGGTGGTGATGACATACAGCGTAGGGGAGCCCTTGACCTTCTTCTTAGCCAAGGACCCCCCTTTCTTGAACGAGGCGGCGTTACAAATCGACGTGAGATACCACGCCAAACTTGTCAGGGTCTTTCCAGATCCCACGCCACCTGCCAAGATGCTGCCGTTTCGCAGTTGACGGACCGCCTGAATCTGCTCAGGGCGATACGTCACCGTCATGCGAGTCTTTGTCTCCTCTCTTCTTCAGACTCGGTACAGGATCCGAAGATCCAGTCGTCAAACTCGCTCTGGGTCTCTCTGAAGATTCGATCGTATTCCATCTCTTTAGCACGGAATTGTCTCTTCCGATACTCCGAGACTGTGACCGCCTCCAGATTCTCCAACACGAGGTTATGCCAATCCCCATCGATGGGGACGATGAAGTGGTTTGCAGGGACAGATCCCACGAAAGCCTCCCACATCAAGAGATGCATATAGAGTACCTTCGTGTTCTTTGTCTCGCAATCCCACACGCCCACTTGAGGACGACCGGTGTGATTCCAGAAGACTTGCTTCTGGTTACCGGTGTTCTCATTCATGAACTGCCCGTCATCACTACACATGTAGCGCTCATATGGGGGCAGACAATTACGCCACTCAGTCAAGCTTCATCTTCCTAGCGTGCTCCAGGTGAAGCTGGATCTCATCCCCCATTTTTAGGATCCGGAGCTTTGTCTCAGGGGTAGAGACAAATACCTTAGAATCCCCATGTTTATCCTCGAATCGGAAGATGGCACCATTGATGATGGGTACTCGGGCCGAATCCAAGTACTTCATTTGAACACCAGAGACGTAGTGCGTCGCGTTTCTATTCTTGTTCAACTCGAGGATGATATCGAGTGTGAGATAGATAACGTCCTCGACTAAGTCGGGCACCCAAGCGTGATACTTCCTGTCGAAGTTCCACTGCATCGACATGGGGAAGATGAAATGATCCGTCGCGCCAAGATTCGAGGAGACATACGCCGTCATTCGGTCAGCATTCTGGTTAACTGTAGCGCAGACAAAGTGATAAGTGTCATCCCCAATTCGAATCTTTGCCTGAGTACCAAACTTCTTCAGCTCCAGCCCAACCTCCTTGAGGAATTCCCTACCGAAGCATCCCTTCTTGATCGGGGCCTTCTGCTTCACCACCCAGGGCTTATTCGATGACTGGCCAATACCCGGGTACCCCCGAGTGAACTCCCATTCTCCGGCCTTCTCGAAGACAACCTGGGTAACGACATGAGAGTATCGTCCGTGCTCTACCTTTAGGGTTACATCTCCCGACTCCAGATCACGGTTGATAGAGAGGACATCGACCTCATCCCCATCGACCTGAATCGGCATCCGGTTCCCACAAGACAATGTGGCCTCACAGTGCTCAAAGAAACCGTCCAGATCCAAGGTAGTGGTGGTCTTCTTATCCTTCACCTCTCGCTTCTGACGAATAGGGTTCATCTGGTAGCAGCCAAAGGTGGCGTTGAAAGAGAAGGTTGGATTGTCAGAGTCCCACAGAGTAATAGAGCGCCGGTCATTCCCAAACATGTAGAAGAAGGTGACATTCTTATTGTAGTCGTCTCGCAGGACGCTTTCGATCTCTTCAGCGCCCTCCCCGAAATCGATGTAGATCTCCTCTTGTTTGCCAAATGCTTTACCGACCACATCTATCATCCACTCGAGTCCCTTAGGTTTGGTTCCAAAGAGGGCGTTGATCTGTGCCTTTGTCATCATGGTTGTGTGTCCTTTCAGTTCCAGTCGGTGTGGTCAAGCCACTTGTAGTTCGTTACAACCCACTTACCCAGGTTATAAGTAACCTCACTCTCCAGTTCCTCGGAAAGGAGGAATGCTTTGCTCACCCCTGCCTGCTTCACTCCGACAACGACCTCCCGCTTACCGTTGATCCGAGTGATGGAGAAGAACGGGTACCAGGTCCCATCGAGCCAGAGTCCAGCCGGGTGATGCTCGGACCCATGCCACTTGCTCCAGAAGCTCAGCCAGGTGTATGTGCGATACTCCGGACTGACTCGGACAGCTTCTCCGTCACTGATGAGAAACTCATGCGGATTGAGGTTGTACTTCAGAGTACGTCCCGTGTTCTTAGAGATGAGATCCATAGACCAGGTGTCAGAGATCCCGTAGTGGTGAAGCTTGTAGAGGTAGTAGCTTGAGTTGCTGCAGAGGACCTCAGGGAGCTCGAACTCCTCCCCCTCAAGCCCGGACTCTAGCAGCTCCTGCAGCTTCTTGAACGGGATCTGACCCTTCTTGAACTTGATCTGTATCATTGTGTTCTCCTTCTCCGCGGTATGTTGTATTCGTCGATGACATAGTCTAGGAATCGCGCCCCGTCCATCAGGACACGAGTGGCGATCTCTCGATCTTTGAGAAGTCGCACGTCATAGCAGAGTCGGTATCCACGCCCGCCATTACCTTCTCGCCTTTCGATAAAGGGTTGGACGCGAAGTGAATCTCTGCGATTAGGATCCATGATGTAATCCAGGACTACATCCTTACCCGGGATACCTCGGAAGTATTCCTCAGTGTGTCCTGGGCGGTACGGCCTTGTTGGTCGAATGGGCTCGGCAATGTTACGATCCTCATACTCCTGTACGGCCCGACGAATGTCCTCCGATGAGACAATCAATCCATTCCTACGAGTCATTTGCGGATCCGCTTCGGAATGTCGTACTCGTCAAGAATGTAATCCGTAAACTTACGGAGATCATCGGCGATCTTATCTGCAAGCTCACGATTTCGAACCATTGGGATACTCATCAGGAATTTATATCCGTTACTACCAGTATACCCATTTGTATCCCGCGTCATCACTTTGATGGTACACCTAGGTGTTTCACGTCGATTGGGGTTCTTGATATAGTCTAAGACAATATTCTTACCGGGTTTGATGATTCGGTCTGGGTGCAGTTCCTTACGAGGGGGTTTCCCATTTGCGATGTCCTGCTCTCGGGCTAACTTGAGGGCTCGCTTCTCCTCTTCCTCAGCCTGAGCAACTGCCCTACGGATGTCGTCTGCAGAGACAATAAGTCCGTTTACCAATTGTGTGTCCTTTCTATGAGAGACCCCCGGGCCCTTTTACAGACCCGGGGGGTTTAATCACCAGCAGCCGTTGAGCACGAAGAGACCTTCTGATTCGATCTCGAACTCATAATCGAGTCGGATGAATCGCTTGACTCGGGCGAAGTGGTTGTTAATGCCCGTAATCAGATAGCGGTTGTGGCCTGTGTCCGTCTCGATGTCGGCCACGAGAATCTTGCGAGTCTCGCCAAGGACAGTCTTATACCGGATCACGAACGGATTATCGAGAGGAGAATCGCCTTTGTTCCAGGCCTCCCAGACGATGTAGAGTTCTTCACAGCTAATCTTCATTTCTCCAGATCCTCTCTGAGTACGAAATTGTCAGGCTTCTCGAATACGTAGATGTCGCTAGGATCAGAAATAACAGTGACACCACCCAGATCAAAGTGCACCTTGCCATCTTTCCACTGCACGTTAGCGATGGTCTGACCCGAAAGCTTAGGGGGATATGCTGCATTCTGCTCAGGGTTCATGCTCCAAAGCTCGGCAATAGACCCAGCATCAAGAGAGAGAGGGTAGACATCACGCAGCCTCTTCGTCTGCATACTTGGCGTCCAGCGGATCCTCGGCGATGGTGACATACATCGTCCCAAGGTATGCCTTAACGCCGGAGTTCCCATTGGCCTCCCACTGGTAGGGGTTGATCGTGAGATCCACATTGAGGATCTCGACGTAGTCCAGCGAATCGATAGTCTGCTCGCTGAGGTAGACCTTCCGCTTGGTGATGTTGGGAATGCAGACCACCTTCGGAGGACGGGCCCGGTAAGACGCCTCCACCTTGAGATACCAGGTTACAGCATCCGGATCCACACGAGACTCCCGGGATTTGATGTTCCATCCGTCTCGCTGGAGGTCATTCACCATCTCCTCGGGGATCTCTACGCAGAATGTGCGCTTAGTACCACCGGCGAATGGGCCAGAGGCAGAGAAGTCCTTGAAGAAGATGCGGGCGTTCTCGATTGTGATGTTGTTCAGTCGTGCCATTGTGTGCTCCTTAATTGTCAGGCTCGATAGTCGGGGTGAATGTCACTTGTCTTGCATGAAGCAAGATACAGGACTTCGTTGATAAACTTCTTGAGGTACTTCTTCTGTCGGCACTTGAAGAGGATGGTTCGTACGCCACCGGAGTAGAGAATATCCGCATAGACCATATTCGGCTGCTTGTAGAAACTCACTTCGGTTCCACTGGGGAGATCGAAATGCATCTGTCCGCTGTAGCGCCCAATCCAAGAAGGCTTAACCGGGACAAATTCATCAACATAGTCTTCAAGCTTGACGTCGGCGAACTCTTCACTCTCCTCGATCAACTCTCCATAGATGTTGAAATAATCGGCAGCGCTCTTAAACACTTTGCTCATACGAGCCACTCCTTCTTGAGATCGATCTTGTCATGCAGAATCTGCCTTAGGAATTCACAGGCGATCTGATACTCACGGTTGTTGTAGATATAGACGGGTTTGAGGGCGATGTTCTCATCGTGGAGGAACAATCGCATAACCATGATCCGGTGAATCGGATCGTGCGTGACAATAACGCTGTCCCCATTCTTGAGCTGATACTCAATGAGGTCGGTCGTATTACAGATGACGAGGATGTCATCTACGTCGTTCTTTTCTTTATACTCCACCCCTCGACGGAACGCCTCAAAGCAATCCCCAAGCTCGATGAACTCTGTGTCGATTCGGAGATGGGTATGATTGGCTATAATCTTTCCAGGCATGTGCACTCCTTTCAAAAAACCCATAGCCCTTGTTAGGGGCTATGGAGAGTTGAGATCAATCTTCGATCTCGACGTGGTTTCGTGCTTCCTTGACTGCATCAACAGTCTCGTCGAAGGTCTTTCCAACTTCGCGCTGGACGACATTGCTTGCAGCAACTCCCAAGCCGATTCCACCGAACCAAAGCAGAATCTTTTGGATTCCGTTTGCGTTCTTGTAGAATGGCTGGAAGAGGCTACTTGCGATCATACCAGCACCGATGGAAGAGATTCCAGTGATGAGGGTCTTAGCAAAGGGTAGCATGAGTTTTCCTTTCGAGTAGAGGGGTCTCATATTAACCCTGGTTCTTGACGCGTCCCCCGGGCCCTTTTACAGACCCGGGGGATTTTGTCAGCTCACCGTTTTCTTAGTGAGCGTCAGCAGCGAGCGACGGGACGTGTCGGGCATCATAACGAGCTCCTCCATCCCAGACTGGAAGAAGAAATATGCACTCCACTTGAACCAGTTAAAGTACAGGATCTTCTCATCACGAGGGCATGCGATTCGGACATACCCAAGTTCGTCCTTAAGGATCCGGGCATTCCAATACTTCTTGACGCGCCCCTCATCTGAGTAGACAGTCAGCGTGACATGCGGCTGATCCACTCCGTAGATAACGGGGTCATCTAACTCAGGAATGCGCTCCTCAAGCGGCTTCTCGATGTAAGGCGGGTTCTTAACCATCGGTACCAAGACTCCAATCGTATGCGTCAAGCTCCAAGTACGAAGGACTCAAAGTCTCCGTAGGCCTCGATCGCAGCCTTCGCAGACTCTGCAAGACCCTCGAAGTAACTCCAGTCGACCCATTCCTTCCAGTCGTCGGCATGAGCGTTCTTGAAGGACTCGTATTGTACCCAACGGTGACCGGTACTGCCTGATGCGGCATGGAACTTACCATCTTTCTCGCGGAGTAGGATCCCGCCTCCACGGTTCACGGGGACGAAGGCGCCAGTCTTACCGACGAACTCCATCTCTGGGTTCTCTTCCGACCCATTATTCAAATACAGAGCGGTTGTAACACTCTTGGTTTCCGCCACGTCCTTGATCGTAAGCTCCTCCTTGGTGAAGAGTTCCTTGAAGACGTAGGGGTGCTGGAACTGAGCACCAGTGGCGCCCCACTTCCCATCGCAGTAGTCGACATACACCGCCTTATTCACAAGGCACATGCGATCATAAGTAGCCTCGTGCTCGAAAGTGTAGCCGTACTTCTTGCCGAACTCCATGACCTTCTCGATGATCTCGGGAGTGGCCCTTGGGATCTTGATAGAGTCGGTCTTGATGTGGCATACGTCGAAGCCCTGCTCCTGGACGAAGTGTTTCAGATCCACCATAAACAAAGCACCACGCTTGGCGACAATGTTGTCCACATTGCGGGGGTCCTTGAAGGGGTTGTCAAACTTTGCCGCAGTGAGGCCGTACACCGAGTTGATGACGATCTTGAGAGCGAAGGCCAGTGCCTCATAATCGACTCCCTCATCAAGGAATTGTGAGAGAGCTCCATCTAGAAGCTTCCGTGCCGTGTCATCATCATGATGCTTGATCGCTACTCGGGCTTGCTTGATCTCGCTGAAACGCTTAGTGTATCGGTCTCCGAAGAGGTTGAGACACTCGATTGAAGTGGGATGCATTGACGCAATGTCGAGAAGAGCGACGTCGACCCAGATCCCCTCTTCTTCATAGACGTACCCCCCTTCCCCGACTTCCTCACCGCGGTAAATAGATTTGCCGAAAGAGTATTGATAGCCAGGGAATTGCTTACTGAGATCGGTGTAAACGAATTCACTTTGAGGATTCCTGTTCTTCCCAAATATGATGTGCTGGGAATGCTTGTTTGTGGTGTCATTCGGAGTCAGACCAGAGAGCTTAGCCAGCATAAGGCGAGCCTGCCAGTCTGCGTGAAGGTGGTCAAAGACTTTTTCCGTGGCGATAACGTCATTATCGCAGTATTCTGCTACTTCCTCCCAGCGTTCCTCAGGGACATTCTCATCCCAAGGAATACCGAGCTCCTGATGGTGAAGCCCAAGCTCAATCTCCCACTTCTTGAGGGACATCTTAGTCGCTGCGAAGTCATATACATCAGCATACGAGAGGTTATATGCTTCAACGAATCCGGCAGTAAGACTGTTCTCAATGATCCGCTTACTCAAATCATACAACTTAGCGTTGTTGAATCCAAGAGTGCGGGCATAGAGAATATGATTGTCGTACTTCCGACAATTAAAGCCTATAAGACGCATCTCGATGAGCGCCTCAATCTCCTCTGGTGTGGGATTGATCATCCGATGGACAACCGGATTACCCTTCACCTTCCAGTTCACCAGGAATAGGTTGGGAAAGACCTCAACATCGAAGAATACTAGCTCCTCAGTCGGGAAACCAATGACCTTCTCATCAGGATCCTCATTGGTGAACGGCATCTCCATAACAGTCTTGATCGATGCCTCAGCCTGATTTGTCGAGTTCATGGCGAATGCCAGAATACGAGGCTTCAGATCCTTGACGTCATAGATCATCTCCTGCTCTTTAGCGTCTCGGAGGATCTTGGCGATGAAATCAACTGAGGGTTTCGTAGCAGGATGGATCTCCTTGCGCAGATTCCGCTCAATCAACTCCCTCAGCTTCTTCTCGTTGGCCATGGTGGCCTTATTTATCACTTTGCGCTCCTTCAATGGCAGCCCTTCTGAAATATGCGCTACCGGAATGTTGTTGCAGTGAGTTACCTTCCGTCTCAGAGAGGAATCTCCCGTGAAGACCTTGATCTCAATGTCTTCTGCGTAGAGCCTCGCCAATTCGGAAGGGTCTCCATCGTAGATGTAGTGGAGGTGAACTCCATTTCCACCCTTACTGGTCTCGGCGTAGGTCGGGGGCCACTTGGAGGCCTCCTGAAGGTTTCGATTAAGGTCCTTCCTACCGTCTTGCTTGATATCAAAGTCGATGACAATATGATTCTCCGGGACTTTCACATAGTGCGTTTCGTGAGTGTCGATGTCTTTCAGCAGGGTATGAACGTTCTTCCATCGGTATTGTGGAATGTCGTTCGGCCCTGCCTGTTGAGCGGGACACTCTGCTAGGAGTCCATCGAGCAAGGATTCGGTATGATCGAGGTCGAGCCTATACGGGTTCTCGGGTACAGCCTCGAGTTCGGGAGAATCCAGTAGGTAATGCCGGAAGCCGGTATACACGTTGCGTAGTCGATCGTCTCCAGATCGTACTCGAGAGTGGAAGCCATCGAAGTAGTCCTTGAGCTCCTCTCGAAATATATATCTACTTTTCGGATACGGGATATTACTCTCACTGCAGTACTCCTTATACAGCTTATAGGCCATTGTAAGACTGATGTACTCTTCAGACTTGAATAGGAGGTAGTTTTCCTCAACAAAGTTGTAGAGCACATTTGTTCTAAGCATCATGTCTTGAGGAATATACGCATCGTAGTAGTGTTTACCAAGACTGCGGTATACCTCAAGGCAATGATTTGCGATCTTCCCGAGTTCATCCTGGATCCGAGTCATCAGAGTCTGATACTCATCAGCTGAGACAGTTTCTCCGGTAGGGGAGATGTCGATGAGCCTTCGAATCAACCCCGACTTGGAATCAGTGATCTTAACCGGTTTGTTAGTGCCGATAAATAGTATTGCATTGATTCGCTTAGGGTAGCGTTTGACCCCCTTCTCGTTGATGAGGATGGTCTCATGTGCCACGGCACTGTTAAGAAGCCCATTAGACTCAATCCTGGATAGGTCCCCATCCTGATCGATAGCCACGAGCGAACTCTTGGCGAGGGAAGAGGTCGAGAACTGATCGCTACGGGATCCAAGAGCGCCCGCATCAAACGTAGTTGTATACCCTTGGAATAGAAGCTCCAGGATGTTAAGCACGGTAGACTTACCAGATCCTGGGGGACCATATAGGACGGCAAACTTCTGTACCCGTTTCGAGTCACCAGCAACGATCGATCCGATGAGCCACTCAAGTTTTCTTCGAGCGTCTTCATCATATAGAACTCCAATAAGTCTTTCCCAAGCGTCCGGTGTACCATCCTCCAATGAGTAGGGTAGTCGAGCGGTACCATAGTCTTCCTTTCTAGAAGCTGTATCCGCAAATATGAGTTTCGTGTTCAGCTCGTGACCATTGTCCGGGAGGCGACTCTTCCACGTCTGGAAGCTAGTCCATCCCCCATTGCTGTAATTGGCCAGGGGCTTCACGACGGTGTCGATCGATCCCTTCTTCTCCGCCTGGTATGAGAAGAGGTCCTTGTCCACAATATGAGCGACGTCAAACTCATCTGTGGACCAAAGACCTTTCTCCTCATTCCATACGGCTTGGAAGTCTCCCCCTTGAATGAGTATATCCCTGGATCTGCAAACCAGGAACTCGGGATAGATCTCTACCTTTCCGTTTTTAACTCGCTCGCAGATTCGGTAGAAATCCATGAGACTCCTTACATGTAATGTTCATTTGCGTAGGCGTTCATCTGGGCCCAGATCTCGGCCTTTCGCATATCATGTGCGCCATGCAAAGGAATGGCTCGAAGCGGAAACATGGATCCGTGTCCCAACTTCGTGTAGTCCCTCGCATTGATCCGCTCAAGGATAGAGTCTACCTCTTCCTCGCAGCGGGGGTTGAACAGTGCCTCATCGTTGTAATCGTAGAGGCCGCAGTTCTTCACCATCTCCCAGAAGTACCACTCCAGAGAATATGGTGTATCATCATCCTCGAGCATCATGTCCATACGCTCGGCCAAAGCGATGAACATCTCGAGCATTGAGCATTCCGTCTCGCAGAGCCAGACATAGGATACGTCTCGGTTCTCCTTTAGGAATGCCTTACGTAAGTCAATTCCATCCTGAGCACGATTGATGTCATTGGCAATCGTCACTCGGAATGGGGTTTGGTGCATGATCTCGAGAAGCTGTAAATAAGATTGATCGGGGGACTCAGCGCGCCGAGTATCCCCCGTTCGATCAACCAGCCAGTCGAAATATGAATTGTCAGGAGCAGCCTCGATCATGGTTAGTCCTCATAAGGCTGAACCCCGAGAACAGAGTGCTCATAGGAATCGTCGAGAAGAGTGATCTCGAAGTCCGCGTGGCGGCTCATGCTCCGGACATAGATGATGGAATCAGAGGCGGATACTCCGCTGATGATGTTGTCGAACCACTCAGTGTTTGCGAGCGGAACCCCACGGTTATCAGCGAAGACATCGTCCTCCATGTAATACGTCAGCTCGACATGCTCCTGATGGTCCTTAGCCAGATACTCCTCACGAGTAATCTGGTAGGCCTCGAAGTGCTGCCTATCGAGTGTCCGCTTGACTACTTCTTCTTGGTCGGAATCCTCCACAGGAGTCGGAGAGTAATCCACAAGAGTGTCCTGTACCACTGACTCAGGATCGGGTTCGCTACTCGGAGAATCAGTTCCTTCTCCCACCGGATCTTTGTGTCGCGACTCAGCAATTTCCTTCAACTCCTTGTTAATCTCGATCGTTGCTTCCTGGAAATCCTTCTCGAACTTACGAGCAAGGACAATGTAAACACCAACACCACCGGAGATCGCCCCCGCTGCAAAATATAGAATCTTGTCAAGCATGGATACCTCAGATCTTGTCATACATGACGCCATCGACGTTGAAGTCAAGCGCCCACTTAGTCACGAGACGACCATTCTGGTCCTCGCCCTCGAACATACCGTCGTAGATCCCGAAGTCGACGAAGTCATCTCCGTTACCCTTGACCCAACCAGTAACAGCACCAGCAGGCGTGTGAGGGAATCCGAGCATCTTGTAGACCTCGTTGAGGAAGATGTGTCCACGGGACTGAAGAATATCGTTCGCATACTGCTGCTGGCAATCCAGGTGCAGCTTTGCAAGATCCTCATCCGCGGACCAGTTGTGGTTGTCGGGGCCGAACACCACCCCGTAGGGAGACACACCTCCATCCGTGTTCGCAACAGCTTCAAGATCCACGGCGTCACCCGTGAGCTCCTCCTGAGCCTTGGTGTGGATGGCCTCGAGAACAGCCTCCTTACCAAACTTCTCCTCGACCTTCTTCTTGTAGGTCTTGAAAGCCTGGTCGACAGCGGCATACGCTGCAGCAAGGGAGGCATTCCGCTTAAGCATAATCTCATGGCCAGTAGCCAGGGATACGATAGACGCCGTACCAAGAATAAGCGCCGGAGCATACAGCTTGGCGAGCTTGGTGAACATCCGAGTGTAGAGTATAGTCTTGTCGTGGAGAGCGTCCTTGTCAGTCAGCTTCCCGTCCTCGACCGCCTCGTGCACCTTCACGAGCATAGCGGCTTCCTCAGCGAGGGTCTCCTCTACCTTGAGGGTGGCCTTGGATGCCAAGATGGTGGTACCGATGAAACCAGCAGTTCCAGCGGCGGTGAGAATTGTGGGGGCATGCTTACTGAGCACCAGTCCAGCTCGACCGGCAACTCGAGTGAATACGGAGAGATTCATTTGATACGTCCTGCTTTCTTGAGTCGGAGATAGATTGCGATTACCTGGTCGTCTTCCATACGCTCAACACGTCGACGCCATTTGTCTGAATATGGGAATGCGGCTATGAGTTCTAGCCGGATCTGTCTAGGATTCATCGTGAGCTCACGTGATCGGGTTTCGGAAGCTGAAGCATATAGCCATGACGGCTACGGATTACCGACATGTTCCGGGGCGAAGTCCAGCCCCAGTTCTCATCGGTGTACTCGGTTGTGATACCACAGAGGTCGTACAAGTCGGCCACGGTGGCGAGACCGTACTCGTCGATAATGTCCTCAAGGCGGTTGAGAACGAGGTAGGCTTCATCTCGAGATTCAAGTTCAATCTCTGAGAAGTCATGATAGCGGCGAGTTCGTGCAGGAGCATCCCGGCGGTTGCCTGGAGATGAGCCAGGGCGAGAATATGACCCGTATGAGACTCGGGTTCCACCAGATCCAGAGCTTCTCCGAGGAGAGCTTTCTCCGAAAAGGAGACGTTCCACACCTTGCGAAACAAGGTCTGATAGCGTGTTTTTGAGTGCCGGGATAGCAACATCGTAGATGAGGTATTCTCCGACATTATGGATGTCCTCTCCGACGAAAGCTGAGACTGCCTTTGTGCCAAATCCAGCCTTCTTCTTTGTGACGGGAGCTTTTGTAATCCGCTCGAGCTTCTTGCGATCAGTAGTCTTGCTGTTGGATGGTAGATTGGGACGAATCGGCGCATTCGCCATAGTGTGTCCTTTCGAGACTGAGGGGGCCCAGATTTCTCCAGGCCCCCTCGAGAATATTATCAGTTGTTTGTCAGCTCCTCCAGCTTCTGCTGCGCCTTCTGGAACTCCTCGTCCTTCTTCACCTGCTCCATAACCTTCTCAGGGAAGACTCCGACCAGGAGATCTGAAGCGAACTTCCCATCGGAGAGCATCTTCTCGAAGAGGGCCTCGTAAGCCGGTCCATTGAGGAAGTTATCGCGGATGATCTCAGACTTGACGAAGCGCTCTCCCTGTCGCTCACCATAGGCAGCGCCAAGAACATCGTCAATGAACTCAACGATGGTGTAGACATCCTCGGCATTCTTCGCCTGATCGAGATACTCACGGAAGGAGTTGATGCCGTCGTACTTCTTGATGAACTCCATCATCTCTCGTCGAGAGAGATTGAAGTAGAGCGTCTGAGTGGTGACCTCGTCGTTGAAGAGGCTGCGGGCTCGGACAGTGGCCTTGAACATGTGGTTTCCTTTCGGTCAAAAGCCTATATCCCAGGATAGGGATATAGGAGTGTCACTTGGTCGAACGTTCGGGCTTCTCATCGTCCTGAGACTTACCGGAAACAATGTTGTTCCCAGCGAGCCAGGTGGACTGGTGAGAGGTGTAGGGCAGAATGAACATTTTGGGGTCCTTTCAAGTGGGGGTTCATTATACCCGTGGTTTGTCACGCGAGCTTGAAATAATTCTCCTTCGGCGCGACTAGGAAATCGATGGTTAGGACAGGCTCCCCCTTTGGGGAAATTTGAGATCCGAATTCCACACTGAGGGAGTTGGGATCAGACCATCCAACAAGCTCACCGGCGGACACTGGCGGAAGCCCAAGTCCGGTGTAGAACTCATTAAGGGAAGCGTAAGACTCTGAGTTGAGCTGTCCGTTGATGTTGTTCTCGACACGGCGAATGGATTCGATGTCAGACCGGAAATACCGCCCCGAGAAAAGATCGTAGCACAGAACATCTCCTGATAAGGCCACAAGTACAGTTCCGGGAAGTGGTTGACCAGCCTCCTGAACCGATTTCTCTGCAACGCGGGCCTTAACCTCCTCCACTGCCTTCGGGCCGCCCACATCCTCCAGCGCTTGGCGATATCGTCTAAACGCCGCTTCACTACCTGAGTATGCAAGTGCGAATGCCGCTCCGCGGGCATACTGGATGCGGTTTGCCGCGACAATCGATACCAGAGTGCATACGCCTGCGATGGCCGGGGGTATATAAACCCGATAAGATACTGAAAACTTCTCCTTCCACGAGAGGTCTTCGGGTGAGCGAAGATTGGCCTCACAGTAGTCAGCGATTTTCTCAACTGCGAGCGTTGTAGACTTTGCCGTGAGGATGGCCGTAGCAATGGTCCCGACGCATGCCGAGGCCGTGAGAATAGCCGGCGCGTTTTCCTTGATGAGTCGCGCACAGTCGTTCGCATTGATCACTTCTCCTCCTTACTCAGGTAAGACTCGATCTCCATCCTCACAAGGGATTGGATATCTTTACGAGTCAGCTCGAGGGGTTCCTTACTCTCTCGGTAAGTCTTGAGCCAGGTACCAATGAGCGCCATCAGCTGCGTCCATAGAACGAAGATAGTAAGAGCCCCTAGAATATACAGGGTCCACCAGATGATAGTCATGAGTGCTCCCTTTCAAGTTTCTTCAGTTGTGGAGTGAGCTTCCAATTTTCTGGATTGCCGACGCAAGCGAGGATAAAGTCCGTGGTAAACTCCCAAGTACCGTTCTCTTTAGGGAAGTGTCGGAAGTCAACCGAGTCTGCAGCCATTCGACGGAGGTACTCTCGTCGGGAGTCTCCTCGCTGATAGGCTCTTGCTTCTGCTGTTGGTCCATCAACGCCGAGATATAGGACAGACAGCGAGTCTCCGACGATAATGTCTGTGTGTCGAGCCAGGAACTCCATGGTTCCTCCGACTGTGAGGACGACCACTCGATTAGACCGACCGTGCCGTCGGGTAACCTCGTCACGCGGAACTCCGTATCTCCAGCCGCGGAAGACTTCAGTGCAGATAAGATCTCCTTTTTGTTCCCACTCCGTAAAGGCAGGATCCTTGAGGAAGAAGTAGGCAGAAGCGTCTTCTCCCATACGTCGAGGGCGTGTGGTGGCAGATCGAACAGCATAGAATCCCTCCTTCACGAGATCTTTCTGGAATGTAGTCTTGCCCGAACAGCTTGGACCGAGTAAAATGGTCAGCATTGTGTCTCCTTTCTTGTTGGGCAAAGCCTATACCCCATGTAGGGGTATAGAGCTGGATTACCAGCGATTGAGTCGGCGCTCACGTCGGTTGACGTAACGCTGCTGAGCAGACAGCACGTGCTTCATCCTGTTGTTTGCGCCATTGCCGATAAAGCAAGAGGCGAGTACAATACCGAGGATGAAGAGGGCGGCCTTGACAGTCGAAACGATAATGCGAGTCATGAGTGTGTCCTTTCAAACGGAGGGGGTTCAATATACGCCCCGTTTTTCTCGCGTCACTCAGAGATGAGGATGAGAAATATAAACCCGCTCATGAAAGTTGTGATCATGACGCAGATCCCAAGTGCGATCTTTATGAGGATTGGGAGGGTTGCAACGATCAGAATTGAAGACGAGAGACCTAGCAAGATGAGAAATAGCAGTAGTAGAATGGTGGCGATTCCGACTTCAGAATTATTCATATCAGTCATACATTTCCATAGCGACAAAACTAATGAAGCCAAACCCCACAAGTCCAATAACGACTTGGTGGAATACTCGCTCGGGCAATGGGGCGGGGAATTTATCCCAGATTACCCACATTAATGCGGCGTAAAAAGCCGCTAGCCCGGCAAGAAAAATGAACTTGAAGAAACGGTCCATGATGTACTCCTTTCAAAAGCCTATAGCCCGTGTTAGGGGGCTATAGGGGTGAGATATCAGTCTTCAGAGTCGTCGGACTCGACGTCGTCCGCTTCGTCCAAGTCGTCGTGCTCGAGTTCCTCGGGAGCCTCGATCTCCGGAACAGAGCGAATGGCCATGAGAGTCAGTGCAGTGCCTGCTGCAAATACAGCGGCGCCTGCAGCGATCTTCTTAGCGTTTCGCTTGAGTGCGGGGATGAGGTTCTCCTTGTGGAACTTGAACTCGACAACAGGGGCGTCGGTAGCGGTGTCGTTGGTGTCCATGGTGGTATCCTTTCAGATAGAGGGGTCTCATATAAGGGCCAGTTTTTATCGCGAAAGCCTATACCCCAAGTTAATGGGGTACGGCGAGAGACTAGCGTCGGTAGAGCGGGAGCTCGTCTAGCTCTTGTTCTCTCTTTAGCTTGTCAAGTTTCTCCTTGAGAATCTTATTGTCGCACAGAAGCCAGTTGACTTTGGATCGATAGATCGAGGTCTTGTGGATCTGTTCGTTGTAGGCGATTCCATAGAAGAGGGTGAGCAAAGAGGTGATAGCGAGAGCAATGTAAAGCATGGTGCTTCCTTTCTAGAGTCTTCAATATACACGTGGATTATCTCGCGAAAAAAGAAAAGCCTAGATCCCATGGCGGGATCTTTGGCTGAAGGTAGTAGGGATATCAGTTCCACTGCTTCTTCTTACCGAATACCTCGGCAACCAGCAGCAGAGCGCTGAGGATGACGAAGGGCATAGCGATAAGAGCGATGAGGGTGGTCATGATTGTGTCCTTTCAAAGTAGGGTCTTCAATATAGTGTGTGTTATTTCTGCGACTCATGTTACTAATGTTACTAAAAATTATACGGCGGGAAATTTTCAAAAAAAGAGAAGCCTAGACCCCCATGCGAATTGCACAGGGGTCAGGCCAACTCTCAGAAGGGTTTAACCTTCATGACGAGTCCGAATGCCTTGGAGGAAACTACTGCAAGGCGCTCATAGTGAAGCACTGCCAAGATACCTGCGAATGAGGTGGCTGCACCGAGAATAGCATCTTTGCTGAGCTTCTTACTTTCGCCAAGGGCTTTGGCTTTAGCAAGGGTCTCAACATTTCGAGCGATAGTGGTGTAGTCCTCACTAGCAGGATCATGGAGCTCGGCTTCCTTGAGAGCGGCTTCAATGGTTTCCTGGATAGGATCGGTCTTCATGTGTGGCTCCTTTCTAGGGGTTCAATATAGGCCAGGTTTTTCTCGCTTAAACCTGCTTGACGTCAAGAGTCACCTTCCCATTCCGGAGCATCTCGGCGACCGGCTGCTCGAATGCGGCGTGCATGTCCTGGTTCTCCGAGACGTGAAGCGTCCCAGAGACGTTATTCCCCGTGTACTTGGCGGAAGAAACACCGAGTAAAACACCCAAGAAGGTGTCAATAGCGGCGATAGTACCCGCAACCTCAGTGGGGTTCGGGAGGTTCCACAGGGCAGCCAGAGTGAGGTACAGCGCAGAGGTGGCCGGGAGGGCAACCAGCGCAACCCACTTGAGGATGTCATAGGAACGGTTCTTCATATTACTCTCCTTGAGGTGCTTAGCCATCTTGTTTACTTCTCTTTGCTGGTGGACGGGATGAGGGGACCACCGGGAGTCGCTTAACCTCATCGACGATCCTTTCGGCAAGCCCATTGCCTCCAAACTCGGCATAGGGCTCGTAGAGATACTTCATGAAGTCCTCATACTCGTCAAGGGTAAGAGACCCCCGGTGGATGTATGTCTTTCCAACATACACAATTCGGTCATGCGCCATACCCAGCAACAACCGCGTATTTGCGGACTTTCGTTCCTGTCTCCGCTGCATGTACAGCCAGAACCCCGAGGATCCAAAGAGAGACAGCACTATAGCGATCGTGATGTCCAGCAAAGGATTGAAGCCGAAGGTCTGCATGGTTTCCTTATGCGGTGATGATTACATATGGGCGGACCCCATACGAGTAGGTAACGGGTGCGGCGTTGACAATACCGGTGGAATCCAAGAAGAACGCGCTCGTGGAGTTGGCAATATCCTGGAGCCAGATAGCGGTCTTTGCAGAGGTGATGTACTGCGGATTAAGGCGGAACATCGGAAGCTGACCCTGAGCTGCCATGGAGAAGTCATATCGGCGCTGAGTATACGCCTGAGCATACGACTGAACCGACTGACCGAAGAGCATACGCTCTGTAAGCAGGGCCGCCAGAGACGTTCCTTCCCAGTCCCAACTAGTGACAACACCATCATCCGCCGTCTTCGAGACTCGGTGCCAGGGGCAGTTCAGATTATTACCAAACATGGCCTTGAGTCGGTCAATGGTGCTGGAGATCGCCGGAGCCTTCTTGAACAGCAGGGAGTTCATGTAACCATCGGAGGTGGATCCAGTACCCCAAGGAGCGTTCACAAGAGAGGTGTCGGGAACCAGAACCATGTGCGGACGATCCCAAGCACTAGGACCAATGTTCCGCCAGTAGTCAAATCCGGCGACACGCCACTTAACTCCACCAATAGTCCAGTAGTCTCCAACGTAGATCCCTCGGAAGGTTCCTGCGCGGATGGCGGACTGCTGATCAGTACTTAGAACAGTGCCGAGGTGATCTCCACGCCAAATCGAGTTGTGGATACCCGCATTGCCCTGGTCCAGCATATCATACAGTGTGTTTCGGTCCTTGAGTTTATTGTCGAGCTTGGTCAGTGTCCCAGTCCAAGAATTAAACGCTACGATAGTGTCACTCAGACGCTTCTTCTCAGAGGCTACAGTTTCCTTAAGGGAAGCAATCTCTACATTTGGATTGCCCTGAGCGCCCTTCTCAAGCGCGGCTCGGACTGATTCGAACCACTGATCAAACTTGGCCTGTAGCTGGTTCTGTAATGCCTCGACATCAACCGTCATGTTCGGCGCGGTCACCCAAGGACACTGCTTAGTCCCAACAAGACTCGTAATCTCGGCGTTAGTGATGCTAGTTGCGCCGCCGTAGATATCCACGACTGCAATCGGCAAATATGAGTAGCCAGACCAGCTCGGGACGACCGGGATCTTAACTCCAGGGCCCTTAGGGGCTGGGACACCTGCGATTACAGTCAGAGATCCTGCGCGAGCACTCGAGTTGTTGTTGATCACAAGGCAAATAAGATCCTTGCGGTCGAATGAAGGGTGCGCCGGGTTAGGGGTCACCGTCTCAAAGCTTGTAAGCTCGATATACTTTGATCCTACCCAAGCCTTTCCTGTGTCGACTCGGATACTCATTCCACTTCGTGCGGAAGTACAGAGGAACTGGTTGCCGTAGTTAGCAAACACACCCTGCTGGATGATACCATCCATGAGTTTTCCAAAATCTTCGGCGTCATACTTTCGGTCGCCGTTTACCGAGTTATAGAACCCGGAAATGATTGCCATTATCTGCTCCTATTAGCTCGGTATGTGTTCTCGGGCGAGTACTCGATAGTAACCCGCTTACCTTCACCCTTCCATTTCTCGGCATAACCCGTGAACGAAGGGGTCATTGTATAGCCAGAAGAATCCCATGACTCGGTAACCTCTGTGATCTGAAGGTCGATCTGCCGCTGTGAGGCATATGTCTCCCAGTTGATGGGAGCATTCGGTTCTCGCATGGTTTGACGTAGATCATGGCCAGGATCTGGGATATACCGAAATACATCTCCGACAAAGAAGTCCCGGTTGTATTTAAGATTTCCACCAAAGCCATCAAGCTTGGCGCTATACTCCATTACTGGAGTATATTCTCCGGCCTTTTCAGCGGCTAAGGCCACAAAGTAATACGGGTTAGAGTAAGAATTAACGTCGATCCCAGTCTTCGGATCTTTAGTTTTACCCTCTTTGCTAGTCGGATCGATGACTTTGTGATCAGAACTATTATCCCATACTGTCTCTCGCCTAAGAAGCGGGACTTCCTTGCGAATAGTTAGAATATTAGCCCAGGACTTCCCATTTACAAGATGATTAGGATCAACTTGATAGTGCTCATAGACTTCGTATACCGAAGAGTATTTCTTTCTATTACTCCACAGATATTCGAAGTCCTTGATATCGTCATCGCCAGGAGATAAAACTAATGGTTCTACCAAATATGGCGACTCCATATCGACCCAAAATCCACCGTTTCGCATTCGTATACGATAGAACATAGGAAACCCATTTGGCTTCACCATGTTAAGGAACATGCGAGCATATTTGGACACATAATCCCGCTTGATTACGAGACCTTCTTCCTCACTCCAGTCCCCATCGAAATCGGCGATCTTAGGTATGATGTAGGAGTTAATAGACGTATCTCTACGAACATTAAAGCCAGGAATCTTTCGAGACTTATAAGCACCTGACCCAAAATTCTCATGGAGCATTTGCTCCAAAGCCCATTGAGGATCGAAGTATTTACTCTTATTAACAAGAACCTGTTGTTTGTTCTCGATGATGCGCCACTCGAGCATACTCTCAAGGCTTCGCCCGGAATACTCCTGCATAAAGCCCCCGGATTCAATCTGTGTAGCATGGATATCCTCACAGATCATTACAAAGTCTGAGTCATCTCGCATGAAGACGCCATAAGTACCGAATCGAGGCTCAATCTTCTCAGAAAGGACACGAAGCTTGAATTCACCGAAATCATGAGAACGCTCAGTCCAAGAAAGAGACTCAAAACCTTCGATTTCAATCCAGTTTGTCCCGATCTCCTCATTGGGAGTCATAATCGGGAGCCAGCGCAAGTCTGGACAGAAGAACAGTCGCATCAGATCCCCCTGTACTGAGGCTCATACTCAATGACTAGCTCGACTGAGTCCTCAATCGTATATAGTCCATCTGGCCTCTGATACTCGAGCCGGAAATCATTGACACCAGGATAGATATACATCCAAGAGCTATCCCAAGTCTGTACGCCATATGCTGCTGAGTAAACATTGCTAGCATTAATGTGTGTAATTGACTTGAGGCCGAATCGAGAATCAATAATCAGACGTTCCCCAGCGAGGAATGGGGTTTCCTTGAAGAAACGCATCTGTTCGTTAGCCATCGTATTCGTAATACGAAGGTTCTTGACGTCCCCCTTGAAGGTGAGAGTCATCAGAACACCAGTTTTAACGTCCCCAAGGTTGGTGATTCGCTTAGAGCGAGTCCAACCAATCTCACCAAAGACAATATCCTTCGGAGGAGCATCAGAGTGGAAGGGAAACTCGAACTTAGGCTCCTCAGCAGCAAGGCCCGCAATGACTTCCTTGATAGAAGAAAGCCCAGACCAATATGGGCTGAGTGAGATAAGAGAGACGTTCATCTCTACCTGATTCGAGAAAATATCCGTCTCACAGGACTCGACATAGAATCGAGCTTTAACGTTTCGGAACTCCGTCTCAACCTCCATCGTGAGCTCCTGAGTCACGACAAAGTAATTGTAGAGCTTCTGACGAATACGCTCAATATTGTCTCCATAGGGGACCAGGGTCATCGTCACATTACGACGAGAGAGCCTGGCCCCCTTGAAGAACGACCGGTTACCCGTAGCAAAATACTCCATCGACAGCTCACCCTTTGTGGGGCCTAAGCCATCAATATCCTTGATCACGACCTCTTGGGACCAGGGGTCTGTGAGTGACAATGTCATTCGATCATACCCATCCGGGTCGATCGTGATACTTCGGATCATGAGCTGAGTATCCTCCTTGCACGGGCTAGCTGGTTGTGTGTCTGCCTGTAGATCTCGGCCTCGCTAAGAGACTCAGGCGAGTAGTTGTTCTGGTTGAACGTGACATTGGTGACCGGGTTGGTCGGCGCCTGCCCAGGATCTGTCTCGAGATTGAGCTTCGGTCGAGCACCATTGGCTAGGTTGGTGGATACACCAAGGCTCCCACCCAGGCCATTGATCGCCTGAGCCTGCTTCTGAAGTTCCTCGAGATCTAGAACGGGCTTGATATTCGGCTGGAAGGATGGATCATCCTCGACGAGCTCATTGACCTTGTCGAAAGACTCCTTCATGGCCTCATAGGCAGCATTAGCCATGCCAACTGAAGCAGCCTCGACTCGATCTTTAGACTTGTCGATGCCGATAGCCAGACCTTCGCCGACGTAGTGACCAAAGCCTCTCATCAGCCTAGAAGGGGACTTAATTCCGAAGAAGTCCTTCGCGCCATTGTAGGCCTTGGAGCACAGGTTGACGAGCTCATCCTTAACCTCACTGGCTTTGTCAAGAAGACCACCAGTGATACCATTGACGATGGCGTAAGCGATGTCAATACCCTTCTGACGAATCTGAGGGGCGTACTTAGTGATTGCCTGTTCGATGCCGTCCAGGAACTTAACAATTGTCTCGCCAGCCTTGTCAAGGATCTTCGGGAAGCTGTTACCAATACCATCCAGGAACGCAATGATCAAGTTTGTGCCGGCATCAATGACGTCCGGTAGCTTGTTTGCAATACCTTGAATGAACTTAGCGATACTCCCCGCGGCCTTCTCGCCGAACTCCTCAGCGTGGCTGTCGATCTCAGTCATAAGAGCCTGAATAAGCACGAATAGGGCATGCACTACGCCAGGAATATTTACTGTGATCGCATAGATCGCTGCCGCCATGAGCTGAGCAATAGCCACACCAATCTCCGGAGCCTTGGATCCGAGAGTGATGATGAAGTTAGCGATCGCATTTGCCAAGTCAATAGCCAGCTGTGGGAGCAATGCACTAAGCATTTTGATGCCCTCGGCCAAAACCACGAATGCTGCTGCACCAGCTGTAGCTGCAATACCCAGAACAACGGCGAATGCAGCCATAGTGATCGCCACCGGTAGCATTGCGAAGCCAAGCGCAACCAGAACTGCTGTCAGGAGGATCAATCCAGGTGCCACCATCTGTGCAACCCAAGCCGCAGCCAGTAGAATTGCCAAACCACCGGCAAGAGCGATCAGACCGGCAGCGATCTGAATCCAGCTCAATTCTGCGAGTCCCTTGAGAGAGTTAGCGAAGAGGGCAACCGCAACCGCCGCAATAGATAGCATAACTGCACCGGTCTGGAAGATCTCTGCACCATACATAGCGGCAACTAGGATCGCTAAACCAGCCGCCAACGCCACAATTCCCTTGACAAGACTAACAGTGTCCATGTTACCAAGTTTCTCAACTGCGAAACTCAGAACAATTACCGCCAAAGCCATGGCAATGATGGATCCCGCAGCAGTGGATCTAGTTGCACCAGCGGCCATCAATGCCGCCCCGAGAACGATAATGATCGCACCTACAGCGATAGCCCCCTGTAGGAGCTTGCCAGTGTCCATCGACCCAAGGATCCAGATTGCTGCGACCAACAGATTAACCGCTACAGCAAGCCCCATAAGGACCGCGGCACCAGTAGCCATGTTCGGGTTCTTGGTAACGATATACATGAACCCCGCCAGAATTGCAACCACTGCACCAAGCGCGATAACGCCTTGAATAGCAGTCTCGGTAGGCATCGATCCAAGGATAAGGACTGCGATTGCGAACATATTAGCTGCCAAAGCGAGTGCCAGAATAATGGCAGCACCTTCTGGGGCAGTCTTGTTCTTCGAGACGGAGTCCAGTGCCTCGATGAGGATAGCCATGACTACTCGGAAAGCGATCACGCCCTGAATAGCATCAGCGGCATTCATCTTTCCAAGGATGGCAATTGCGGCAGCAATCAGTACGAGCGTCACACCAAGAGCGAGTAAGACGGGCATTACCTGCCAGATGCCCTTGATATCAATGTTGCTGACTTGCTCAAGTGTCATGGTCAACATCTTCATGACAATGCCAAGCGCCACAATTCCCTGAACTAGCTTCTTGAATGGCACGAGGGCCATCACAAGGAGAGCCAGAGTAAGTAGACCGATGGCGATAGCAATCTTGATGAGTGCTTCAGATTTGACCTGCTGCTCAAATGCCTCGAGAACATTTCCTAGTTTATCGAATGTCTCAGAGACTTTATCAATAAACTGCCCCTGCTTCTCAAGGTTCTCGCTGAAGGTCTTAACCCACTTGACAATAGCGACCATCATACTGCCGCCAATTGCGGTGATGAGGATCTTGCCCATGTCATAAGACTTTAGGTTCTCATTGGCCTTACTGAGGGCATCCCCGATAGCACCGAATGCCTCCTTGGCACCCTCCTTAATCTTAGGACCAATGGTCTGAGTAAAGAGGTTCTTAATCTCTATAAGTTTCTCTTTGACAGACTCGAAGAGTTCTGGAAGGTGTAGCTGTTCGGCGAGTTTCTTGATGTCTTCCATCCACTTGTGGAGGAAGCTCTCCTTAGCGGCTTCACCAGCCTTCTTGGCGGAATCCGCGGCGGCTGTACCCACCTCAGAAACCGCTGCGGCCGTAGTTGTAGCCGCGGTCTTCACCTCATTTTGACCAGTTACCCAGTCTTTGAACTTTGTGGCGAGACTGATGACTTTGTTGCCGGCTTTGTCGAATCCTGCTCCGACTTTCTCCCAGATTCCTGCATGAAGGATCTTTTCATATAGCTTAGCGAATGCCTCGGCTAGTTCGTCAAGCTTTTGCTTGAACCATTCGATCTTCTCAGCGACCTTGATCTTCTGCCCAAACTGCTCGAGTTTGGAAACCATTCCGCCGATGACCTCTTCAATCCAGTCGACTTTACTAGCATCGAACCCAGTGAAGACACCACTCAGTTTGTCACCGAATGTCTTGAACTTAGATGATACCTTTTCGCCGATATGCTCGCCGAGACTCTGGATACTTTCTTTAATAGAAAGTACCGTGTTAGAGACCTTCTCCCCAACAGCGCTAAATGCTTTCCCAATTGGGCTATTTGCAATGGCTGTGTTGAGCGAGCCGATAGCCGTCTTAAGCCCACCAAAGGCAGAACCAAGTGCTTTGACCCGTCCACCAATATCCAGCCACCTGAAGAACCCCTGAATCTTCTCAGTGACCCAAGTAAGGATCTTGCCGAGGAGATTAATCGGTGGGACAAGGAACTTCAAGACCTTGCCGGCGATATCCATCTTCTGGATACTCTTATTCAGCCAGACGACAAAGTCACCGAGAGTGGCGGTAATCGCAAGTAAGCCTCCACCAGCACCAGTAGTAGCGGGATAGAGTGCTGCCATAAGAGCGCTCGCTACGCCGAAGATAATCTTACCAACCTCGATAAATGGTGTAATAAGGATCCTTACTGCGGCAAAGAGTCCGGCAAAGGTTCTCTGGATCTTATTTGCCGAGTTATCCGTAACCTCAAGATAACTAAGAAGGACGCCCAAATGAAAGGTCATCCTCGTGAGGTTGAAGGCTGTGTTTCCACCAAATACTGAACCAAATGCCTTGCCAACTGCCTGAACAACCTTCCATACGTTCTGGAAAGCGAAGGCGAGCGCATTAATAAGGGACTCTCGACCACCAGCAGAGGCCCACCACTGAAGCATAGCATTTCGAGCATCGCTCATCTTGTCGATAAGTCCGCCAACCCAGTTACCCATAGATGTAAATAGTACCTGGGCTTGGCCGAAGTCGCCAAGGATAATCTGCCAAGATTTGGACCAGCCGGATCCTAAGGCTTCCCCCCAGGTACCAATCATCTGGCTGAATGTTCGAATCTGTGTTGCCGAGTCGAAAGCCTTCTGAGCGAGCTGCTTCATCTTAGCGGCCTGCTCGTCGGAATAACCCATCTCAACAAGCTGAGACTCAGAGAGGTCATTTGTTAAGGCAGTCAGGGTCTTGGTCATTACCTCTGCAGTAAGCCAGCCTTCCTGAAGAGAGAGTCGGAAGTTACCGTTCTTTGCAATGGCCGCATCGACATTCTGTCCATAGACCCGAGCTGTCTCGATCAAAGCTTCCTGGAACTGTTTACCACCGATACCAGCCTTCTCAATAGACATCCAGTCCTGGAGTTTTACAGCACCAGAACTCATAGCCTGAGCAAGCTGATACATTGCGCCAGCAGCTTGTTGAGCATTTGCACCGGACAAAGCTGCTACGTTAGAGAAACCCTTAACCGCGGCAGTGGATTCCTCAAGACCGATTCCCGCAACCGTAAATGTACCAATAGCATTGGTCATCTCTGTGAAATTATAGATCGTCTTGTCGGCGTAGGTGTTCAGCTCCTCAAGAGAAGCGTTAACCTGGTCTAATGTGGTGCCATTTTGACTAGTGTTAGCGAGAATGGTCTGGACGGCATTAATCTGCGTTTCGTACTCGGCAAAACCATCTTTAATCGGCTGGAGGAAACCCTGAACGACACTCTTTCCGGCCTCGATCGCCATGGAGGCGACTCCTCCAAGCGCGGCGACACCTACGCCTTGGAGGACGGACATGTTAGATGCGGCGTTCAGTGCCGAGCTAGCGAGATCACCAAGGGTGGTGTTCCTGGCAATCTCACCAATTCTCTGAAGGCCCCCGGCAGACTCACCGACTTTTCCAAGTGAGCTTTTTAGCTTGTCCATTCCCGCGGCGGATTCTTGAATCGCCGAAAGAAACTGCTTGTTGTTCAGCTTAAGCGAGACAACTCGCTCGTCAATCGTAGCCACTACTTAGTGACCTCCCTCCAGGCCTGTTTTGCTATCTTGTCAAAGACGGGCCTGATCGCAGGATTGATGTAGTCTCTTCCTGTGACGTATCCGCCGTTTCGTGTGCCGTGACCGTATTGCAGGATCACGGCAATGTTGACGCCGTTATTAACGTTGCTATTAGTCCAGTCAATGCGCCAGTTTTTACCATTCCTCGTAACGTGGTAATCCCAGGCCTTCTGCGTGGCGCCCGAGGCCGTGGGGGTCGCGGCCTGTAAAGCTTTGACCCCCTCAGCCCCGAAGCTGTTCAGAACGAGAGCCAAGTCGAGCTTAGCCATTCTTGCAAACCAATTCCTGGTGGGTTGCCAGTCGCCTGTACTCTCGATCGTGATTGACATGCTACATCGTTCCTATGACTACGAAACTAGGAGACGCGCACGTCTCGGTGACAGTATTCCAAGTGACACGATTGTCCTGGGCGTCGACAACCACCCATTCCTTGTCTCGGACGGGGTCCGCAAGCCACTTGTATCGGTTGTTTCGGAAGCCGGTCTGCCAAATAAGCCATGGCGCAATCTTGAAGATGTCGAGCTGCTGAATTCCACCCATCGCGGGGAGAACCCTATGCGCATAGCTCTGAGTGGACATGATTCGAGTTCCGAAGACCATAATCTCGGTGAGGAGCCCCGCCTTACACCTAAGGACTGCTCCACCAGAGACCTGACCATTGACAACCATGTTGCTCTGGAGCCAGTCGAACTGGGCAAGATTAGAAAGCCCTCCGACGTTTCGAAGGAGATTCCCGAATTGATCCCAGGTCTCCTGGTGGGCCCACTTATGGAATCCGCATCCTTCATAGCCTGCAGCGTTGTCGGCAATAGCGAACATCCTGTCGACGCGAGCCCCGGAAGGACAGACCAGAATAGAGTGCGCTCTGGACGTATAGAACCCATTCCAGAAGTAATTGAAGTGAGCTAGATACCACTTGTTACCACTGACATCGGTCCAGTAGTCCCCAATCTGTGGCTTGCTTGGATCATAGTTGACTGACCCTCCAGCCTTGAGGTGGTTCAGATCGGACTGGGTCATCACGTTTCCGCGATTCTCCATCCTAGGCGTGAACATACCTGGAGGGCCGATATGACCAATCGGCCCCTGAGATCCTTGAAGGCCTCGGAGTCCCGGAGGTCCCTGGGGTCCTTGGGGTCCCTGAAGACCTCTAGGCCCAGGATCGCCCTTTGGTCCAGGATCCCCCTTAGGACCTGGGTCGCCCTTCGGACCCTTACCTCCTCCGAGTTTCTCGAGTCCCAAGACCTTGAGGTAGAGATCCAGTGTGCCATCGATCCATGGTTTAACCAGAGCTCGAAGGTGCGGGCTTGGCGGGTTCTCGTAGGGGTTGCCAACGGGCTCCCACTGACCACCATGCTGCGGATCCTCGACCAGAACGCCATCCGTAATGTATAGATGACCGATCCCAAGCTTATCTGCCTTGGCAAATACGTCGGGATAGTTCTGCTCAGTCACACTGTGGACTACAGCCCACCACCTGGTCGAGGGATAATTCGCCATGTGGTCCGGAAGGATCGGCGTATTAGGGTCATCCACTAACCATTTTGACGCTTCCTTCTCAAACATCATACAGACATCGAAATCAAGAGTACACATCTCTTGTGAGATGTTCGCACCGGTATTAATTCCGATGAAGAAGCTTACACCATAGGTTCGACGGATGGTATCGATCAGATCCTTATACCACGGGACCCTTGCGGTGCTGTCTCCCCAGCCATGAATGACCTCATCGAGGAAGACCCCCTGACAAAGATCGCCATAATGCCTCTTAGCGAAGCCAATCTGCCGTAGAATGTAATCCTTCGAGTACTTGTCGGGGTTTGGAACTCCGGCTCGAGCAGGATCATCATGACCAAGACTCGCGACGCCGTACTGAGTCTTCACGTAGAAGATAGCGCGCTTGGCACCCGCAGAAAGGGCTCGCTCAGTCTGGACTTTGAAGTCATTGTCGAGCGATTCCCAGTCTCCAGAGTTGCGATTCAGGATGACAATGCCGAGACTGGCTCCCATTGAGAGGACTTCGGCCCACTTCGACTTCTTTCCAGGGAGCTTTGCCTGGTAGTAGTCGGGCCAGAAGTATGTTACAGGAGAGAAGTACTTCTTTCCCTTCTCGAATGGGAGACGTCCTTTGGCGTCATCATCGAATCGCTTGTTCAATGAGTCAATGCGCTCGCCGATTCTAGTATCGGCAGTCTTGAGTTTCGAGAGATCTATAGCCTGCTTGCTGAATGCTGTAGACGTCTCCTCTTTGCCGGCATACTTCTGATTCCCAACAGCCGGCGTCAGGTACGTTCCAGCTGCCTCAACCTTGGTGAGGTAGTTTGTGAGCTGTGGAGAAACTGCATCCTTACCCGCTGCACCAGCAGGACCCCGTTCACCCTGAGGACCTTCTGGTCCAGCAGGTCCGCGAGGACCAGGATCACCCTTGGGTCCAGGTAGACCCTGTTTGCCTTGAGGGCCGGTTAAACCCTGGAGCCCCTGAGGACCTCGTTCTCCAGCGGGCCCTGTATCTCCAGGATCGCCCTTAGGACCAGGATCACCCTTGGGTCCAGGAGGTCCCTGAGGGCCTGGAACAGGAGTTCCGCCTCCACCACCTCCACCTTGACCAGGAGGTCCAGGAGGTCCTTGTGGGCCGGTTTCGCCCTTTTCTCCCGGATCGCCTTTGGGTCCAGGGTCGCCCTTAGGGCCCTTCTCCCCCTTCTGACCAGGAGGACCGGCGGGACCGACTGGACCCATTGCTCCAGCAGGGCCACGAGGACCAGCAGGCCCAGTATCACCTGTGGAACCTTGCTCGCCTCGAAGACCTCGTTCACCGGCTGGACCTTGCTCTCCAGGAGGACCAGCTAAACCAGGTGCACCTTGAGGGCCGATTTTACCAGGCGCCCCATCTTTTCCAGGAGGACCAGCAGGGCCTCGAGGTCCCGTATCACCCTTCTCTCCAGAGGGACCCTGAGGACCGGTAGATCCACGGTCCCCCTGATCGCCCTTCGGACCATCCTTTCCGGGAGGCCCCGGAGGCCCAGCAGGACCACGGTCACCTTTTGGGCCAGGAAGACCTGGACCGCCTCCTCCGCCGCCAATCTCAGGAACATACGGTGGAACATCCGGCTCGGTGATGAGATCGATCTCGGAGCCCTGAGTAAGGGCGATATGTTTGACGATCTTGTAGCCAGGGGACTTGATAATGACGGTGTGAGTCCAGGATCCGGAGGGCGAGACTCCATCACCTGGAGCCACAACCTCAATCCGGACAGCCCCACTTACATCGCTCGCCGCTGTGACATCGCGGAGAAGAATGCTAGACCCCTCAATTACCGCGGTGGCTCCGGATACATCCGGAATGATTGTCACGACGCCCTTTCGATTCTCGCCTCCGGGAATCTGGGCGGTCAATGTACAGTATGGTGCTACCATTTTGACTCCTTACGGTGTCTCGGCTCGAGACAGGAGACTATTGACCGCAGAGTTCGTCTCCGAACCATAGATCCCGTCTACCTCTACGCCAACGGCGGCCTGCACGGCTTCGACCGTAGCGTCATGGCATGCTTCAGACTCATCGCCCCAGATGCCGTCCACAGTTGCTCCCACAACACCCTGCGTGAAGCCAACACCAAATGGGAAGTTGACTCCTCCCCAATTGGACGCGGAAGCGACGGCAAGGACGTGAGAGCGAGTCTCTTCTCCACAGACGTTGTCAGCCTCAGCTCGGACAGCGGACTGGAGCGCAGTGATGTTCGCATGGCCTTCGGGAGTAGTGGCATCGCCACCTCCAGTGTAAGCAGGGCGAATCACATAGGCGATACTGTGAGAGCGCTGGCGACGCCAGACACCATTCCCAGCCGACTGCGAACCATACTCGCCAGATGCGGTATTACCCTCGATGGTCTGGAGAACGCCGCCACCAAGGTTCTTCTCAACGAAGCCAACGTGGTCTGTTCCGCCACCATCCCAGTCGAAGATGACGACGTCGCCACGCTGAGCGTCATAGACTGATACGAAGTATGCTTCAGGGTGCTGCCGGACTCGGTTGACGGTGTAGTCGGTGTTGAAAGAGAAGCCGCCGATTGCATCAATCTGGCCGCATTCATCCAGGCACATACTGACGAACAGCATACACCACCACACAGAATCGGACGGTCCAGCAAGCCACTGCTGTCCAGTTCGAGCAGCCCAATAGCGGCCAGCCTCGGATCCGGGCTCTGGGTCATCAGGTGCATAGTACCCAATTCGCATTGCCGCCCTGGCGAGGACGTTATCGACAATTGCATCACGACTCACTGGAGTACCACCGTATCCTGGGGGACATTGACCCCAGCATCTTCGAACGGATCAGTTCCGATATGTCCCTGAGGGGCGAACGCCTCATCAGGAAACTCGCAAGGCTTCTCTTCTGCCTCGTGTTCTCCCATGGTTACCCTCTCGTTCCTAGGGCCTTTCGACGGGCCCGGTTGAGTTCCCGATTCTGAGCCATGATCTCAGACTGGGACATCTTCTTACCCGGCTCAGCCTTGGCATTGCAGACTCGAATCAGGGTTAGAAGACGATTAATGTGCCAGGTCTCACAAGTGAATGGGATCTGGCAGGCGATCATCCAATAGTAAATCAACTCGGAAGAGGTGTACTCTCCGGAATCTTTCGCACTGGATCGATCTTTTACCTGAGTTGCCGTCATCGGATCCGAGATGTAGTCGTTAATTCGCTTCAACTCTTCCGATGGTAAACGATTCAGGATGGTCGGGTCGAACTCTTCGTCCTGGACCATGCACTCCACGTACTTGAGTAGGTCTTCGCCAGTTACGTCTTTATTCCCAATCAAGTGTTTGTGGGTGATTGACTCCCATTTTGACAATGAGAGGAGATTGTGCTCCAAGTGAAGAGTCCCGCCGGGAAGCGAGACGAATTGCTCGGTCTCTTCGTCGTAAGCATCGACGCTAGGGATAGAAACTATAAGCATTGCAGCCACCGAGGGCCCAGGAGTCTAGGTCTCTGAGCCCCCGGTGTAGTCATCAAGCTGCGAAGTGGGTCTTGATCTCGTCGGGCAGCATAAGCGTGGGCTCGAGAGCGCCAGCGCCATCCTTACCGAAGAGCTTCTCCTCCAGACTCTTCAGCTTCGTGGGGTCCACGTCAAGCGAAGAGATGGTCAGCAGCGCGGTGGGCTTGAAGCCGGCAACGTTGATGGCCGTGGTGGAGATGTCCCAAGAGAACGAGATCGCCTCAGGGGAGTCGTTAACGGTCTTGTAGCCCTTCTCTGAAGGAGAGGCCTTGCAGCCGTAGATGAAGTGGAGCTTGTACCCCTTGTCCTGACCAGCGAGGTCATCACCAATCTTGGTGCGGTAAACCAGAGCGAAGGTCTTGCGGTCCTGCTGACCGATCTTGATACCCTTCGACAGCGTGGCGGATCCATCACACTCCTCGAACTCCTCGGGATAGGTAAAGGCTTCAACCGTCGCCTTCAGCTTCTCCGCAGAGATCAGAGTCAGGTACTGGATATTGTCGGCGTACAGGTCAGTGGCCTCAGCGCCCTCAGGCTTCTCGCTGATAGCGGTGATACCATTCCAGGCGACGCCGGACTTGTACTTCTTAGCAGACGGGTCGTACACATACAGTGCGCAGTGATCGACACCAGTCTCAATACGGCGCTCGCCAGTCTTGTCCCAGACAAGTGCAGCCATGTCTTCTCCTAACGATAGACGTCGAAGACGTCATGATAAAGGTTGTCGTGAACCATCCGGGCGGTATGCCTACAAGTCGGCAAGTCCTCGAGTTTGATCCTTGCTGGATCTTCGGGATTCCGAGTGATCAGCGTCACCTGGAAGCGGTTCGCCTTGATGTACTTTTGGTTGTCCGCATACATCGGGTCACCCGGATTGCGCTCATACACAATGCACGGGTACTGGAGCTTGAGTGATGGGAGTGGCTGGTAATAGACGTTCCTAGATCCCAGGATCTTCTCCAGCTCAGACTGAAGCTCAAGGCGTAGGTCCATTATATACTCCCGTCATCTCGAGCACCAGCCGGGGGAACTTCAGCTCCACGTAGGAAATCTTCCAAAGTCCCCCCAGCCAGCGAACGTACCGTAGATTCTGAACGTTATCAACTACATAACCATCGGCAATGATGCTCAGCTGGTTACTCAAGTTGATGTTGTCCAGAACCTGTTCGGATGCACTAAAGCGACGTGCCTCGCGGGTGATGTCGCCATAGTACTGCTTCTCGATGATCTTATCTTCCCAAATTCCCGGGCTAGTTTCAACCTGTGTGGCGAATCCAATCTCCCCGAAGAATTTGGACAAGGATCAGTCCTCCGCGACGGGAGCACCAGTCTCCTGCTTGCGCTCGAGAATGATGGCCGACTTGACCTTCGTGAGCGCACCGGAGAGACGGGTCTCCAGCAGGTAGTGGTACTGGTTGAAGCTGATCTCGAAGTCCTCGGCAGCGAAGAGCTGCCCACCCTTGTCCGCACCAATGGTGTAATCGGACATATTGACGATGATTCCGAGGGCGTCGACCTTGCCGTTCTTGGCAGAGGTGCGGGTCAGGTTCTTCATGAGAGGAACCTTGACGATCCGAGAAACGCCGACGTAGTCAGCCAGGTCGCTCAGGGAGTTGAACAGACGGTGCCCCATCTTGTCCTTGAGCAGGAGGATCTCGGTGACGACACCAGGCGCAGCGAACCAGGTGGGGTTGCCAGAGCCCTCGTAGTCGTCCATCGCCCGAACGATGGCGTCGAGCATGTCCTCGGTGGTAGTCTCCTTGGCCAGGATCACACGAGGAGCATACAGCGGGTCCTCCTTGAAGATCGGGCGGATGCAGTCCTCCTTGATCTTGTCGTCCGAGGAAGCCTCGCGACCATCGCCGATCAGAACGGCGCGACCGAGCTCCTCCTCGATCATGATCCGCATCTCGCCACGGATCCAAGAGACAACATCGAAGTCGGTGATGTCGATGATGTCGTCCCGGTCCAGACGCTGCTTCTTATAGATCGTGGTCGGAGAGGTAACACGCTTCAGCAGAGTGAAGACCTCATCCTTCTTCTTGTTGCCCTTGATGTAACCCTTGGCTCGAGCCTCGTCAGCGGTGATGTCCGCAAACTGAGTCTTGATCCGGGAGAAGGGCGAGTGCTTAGCCGCACCAACGACAGAGGAGACCCAATCAGTCTTCCGCTTGATGAACTCGGGAGTAGTCCACAGGTTCTTGGCATCCGGGAAGAGGGTGTCGATCTGCTTGATGCCGTAGTTGTCGGCGTGAGCGAGGACAGCCTCCTTCAGGGAGCCACAGGCCTTGGCCTCCTCAAAGATCTTCTGCATGTCGTCGTGGGACAGGACGGGGAGCTCCTCGGTCTTCTTAGAGCCCTCGAACACATTCTGGTGAGCCATAGTATCCTCAGTAGTAGTGTCGGAATGGGCGGTGTCCTCAGACTCTTCCGCCTCTTCATCAGCGGTCTCGACGAGCTGTCCAACGATGGCATAGACCGCCGTCTTCTGCTCCTCGGTCATGCTGTCGAAGATCTCCCCAAGAGTGGGGTCGTCTCCATCGCCTTCAGCCTCATCGGCCTCCGGTTCATCCTCAGCGTGCTCGACGTCGTCAGCCTCGTCGGCTTCCTCGGTCTCCTCCACATCGGACTCATCGTCCTCATCCTCATCGGAGTAAGAAACGAAGTCAATCTGAGCATCCGTATACATAACAGCCTCAACCTCATCTCCCTCGTCCCCATGAGTGATGGAGATCTGGTCGATGTATGCGCCTGGGTTGGCGCCGCGAAGGACGATGCTCACCTCTACAAGCTCGCCATGGACAACGTCATTACCCTTAGCCTTGACATGGGTAGCATAGATGCTCAGTGCCTTGACATCGCCATTACGGATCATCTCACGAGCGGTCCGTCCAGCGTCCGAGTGATTGAGATGAGCATATGCATACACTCCATCATCTCGGACCTCAAGATCGGCGTGGCCAAGAACATTCGATACGTCCTTATGCTGGTGCTGCCAGACCAGCGGGACGGTCTTTCCATCATACGCCGCGAAAGCCCCGTGCCGGATCACCTTGTTATCCGAGCACCGAACATCGTTCCTCGTGGCGTAGCCGGAAAAGTCGCACTTAGGTGCCATTTTGACTACTCTCCATCAGTTCGGAAATTGGTGTATCCGCAGCGGGCGGACCCTCGTCGGGTGTCTCACCCGGAGCCTCCTGCTCGCCTGCCGGATTGATGTTGGAGTTCACCAACTGGTTTGCGGCTTCATCGTCAGCCTGAGGCCAACCGAACTTCGGACGCAACTCGTTGGCAGTTCCAATCTCATTCCTCTTGACCGAGTCTACCAGACTCGACATCTCCTCAAGCGGAACGTTGAGGAACGGATCCTCGATGGCCATGACTCGTTGATTCTGAGTCCGGGCCGTCTTGGTGAGGAATGTCCGGGTGAGGGCGTCAGTTATCGCCTTCAGAACTGGTCGAACCGTGCGGTTCTGATAATTCAGCATCTGGCGAGCGTCAGCTTTCCCATTGAACACGTCCTCAGTCATCCCAAGCTGATTATACAACTGAGTAGTGAGCCATTGGATCTGACCCATGAGGTTGTTCTCAGAGGGACGGTTCAGCTGAGTGATTCGCTCTGCGCCATCTGTGTAGGCAATACCATACTGCGATCCAGCGAGCTGATCTTCAATCGCCTTACGGCGAGCTTCAGCCTGCTGCTTCTTCAGTTCGGTCTTCACGACATACGGAAGCTGAATAATGATGTCCAGCTTTCCGGATCCAGACTGACGATCAATCGCGTCCAGGAGGTGGAGCTTTTGTGTCAGTCGCTGCAGCGTAGAGTTCGGCGCATTCATCACACTGTAAAGTGGATTGTTTACGACTGCGACGAAATCTTTCGGCAGAGTCAGCTGCTCACGCTGTCCATTTGTGTCGTTATAGACCTCGACTCGGACATGCTTCGGGAACCACTGGAGGATCTGTCCGACTCGCATAGAGCGGACATCCCATCCAGCAGTCATATCAGGACTTACGTCTGTGTCGACGGGAACGATCGCAACTGCACCTTCCTCGAACAGAGTTAGCACGAGATCCTGGAAGAACCCCTGCCCAGTCTGGTCGATGTTAGCGCTGAGATGCAAGCATTCATCAAGATCACTTCGCCGATAACTCTTAAGGTTACCATTTTCATCGACAGATACGTGTCGAATAGGAACGTTAGAGACATCGATCGCAATCTGGTTGTAAATACTTGTGACGATCGTTTGGTCGCCTGCCACAGGCCGGTAATAGACACTCGGATTTCCGAAAGTCTGCATGCCGAACTCAGGGGTGTAGTCCATTTTGTCTGGACTTCTTCGAAACGCATTCCAAGCGTGGCTCAATCGATCACCTAGACTCATTTCACCTCCTTGCTCATTCGAATGCCTCCTTGTTGATTTTGTATGCCACGAAGGCATCCATCAGAGCGGCTACTGAGTCGATCTTTTCTTCGGTTCTCTTCTTCAGTAGCTTCCGGTTACCATTGGTATCCTCGAGAGTCACGCAGTTTCCCATTGTGAACGACATGAGCTTCTGGTCGAAGATCAGCAGTCGTTCTTCAGCAAGCTTTTTGAGCTCACCTAGTGGGACAGACTCTGTACGAGCACCCTGGATGACTTTCTCAATACCGTATGGACCGTTCTCTTGTTCCCATCGAGTTACGAATTCTTTTGCATTGTATGGGTCGAACCCAAATGCTGAAACATCGTACTTCTGGTCCGCAATGTGCTGATCCAGATCCTCGTATACTTCCATCATGTCGAGAACGGTTCCCTCCATAACTCGGAGGGTTCCTTCCTGAATGAATTCATCATACTTCTGCCTCAGCGCCCCAGGGAGTTTCATCAGCGTCAGCTCCGATATGTATGCCAGAGTCTTAACGCCGAATGCCTGGTTCCTGAGTGGAAACAAGAAGGTGAATGCACAGAAGTCATCGCCCTGAGACAAGTCTGCGCCCATGGCGCACTGCATGTTCCAGAACGTGTTCCGTCTGTGCGGGATGGTCTCCTCGTAGGTGAAGAAGTACGTATACCCTTCCATGGGGATCCCGAATCGCTTCGCCAGGATGTCGTTTCTAGTTGCCGGAGCTTGCTCCATTCGCTCGACGTCCTGTTGATAGCGATCATACCCAACTGTGATGCCGATGTTAGGCTGAGCCTTCACCCACATGTCGGGCTGATTGACTTCCCTGATGTCATCAAGGCGGTAGTAGAAGATCGAGATGTGTGGGGCGAGGTATTCGCCCTTCAGTATTTTGAGCAACTCCATTTTCATGGTGTCGCCTACTGCATTCCGGATCGTTCCCTCGGAAGAGACGGCCAGAATCACAGGATCGTCAACCTTCGAGGCCCCCTGCTCAAGTGCTGCCACCACATCCTCTCGGACGTCTCCAGAGAGCCATTCATCAACCGTGCTAACCTTTGGGCGCAGGCCCTGGAGTTTGTCGATGGACATGGGGCGGACCTCAAGCAGGGAGCCCGTCAGGAAGTTTTCGACGCCCTTCTTCGTAGCAACCAGCTTCTGGCGGTTAGCCCGATTACCGGTAGTATTTTGAAGAGAACCTTCGGTGAGGAACTTATACAAAGGTCCGCGAGCCCGCGTAATAGCGGTGCGGAATGGACCCATGACTTCCTCAGCCTGCTTCATCGTCGGAGCCGTAGCGATCTGATGCGTCGTAGTAGTGTCAATCACCATGAAGTAATTCTGGATGAGAGACATGTACATCGACTTCGCAGCGCCACGAGCGACGATAAGGTATTGCTTGATTGTGAGACGCTTCTTGATGGTCTTCGTTTCGTAACGACCGCCTACGCCATCCTCATAGGGGACGTAGACTTTCTGCTCCTTGAAGTAGTACCATCCGAGAAGCTGCTCGGCCCATAGTTTGAAGCTGTCTAGCAGATGAAGATCTTCCCCATCTGACAATGTGAGTTCATTCTCGCAGTAGGCGATGAATCCCTCGACAGCTTGGTCATCGTAGTAGTATGTAGGATCGGCAATCAGAGCATCGATCCGATTCATCTCGCAGGAGATTTCCTCGCAGACAGGAATCTCTCCTCTAATTACCGCATCTCGAAACATACCATAGTATTTTGGTACTGCGGTATTCGAGAGCATTACTACAGCGGGCTTCCTGGGTTACGAGGACGCCGCTTGGGCTTAGCAGAAGGTTTAGTCTGTTTGTAAGACTTCGCCTTCTCAATCTGCTTAGGGGCCTTAGACTTAGAAAGAGCCGGACCAGCAGGCTTGTTGGGCTTAGTCGGGGTTGGCGCAGCGGCAGCTGTCTTGTTAGCTTCAGCAGCTGCAGTCTGGACTGCCTCAGCGGCCTTTGTGGCGGCTTTTGCTGCACGATCGAACATCCGCTCTGCGCCCATCTTCTTGGACTCGCTCCACCCGTTATCGAATGCGTTCTTCATGGCCTTGGTGGCCGCATAAGTCCCAGCCTTCGTAAGGCTCTGCTCGAGGATCTGTCGAGTGACCTGACGACCTCGAACCAGGTGGCGATCGGCCTTAAGCTCCCGATAGCGTTGCTCTCGCTCCAGCCGGTTAATCCGGGAGTTGAGCTCTGCGTCGGTGAACTTCTTGTAGGAGAGGCGTCCGCCTTTTGATCTCTTGTTTTGTTCTTTATTGAGCTTGCGGGAGATCCGGACGTTGTTGGCTGCGAGGGCGCCCTTTTTGACAGTGGATCCTGTGCTCTGGAGTGCACCACGTACAACCTTACTTCCTCGGGCAGCTTTGGCGCGGATCACGCCCCAACGCATACCCTTTACGCCATGATGGACAAGATCCTCTACGGTTTCTGCTCCGTCTGGAACACGATCCGCCATGCTGCCTCCTCGATCAGCTTCTGATAGGAAGTGACCACGAAGGAGTTCGAGGGCGGGTCAAAGATCAGCCGAACCTTCATGGCAATGTAACTCTTGATGGCTGATTCGTCGTCGATGTTATCGAAGGCGTCCCAACCAGTCGTCTTTTCAATCGGGGTATTGCATTTTGCCCCAACTTGTACGAGATCCATCCGCGCAGTGTTGATGTGCATCAGGATCTGGTCATCGAAGGCATCATAACCCGGAACAATGCCGAGCGCCTTCTTGGTATCCTCAAGAATGGTCCCCATTAAAGCCTCCAAGGACACTGATCATTTGGTCGACGCTCAACAACTTGCGTTGTCAACCGAGATCGGTCTCCGAAGTGTATCGCGTTGTGGGTATTCTTGCAAGTTGTGATGAGAAACTCTGGCTCAAGGATGTCTGGATTGAATTCCTCGAGATCTCTGGGCTGAATCGGATTCATGTGGTGGATTAGCGGCATGTATCTGATGTCGAGTCCCTCGATCCCGAGGTCACAGGCTTCATCCCGAGCCAGAACAAAGTTCCTGACCTTCTTCCACTCAGTCGATGAGTAGAATCGTTGGTTCAGGTAACGATCGAAGCCGAATGTACTGGTTCCTACCTGACCGGTGAGAGCAAGATAGTCGAATCGCTCCTCAAAGGTCTCGAGTCTAGATAGTTCAGTATACGTCCGTAACATCTCCCGCTCCAGAGTACTTACGGAAGGCCTCGATGGCTTCCTTGGCAGTCTTCTCGGCTTGCTCAGCGCTAACAAGCGCTACCTTCTTTGCCTCGAGAAGTGCCGTTTCGTTTCTCAGCTTCTCTACCTCGAGTTGTTCTCGTGTCGAGGCGAGCTTGAGATAGTGATTCACCGTGGTAGCCGGTGCTGTACCCTCTCGTAACTGCTTCTCAGCGAGCTCAAGCGCCAGATTGATCATCTGCGCCTCTCGTTGTTCCACAGTTCGGGCGGGTTTCGACGGGGTCGTAGCCCTTTTGCCCATACTTTGCTCCTTTGTAGAGGGCGTTTGGGGCCAATTGAGGGCTAGATTCCAGGACCCACTATGAGCGAGACCTGGAAGGAAAGGAGCACACAGAAAACCTTCCTGCAGATCCTGGAACCTAGTCCCCAATTGGCCATCCAAAAATCCCTCCGGGGAAAATATGGAGGGGGCGGCGATGAGGGCGGGGGTCTGAAATGAGACTCCCCCTCCCCCGGTTCGAAGGAATTGAA
>QWCL01000098.1_pt1 | contig 43359 bp, 57 predicted proteins | sample 1972551 | NCBI WGS metagenome assembly QWCL01 (sample SAMN09866709, study PRJNA288562) | Human oral metagenome isolate term2_saliva, whole genome shotgun sequencing... | isolation source: mouth | host: Homo sapiens | place: USA: California
CGACCCGTGCTAGGTAGGCACAGGTGTGGTAGCCTTGACTCACATCAAATGCAAACCATTCGTCGAACTCATCGAAAGGATCGTAAGGATTGTCCTCAGTAGTCAGTGCTAGGCGTAGCATGGCCTATACACCTCCATTAGAGGGCTGTGGGCGGTGTTCTGAGCGCTTTCTCCTAGCCATGCAAGTACTCCTTGACTCTAGCCACTGAGATGCCCAGTGAGTCAGCGATCTCTGCCGTAGTAGCACCGTTAGATCGCAACGAATCGATTCGAGAGCGCTGATGAGGTGCAAGAGCAAGCTTCTGCTTAGGCAGAGCAAGGCTCTTGATGGTGTCCAGATCGGAGTTGGCCATGATCTGCTCCATCATTGAGTTCGAAATAGCACCCTTCTGGATGGCCTCCCACTCACGAGGTGTGGGGACGATCCGTGTTCCAGCTCGATTATAACCAAGCCGCTCACGGGCCGTCTTGATGGCCATGGCCTCCAGTTTGGCGCGCTCTTTCTTGCTCAGATTTGGATTCGAATCAAGTTTCTTCTGCACAACTCCTTGTGCCACAAGCTGTGCCTGCCGCTCGAGGGGCTTCTCCTTGAGGGCCCTGTTCAATTTGGCCCGGAGGGATGAAACCTCGGGGGCGTATGCTTTAGCAGCACGGGGGTTTCTCTTGATGGAGGGGGTAGCCAATGCACGCTTCCTGCAATCGTTGGCCATGGCCTTCAATTCATTGGCGTGCTGTGCGTAAATACCCTCCATCAGGGTACCAGAAGATAACCGCCTGGCATCAGATGCCTCAGCCATCCTGGTGGATTTGGTCTGCTTCTTGACCAGCTTGCCCTGCTTGTTGATATAGGACTCGCCGGTCTCCTCGTAGACCTTCTTCCCAGTCTTGGGATCATATGGACCGCCCTTCGCTGCACTACGCGGCTTGCGATGGGGGACATACTTGACACCCTTGGACCTGGAAATAAGAGTAGCCGCGCCTTTGTCGGCGCCACCCTGGTACTTCCGCTTCAGAGCGGCGATGCCGTTATCAATCTCAGACTGCTTGTAGTTGAGATTATGCTTCTCGGCATCGATAACAACCATGGAGTGGCGTACTGCCCGGGCCAACTCATCAGCACTGGCGCCCTTCAGGGTCATGTCCGTAATAAGATTGGACACCTTACCCATCTGGGTCTGAGTATCCGACATCCGCTTCATCCCTTTGTACCCAGGATATGTCCTCTTGGGCTCGAAGCCCTTGAGTCCCTTGAGGGGGGCGGTGGATCGGATCTTGGTCTTCCCCTTGTTGGGGATTACCAGGACGGAGTCGCCGTCAAAATCAGCACCGCTAAGGCGCTCAGCGACAGAAGGATGGATCCCAATAGCATCCCGAGCATTGCCAAGAATATGTCTCGACTTCTTGCCTCGGTTATTAACAGTGAGCGTAGGGATCTCGAAAGTCCCGCCATGAGGATAACGCACGAGACTAACAACGCTACCGTCAGGGTAGTTAGGAGCATATACCTCGCCCTTCTTGAGATGGGGCATCGGCAATATGACCTGAGAAGCCTGGCCGGGTAGAGCCTTCGCCTTCAGATGAACCGCTGCTGAGTCGCAGTCATCGGCCAAGGACATGAGCATACGCTTGCGAATAACAGGATTCGTCAGCGACATGATCTCCTGCAACTCCTTGCGCTTACCATCCCTGGTGAGCTGGAGCTGCTGCTTGGCCAATTTGGGTGACTGCTTGGATAAGAACTGAGAGGCCAGGGACTGGGACCAGGAATCCCACTTGCCCTCCTCGTTCACGATATTGAGAGCGCTCAGTTCCTTCTTGCCAGTCTTGGGGTTCTTGAACATCCTCTGCTTGACAACAGCACCGAACGGATTATCCGGGTCATCCTTCATGGGCTTGAGGACCGTGTGGTCCTTACCGCCCATCATGGGAGTGCCCTTCTTCTTGTTGGTGTTGAAGACGATGTCCTTGCCCTTCGGAATATCATCCGAGTACATGGCCATGCCCTTGAGGTAGTGCGTTCCGTCGACGGAAATGCGCACCTGGGCGTAGTTGGAGCCGCCGAGGCTGAGCTCTTTGACTCCACGGCGCATCAGAATAACGCCGTCCATGTCAGTTCCGCCGTCCTCGGCGTACTTGACGCTGACTCTCTTCGATGATATGGCTCGAGGAGTCTTAAGGCCGGTGGACAATATACCCTTCTCGTCGACAACGACACCGGGAGTGCGGATCTTGTCCCTCTGGACATGAATATCCGCGGCTTTGGTCCCAGGTGGGGCCAGAACCTTGAGGATGGTGTAGTTATCGCTGTTGGCCTGCTTGACCTTGACGTCGTGGGTGGTATATCCCTGAGCCTTGAGGGCCTCGACGGCGGTCTTCAAAGATGTCGACGAGCACTGGAGGTTCTGCTCGACGCCCAGACCGTACTCGATGAACTTCTTCTGCTTCACCTCGTCGACCAATATGTCCTTGACCCGGGTGATCTCGTCCTTGCGAAATGACGCGTTGGGCTTGAGAAGCTCACGGACACTGGACTCGTTGAGTCCCATGCGCCGACCGATCTCCGTGTTGGGCAGACCGGCATCCTTCATCCTGGATGCTCGAGAAATATCGCCGGCCTTCTTCTCGGCGCGGGCGATGCTGTTCAGAGCACGGTACTCGGTGGTGCTCATGCCCCAGGCCTTGGCGATATCGACCTCGGACATGCCCTGAGCCTTGAGCTTGTCCCTCTCGGCGAGGAAACCCTGGGCCGACTGATATGGATCCTTACCTGAGCCCCATGGGTAAGTAACGACCCGAATGGCGCTTGGTGCCGTAGTGCATCAGCTCATCACGAGTCATGGGCCTCACCTCCTCGGAATCCGAATATGACCATCTCAGGCGTCCTCAGACTTGATCTCCTCGATGAGCTTGTCGAACCACGTGATCTTGTCCATGATATGGGCAATGTCATCGGGCTGCGGCTTGTCGACCAGAATATCGTCGTTCTGGTAGATGCGAGTCTCGAAGTCGATCTCGCCAGGCAGCTTCTCGTACTCCAGGCAGAACAGGGCTGCGTAGATATGAAGCTGGACCATGTTGACACGGGTCACACCGGTCTTTAGGTCGTGAATACGAAGAAGGCGCTTCTTCTCGTCGAAGCCAATGGCGTCGGCGGTCCCGAATGCGTTCTCACTGTGATATAGCACGACCTCGGGGTCAAGACCGTAGCCAATGGCGTCGTTCACGTAGGCGTTGAAGGTGGCCTTGTTCCTCGGCATCCGCAGCTTCAGGCGAATATGCTCGGCGGCCAGGGCGTGGAGCCTGGTCCCCATCGCAGCCGCCTGGGCCGTCCTGAATGCCTCGCCCAGCTTGGCGTCGTCGTAGTTCACCCAGCTGTGCTTGCTGGCGCTCAGAAATGCGTGGAGGCCCTCCAGCCTTGAGTGCGTGTTCCAGAGCATCAAGCGTTCCTTTCTCGTTCTCCGGGTATATGAATGAAGCGAAGGACCACTGGCCGAGCTTGTCGACGAAATGGTCCTGGTTGGGGCGATGCGGAGCGTCCTTGCTCCGCTTGACCTCGAGCGCGGCCCACTTGGATCCGAATATGATGATCAGGTCGGGTATGCCCTGATTGTGGTTCGGGTCGTTCTTTAGGATGAGGCAACCAGGCAGGCGATCCTCGATCCTGGATATGAGGCCACGCTGGTAGTCTCGTTCGAGCATGGGGTCTATCCTCGAGTGAAGAATTATACCCACGGCTGATCATGGCGCAAGGTCGGTGCTCGTCAACTGTGTAGTGATTGAGTGAACTTGCTAGGTAGCGTAGTTGTGATCAGCCGTGGGGCTATGGCGAAAAAGAGGGTCCAAAATATGGAGGTCCCATCTCCTTCATTATGATCGATGTTCGCGACGCGGTCTATTGTACATGCACTGATCCCGGACCCCAGGGTCTTGAGATACGGAGGTCCAGCTATCAGCAGCCTCGCCAGATCTCCTACCCCGGCCACAAGTAGACTAGATCCACATGTACAAGACCCCCTTGTCGGATTGCCACTTTTTTCCCCTCTATACTCTCTATATATAGAAAATTCACTCAACTCCTGGTAATCAGAACAAAACTGGCAAATTGGCAAAATGAGGGGTAAAACGTTGCAATTCCAACGAAAAGTGGTTGCCAGTTTGCTTGCCACCCCCGTTTCAAAACTGGCAAATCGCTCCAAAACTGGCAAAATTTGACCACACAAGTACAATAGATTTCGGCCGGTTGCCAGAGATCTGGCAAAACTGGCAAAAAAACTGGCAAATCACGCGTGTCCCCCTTTCACCACCAGTCACACAAATAACAGAATCGTTGCCCACCCGTCATACCAAGTGGTACAACGGGTGGTACAACAATCAGCTCAGAGAGTCGTAGAAACCCCTCTCATTGAAGATCTCCTTGACCCGAATCGCCCTCGAAATGGCCTGATCGATGGGCGACCGGCTCTTCAGGTAGTAGTAGTTCAGGACTGAATAAGGAGTGTTCAGCCTGTCGATTCGCCCCTCGCACTGCTCCATGACCTTCCACGAGTAGTTCTGGGAGAAGAATATGATAGTGTCACAGGTGGTGCAGTTCCACGCCTCGGCCCCCGCGGTGTACTGCACTAGATACACCCAACGAGGACCCTCCGGCAAGGTATCGTGCTTGTGGCCGTTGTACTCGGCGACCGGAACCCCGAGAATATCCCCCAGCGACCGCAGCATGAAGAGCTCGTAGTCGAAATTGTAGAAGACAATCACTCGAGGATGGACCTCGCACAGCCCTCGGACCGCCTCAAGTCTCACAGGATCCTCATTCGTCACTCTTCTCAAGACATGACAGAGGCCTCCTGCGTTCTTGATCGGCTCCTCCTTGTAAGGATCGAACCTGTACTTCAATATGGTCTTGTACGGGCCATCCTCGTAAGGCACCGGGACGTCCGTCCGTTTCTTGATCGTCTTCTTGACGAATGGCATGTCCACAAGTATCCTGTTTCGGAGCCTCAGCAGCTTCCCCTGCCCAAGATATCGCTCTAGACGAGGATAACCAGCGCGATAGTTGAACTGACAGTGCTCCCTCTCGAACTCGGTGCGGTTCTTGAAGAAGCCATTGGCGATGAATACCGGGCAGTAGTCCAGCCAATTATCCCCAGGGGTTCCGGACAGCATGATCCACTCGTTGTTCCTGGCCATCTTCACGAACGTCTTCGCCCACTTACCGTTCCCGATGGCTCTCTGCTCATCGAATATGATGAAGGAGTCACGGATGTTGCGGTAGTTGCTGATGTTATTCCAGGAATCAACCGTTGTGTAGTGCGTGAGCCCGTACATGGCCACATCCCCCTGCCAGTCGAGGTCGTCCCTCTTCCGAGCAGTGGTGATTATGACCAGACGGGGCCCCTCGGCAAGCCTGCGGCCCAGATCGGCCGGATGCCGCACCCCCAGCACTCTCTCCACGTAGTACTGGAGGGCGACAACCGACTTCCCCGAGCCCGGCTTCCCAGTCAATATACAGCCATTTCCCAGGTTTCTCACAGCTTCGACCTGGTGAGGCCACAGATCAACCGGGCCCAAGGCTCAGGACCTCAGGGTCTGGATATAGACGAATGGAGCCGAGATGGTGACGTAATCGACCGAGAGCTCGTCGTAGATGATCTCATCCGTAATGCAGTCCCGGATGGACACCGCGGTTCCTCCGTCCGTACGCATCGTCCAGATATCGTAGTGACCCTCGGCGTTGAAGATGCGCTCATCTCCGCGAAGGATGGTCAGAATGATGGGTTCCGCTGGAGTCATGACTTCTCCTTCTTGGTGGCAATGATCGCAGTGACGCTTCGTCCTTGGGTGTAGTCATGGACCGTCTGGACATGGAAATCGTAATCGGTGAAGGACAGGAGCTCATTGTTCCCATCGGTCAGAAACACGCAATAGGCGTCCTGCTTATCCTTGATGACCTTCTCGTATCCGAAGGCTTCCTGAGAAATAACCCGATCCCCATCCATGGTGATGAGGAATACTGGTTTCTTCTCACGGGGCGTGCAATCGAATTCGCCGGCAGCGACTGGTTTGACCTCCCAGTACCGAAGATCAAGATGGAAACAACTCATATGCTCCGCACCGAATACGGGACCTCCGACAAGAAGGCGACCTCGGTCCCACTCGAACGAATAATGGTACAGCGCGACGGTAGCGACGCGATCGGGATAGTTGACTTTCATGATGGAGCCCATGTCAGCTCTCCTTCTGCTTCGGTGTGAAATAAATGGTCGTCAGGTGATTGACGTCGTCCCGCTGCTCCCACTCGAGAGCCCGGAACGTCATGACTCTCCCGTCCACAAGACGGAAATACCACACGGTCCACCCCGTGTCCGGTTCGTACTCAGCCCACCGCTCGGTGAACTCCGCCTGCTGGACCTCGCTCCCGTACTCCCAGATCAGGATATACGGGTCATGCCCGTCGTTGTGCGGACTCTTGTACTCACTCACCACAGAACTCCTTGGTAGATATGCTCCCACTGTCGTCTCCTGGCGTCCCACGCCCTCTTCATCGAGTCGCTGTGGGACTCCAGGAAGAGATTTGAGAGCCTATTGTCCGTCCGGTCTCCATTCATATGCGCAACCCTCTGCAAGGGCTCCAGAGGGCCGTTGAAGGCCTCCCAGACCATCTTCTGGACGTACTTCGTCCGTCGAATCCCACGGTCCCAGATCGTGATCTGAACGTACCCGTTCGGCCTACGATATGAGGCCAGGATCTGACCGGTGGATATGCGCCGAACCCTCCCGAGGTCGCTCACCTCGATGTCATCGACGACCGAGTCCCGGAATGTCTCACAGGACGACTCGGCAGTGCTGCGGAATACCACTCTCGACCGCTCCTTTCACTCCGTCCTTCATGTTGATATAGTAGTCGATCGGCATGAAGCCGTTCTCGTCGGGGTCCCACCTGCTTCGCCGAGGCTTCTTGATCTGCTCTTTCTTCTTCCTCAGCTCGAGGTTGTCCAGGGAGCAGTTCTCCTTGTCCTCGTCCTTGTGGCCGATATAGCGGTCGCCCGGGATCTCACCGTTGAACGCCTCCCAGACGACCGTATTGAGTAGCATGGTTCGAGTCTGACCCCCTGCTCGGAATGAGACGACCATCTGATCGCGATCCTCTCGGAACCGAGTGGCGATCCTGTGGTTGGTGGAGAAATTGATGACCTCAGCGTTCCTGCTGACGCCGAAAACGGGCCATCTCTCGATCGGGACGAACTCCTCCCTCAGGTCGACCAGCTCGAGATTGTCCAGGGCGCAGTTCCAGTCGTTCCCGTCGATATGGCGCAACTCGTGCTGATACGGGATCTCCATGTGATTGAAGTGCTCCCAGATGAGCTCATCCAGAAGACGCATCTGAATCCTGCGGTCGACGAAGAAATGGATGCAGGGCTGTCCGAAGCGTGACTCGTCGACCGGGACGTCCTTCTTCTTCCTCTTGGACCAGATGCGGCCCTCACAGAAGTACCTGTAGGACTTGGTGGATGGTGCGGGCTTGCTCACTTCAGGTCCTCCAGAATATCGACGAGCTCTCCGAAGCTGCTCGCCACTCCGATGATGTCATGGTCCTTGCGGATGATCCAGCTCGTCTCGAGCCTCTCGACTGTGAATGCTCTCATGCCCGGTCCACCTTCACAACGACCTCGTCGTCCGTCCAATTATCGCAGACGAACATGAACAGCGGCAGATATGTCAGGTTGTCGTCCAGCTCCGTGACGACCATCGCCGCGTTGGGGTCCTGGTCGGCGATATCGCCCTCGTAGCCGAATGCCTTGATCTTCCTCTTGACCTCACGGCCGTCCTCGAGGATGAGTGTGAATGTCATCGTTCGCTCCTTCTCACAAGTACAATACCGAAAAACAGGACCTCAGTCCTTCTGACGAACCGTGATGGTTCGGTTCTCCTCGTCGACGTCGAAGTCGCACATTCGAGCCGGCAGATATGACTGGGATCCGTACCCGTTGTCCACGAGGAGATCCCCGTTGTCCTGCCAGTCGACAGAGCCCTTGAGCTCCCAGTGGCCGTTGCTGGGCCAGGCGTGGACTAGGACGTTCCACTCTTTGGGCTGGATCCTCTGGGCTGCCAGGGTCTCGTTCTCGATGACGTCGAATATGCAGTCCGTGGACTTCATGACGACCTCGCAGACGCCCAGGTCGTTGGGCTCGACCCGGACCAGCCAGGTCTCCTCGTCGCCCTTCTCGGTGTGGACCGTCTCGGTGATGTCGAATATGTAGGTGCGCTCCCCGGACAGGCGGAGATAGAGCCTCTTGAGCATTGTTCGTTCCTTCTTGAGTTGGTGGAGGGCCCCAGGTCTCCCCAGGGCCCTCCGTGGATATGGTTGTCAGAGGATGGACTCGTAGTGTGCGTGGAAGTCATCGGGCTCCAGGATCTCAACACTGCCGGAGCTTCTCTTGACGACCCAGCAACCGTTCCGGAACTCGAGATAGGACTCCACGAAGTAGTCCTTGACAACCCATTGTTTGACAGCCTCGAGGTTGTCCTCGGTGACGAATACCGCCTCGAATATGCGAGGCCTGGGCTTGATCAGCCTGACCTGCAAGTCGGATGGTCCCATCAGAACGGCACCTCCTCGTCATCCTCCTCTTCGGCGTACATGGCCTCGAGCTCGTCCTCCACGATAGTGAAGAAGCCCTTGTCCAGATATGCCGAGCAGAACTCCACGCCGGCGCGAGTCCGACCGTGATAGGGACGGATGGCGATATCAGCCCGATCGAGGTCCGCGAAGTCGAGGGCCCCGACCGTCTGCTCGTTCAGCAGGGTTCGGGTCTTGCCCAGGATGGACACGAGCTTGGGGGGACGACCCCCGAAGTTGACCTTGACCTTGATGAATGGCAGGGGCTCCTCCGTCTCGTCACGCGGCTTCAGGGTCTTGATGTTGAATCCCTCTCGCTGGAAGTCCTCGACGGCGTCGTCCGGGATGATGACGCAGAAGGTGCGGGCGGAATTGCCGAAGCGATCCTGAACCCCCGCGAAATTGCGGAAGAGGAGCTTGGCGTTCTTGATGGTGTAGGTGTTCGATGGCATTGTTCGTTCCTCTCTATTGGATGGTAGACCTGAGTGAGTACCTGATCGACGATATGGGGCGGCGAGTAGAGCGTGTACCTCCTATCGCACGTGCTGCCAGTCATGCTTCGTGTAGTGATTCTTGGCCCTGTCCTTCAGAACACCGGCCTTCTCGAGGAGGAACTCGAGGTAGTCCAGGTGCTGGGATATCTGGTTGGCCATGTCGTCGATCTCGTAGAACTGGTCGAGAATGGCTCGACTCTGCTCCTCGGGAATGGGCTTGGGACGCAGCATCAGGCACCCCTCTCGATCTTGACGATACGGCGCTCCTCGAGCTTCTTCAGCAGCCATCGGTCGTCGAGCTCGGACGAGACGATATCGTACATCTCATTGAACCACTCGACCTGCTCGGGAGTGAGGAAGTCGTCGAAGTCCTCACGGAACATGTCGAGCTCGTACTGGAGTGCGGCCAGTCCCTCATCGTCGAAGTCTTCGAGTTGCTGCTTAAGACTGTCCAGCATCAAGACCGCGCCGGACTTGCTCCGATAGATGACCTTGAGAAATGGGTACTGCTCCGGCTCAGACTTCTCCTCGATGACGATAGTGTCACTTCCGAGCTTGTACCGGTACTCGTACTTCGACTTGTCGTAGATCGCATAGGGCTCCTTCACGGGATATGCGACCATCCGAGCACCCATGGCGTAATTGACGTGATGAATGTCCTCGACGAAGTAGAGCCAGTACTCGTCATCCGTGTCGAGGAGATACCATCCGGATACCTTACAGGTCTTCCGCTCAGCCTCCTCCCCATTCGGCAGAATAACCCGGGAGGCAACGGCGGCCGCCCAGAAGGCCTTACCATCCTCGACATCCTTCTCACAGATCATCTCAGTCCTCCTCGACGTTGTCAATACCAACGATGAGTCCGGCCTGCCTGAGGCAGCGGACGAGATCCCGGTCGTCGAGCTCGTCGCGGCAGATCTCGATGAGTCGTTGGACTGCCTGGCGACGATTAGAGGCGTGGCTGTTGTTGGCGCACTCTTGAAGCTTCTCAATGAGCTTCTCGATCCCCTCGTCCGACATGTTCCACACCTCATCACGGAGGTAGTGCGTGTAACCGACGAGAATATCGGAGGCGGTCTGGGCACCGTCGTAGACTGACTCGGTCATTGTTCGTTCCTTTCGAGAAACCTAGAACCCGGGTTGGGTTCTAGGTGTGAGGTATTCAGTTGGTGGTGAATGTGTCACTGATGTTCTTGGCCATGGCGAGCATGTCCTCGTTCGTGGCGTCGGGACGGTGCTGGACGCAGAAGTCACGTGTCGCGTAGTAGGCGAACGTGGCAACGGCGAGACCAACACCCATCTCGGCGAGGTGAGTGAGGACGTACTGCTGGGCGACGGAGGGGCAGGACATGGTCAGTTCCTTTCTGATGGGGGTCTCATTATAGGACGTGCGAATCTTGCGATTCATACTGTCAGGAAGGCGTCGACGTCCGTCCACTTCCTGATCTGGTCCATGGCAGCATCAACGAGCTGCCTGCCGTATCGATCGTCGTACACGTCACGCCAGTCTCCCTGGACGTCCTCGTAGTCCAACCAGAGATAACCCTTGCAACCAGAGACGTCGCCATAGGAAATGAGCTCATTGCCCTCCTTGTCAGTTCTGTGATTCTCTCGTACCAGTCGACCTCCTCCGGGAGTACCTGGGACAACAGGAAGGAAGCTCCCGACACGCCCGACGAACTTCCGCTCATCCTCCCCGAACTCGAGGAACATGCGAGTAGTAACCGATCGTGTCTGGGCGACATCCTCGAGATCAAGAGGATCTCCGGAGAATATGGTCTTGAACACGAGCGGCTCCTGGAACTGTTTGCCAGTTGCGTGCCATCCATCCTTGTCGTGGGCGATGTACACAGCATCATTGGCGAGCAGCATCCGATCGTAAGTGGCCTCGTGCTCGAATACGTAGCCGTAGCGACGGCCGAACTCGAAGACCTCCGATATGATGCGATCGTCGGCGTTCGGGATCTTGATCGAGTCCGTCTTGATGTGGGCAACAGTGTATCCCTTCTCCTGAACGAAATGCTTCAGGTCCACCATGAACAGGGCGCCTCTCTTGGCGACAATGTTGTCCACGTTCCTGGGGTCCCTGAGCGGGTTGTCGAATTTGGCGGCGGTGAGTCCGTACGTCGAATTCAGAGCGATCTTCAGCGCATAGGCCAACGCATCGAGATTCGACTCATCATCGAGATATGGAGCCAGCGCGCCGTTCAGGACCTCTCTAGCCTCATCGAGCTCCTTGTGCTTGATGAGGATACGAGCCCTCTTGAGCTCGCTGTACCGCTTGGTGTACGGTCCGAACAGCTGGAGGTTCTCGATCGACGTGGGATGCATCGATGCGATATCCAGCAGGGCGACGTTCTCGTGGTAACCGGGCTCGGCGTAGACGTAGCCGCCCTCTCCGACCTCCTCACCGCGATATGTCGACTTGCCGTACTCGTACTTGTAGCCCGGGAACATCTCGGACAGGTCCGTGTACCTAAGGTACTGCTGAGTGTTCCTCTGGCCCTGGAATATGATCCTGGTGGTCAGGTTGTTGGTGCTCGAGTTGACTGGGAGACCCGCGATCGATGCGAGGATCTGACGGGCCTCCCAGTCGGCCTCCAAGTGATCCCAGACCTTCTCGGTGGCGATCACGTCGTTGTCACAATATGCGGCGACCTCCTCCCACCGGTCCTCCGGAACCGGCTCGTCCCACGGAAGGCCGAGCTCCTTGTGATGGATTCCCAGCTCGATCTCCCACCTCTTCAGGGACTGCTTCTTGGCGGCGAAGTCGTAGATATCGGTGTACGACAAGTTGTACGCTTCCCTGAAGCCTTCCCTGATGAGGTTGTTGATGATCTTGCGGGACAGGTGGAAGAGCTGCTCGTTCGAGTAGCCCAGGATACGACCGTAGAGGATATGGTTGTCGTACCGACGGTTGTTGAACCCGACGAGCCTCTTCTCCGCAAGATCGGAGATCTCGTTCGGCGTCGGGTTGATCATCCTCTGGATCTCGTCCGAGCCACGGACCTTCCAGTTCACAAGGAACAGGTTGGGGAACACCTCGACGTCGAATATGATGGGCGTGTCGTCCGTCGGCTCTTCGAAGTCCTCCTCGTGATCCTGCTCGGAGGAGAAGTGCATCTCCTGGACGAGTTTGATGCAGTAGTCGGCCTGATGAGTCGACTTCATGGCGAACGTGAGGACCTTCTGACGAATATCACTCACGTCGTACGGCATGCCCGACTCGTAGGCGTCGTCGAGGATCTTCTTGATGAAGTCGATGCTGGGCTTCGTCCCTGGGTGGATCTCCTTGCGGAGGTTCCGGGATATGAGCTTGCGTATCGACTTCTCGTTCTGCATGACCTCCTGCTTGATCACTGGCTGTTCCTTGACGGGCAGATATCCGACCTCAACCTCGGTAAGGCCCTTGTGGTCGGTGCACTCGGTGAGACGTCGACGCAGGGCCGACTTGCCCGAGTAGACCTTGCACTCGACTCCCGGGGCAACCATCCTGGATAGCTCGGACGGATCCTCGGGGTATCGATAGTGGATGTGGACTCCGCCCCCCGATCGGCTGAGTTCAGCATAGGAGGGAATCCACTTCCGAGCCTCTTCAAGGCATCGAGCGCGGTCTTTGTCGAGGTCGATGTCGATAACGATGTCTCTCTCGGGTACAAGGACATAATGCTCCTTCCTGGTGTCCAGATCCTTGAGAGTGGTGGTGACGTCGTCCCAGCGATATGCCGGAAGACCGTTCTCGTTGGCGTACTGAGCCGGTTGGTCCTTGTAGAGCTCGTCAAGATATGAGTCCCTCTCGCTCATCTCGGTCCAGTCCGGAATCGGGCTCTCCGATTTCTCCCCCTGGGAAAATTTGGATTTCAGAAAGCCCTTGTACACCTTTCGCCTGCTGATCCCATCGATCATGATGCGATCGTGGAATTCCTCGAAGTAGTCCCGGATCTCATCCTTGAACTTGTACATGGGGTACATGGCCCCGTCCGAGTACGTCTGGGAGTACTCCTTGTACATGTCATAGATGCGCTTCAGGGATATGCCGTCCTCCTCATCCAACTCGTCACTGTAGAAGTCGAGGAAGTTGAAGATGGGATTGGTCTTGCTCATCATGCCGATCGGCTTGTAGTCGTCGTAATATGACGAGCCCTTGGCCTTGTAGACCTCGATGCAGTGCCTGACGATGGAGCCCCGCTCGTCCTCGATACGTGACATGATGTCATTGTACCGATGAATATCGAGCTTGCGACCCGAGGGCTCCACGTCGATAAGACGCCTCGTCAGTCCGCTCTTCGAGTCGGTGATGCGAACCGGCAGGTTTGTACCCACAAAGAGCATGGCCTCCGACTTGAACGTGTATAGAGACTTGCCCTTCTCATTCATGACCATTGACTCATGTGATATGAGACTGTTCAGCCGACTGTTGTCGGCGATCCTGACCAGGTTTCCGTCATGCTGAATGGCGACCCTGGGGTTCGATTTGAACGGCTCTAAGGCGAACTGGTCGCTGGCTCGTCCGAGAGCCGCCGCATCGAAGAATGTGATCCAATTATCCATCAATCTCGATATGAGATTGAGAACGGTCGACTTACCAGAACCAGCGGATCCGTAGAGCACGAAGAACTTCTGGATCCACTTGGAGTCCCCCGTGAATACGGATCCGATCCCCCACTCGAGCTTCTCCCTCTCGTCCGGATCGTAGAGAGTGCTCATGAGTTCCTCGTAGGCTGGACACGGGTCATCGCTCAGCGAATATGAGAGCCTCCTTGTGACGTAGTCCTCCCTTCGAGGTGTCTGGTCGGCGAATAGTATCTTGCTATCGAGTGAGTGATAGACGTCCGGTAGCCTGGACATCCACGCCTTGTAATCGGTATATGTCTTGGAGTCGTAGTCCCCCAGATACCGCGCCCAGACGGACCCGTCGACTCGTTCTGAGGCCTCTTCGAATCGACGGGCGACGTCGGCGTCCACGATCCGCATCAAGTCGTACTCTTCGGTACTCCAGAAATGCGTCTCGGGATTGTACACGGCGTAGAAGGACTTCCCACGAATCATGAGGTCCTTGAATCGGAGAACACGCCAGGCCGGCCGTACCTCGGTCGTCCCCGATTTGAGGGCTCGCTCCTTAATCTCGTAGAAATCCATTAGACTCCTTATATGTCGTAGTTCTCCGCCAGATAGAGTTGCATCTGGTACCAGAGCTCAAGACGGTTCTGGTTCTGGAACTCATCCGACTCGTAGAACTCCGGGACGGACTCGAGAGGGAATATACCTCCGCGTCCGTGGGAATCGTACTGACGGCTCATCCACCTCTGGACGGTCTTGTCGACCTTCCGATCCAGGGCGTTTCCGCTGTTGTCGAACTGGTAGTCCGTGTAGTTGATTCCGAGGTTCTCGATCATCTCCCAGAAATACGGGTCGAGTCCCTCTTCGTCATCGAGTTCGAAGGCCATGCGATCAGCGAGCCCGAGCAGGACCTCGAGCACACTGGCAGGACTCTTGCGAAATGCCGGTGATAGCTTGCCGCCATAGCGGTTCCGCCACTCACGACCATCCATGTCCCGATTGCGGTCCATCATGGCGGAGTAGCGGAACTCGATATGGTGGAGCTTCCACAGGAGGTGATGGCTGTCGAATATACTCGGCAGCTCATCCTCGCTCTCGTCGAGGAACGAGAGCAGGAAGTCGAAGTACTCCTGTTCCATCAGTGGGATCCGGAGTACGAGTCCTCAATGATCTCGAGGCGAATATCGTAGGAGAGATCGAAGTTTCGAATCCACTTGACGACGATCTCGTCCGACTGCGTCTCGAGGTCGACATTGCCGAGCCATTCGCCAACGTTGTCGATCGTGACCATGTCACCGTCACAGAGGACGCGGTCCTCTGTGAAATACATCAGACCGACCCGATCGAAGTTGAAGGTCCCCTCGTCGTACTCGTCCTCCGTGATCTCACGGATTGATTCGCCCTCGGCTACAGGCTCCTCTTCCTCCTCCGGCTCGTCACCGATCTCCTCGGAAATATCCTCCTCCATGGCGAATCGAAGGTACTCGTCCTCGACGATCTTCTCGTATTTCTCCTTCATCTCGTTGTGTTCCTCAACTTCCTCATTCGAGATCGGTTGAAAGACCTCGACGGAATATGCGACGGCCCGCTCGGGCTCCTTCTCCTTAGTCCACTTCTCGTCCTTGCAGTCCTGCGCGGCGAGGAGTCCCGCCGTGAGACCGACGACGAGCGCCGGCAGCAGATGCATTACCGTTCCCTTCTAGTGATCAGTCGTCCGATGAAATACCCCAGCAGGATGAAGAACAGCGCCTTCATCGAATGGCCAGCCTGTCGATCTGGTCCCAGATCACGCCGTCGACGTTGAAGTCGAGGATGAACTTGGTGACCTCTCGACCAATGACCGGATCGTAGTCTCGGTAGTTCAGGACCTCGAAGTTGCCGAACTCAACGATGCCGTCGCCGTCCTCGTTGTCGTAGACCCAGCCGACCACTGCGCCGGCGCTCGTCTGAGGAAGCCCGAGACCCTTGTAGACCTCGTTCAGGAGCAGATATCCACGAGTCCTCAGGATGTCGTTGGCGTAGTTCTCCTGGGCGTGGAGGATCATGAGGCTGTAGTCCTCATTGCCTTCCCAGGCTCCCGCGTTCTGATCGAACACGACAGCATATGGCGAGACCCCGAGCTCACGCATGAACTCCTCGGGCTTGAGCTGGAACTCGCGCCCCGTCTCGTCGTAGTACTGCTTCTTGGCCTCGTCGAGGGCCTTCTCATTGGAGTGGTCGATGATCTTCTCGACAGTCTCCTCCCCGAGGCTCTCCTTCATCTTGTCCTGGTACTTGCGGAAGGACTCCTCAAGACCTGCGTAGGCCATGGACAGGCCTGCAATTCTCTTGGCGGAAATGCGGTGAGCGAGGATCAGGGAAATGGCGGAGGCCGTCCCGATGCTCAGCGGCAGGGCGTAGTGTTTGACAAGACTGCCAGCGAGCTTGGCCCAGGCACGGGCCTTGGCGATCTGAATATCCTTCTTCTCGAACTTCTCCTCATCCTCGGCCGCCTTGACCGTCGACAGCTCGTTCAGGTCCTCCCAGGTGGCCTCGCCGACGCTCAGCGTCTGCTTGGCCGCCAGGACCGTGGTGGCGGTGAACCCGGCGATTCCCAGGCCCGTCAATATGGCCGGGGCGTGCTTCGAGGCCACGAGAGCGCCCTTTCCAATGAGGCGCGTAACAATGGTGAGACTCATGATGCGAAATACTTCCTCTCGTTGAGCTTGTTGTACACAGCGATGACCTGTCCATCGCTCATCTGATTGACCTTTGCGACCCATGCCGGGGCACCACCGTATGCTGTGCGCAGCTTGGCGCGCATCTGCGCGACCGTCACTCGTCATCATCCTTCCACAAGTCGTAAATGAATCCTACGGCGACCCAGAGAGCTACCGTCATAAGACTGAGCGCCACGAGCCAGATCTCCTGAGCGATCAGTCCGACAGTGACCGCGAGCACCACCAGTATGGCTCCGACACCGTACGCTGTAGTTCGGTCCTCACTCTTCATCGAACGTCCTCTGGCTTCGGCAGATCAAGAATATACCCGTTGCGTGCTCGGACGGCCCTGGCTCCTCGTAGGTCCCTCCAACCCCAGTTCTCGTCCGTATACGTCTGAGAGATCCCCGCCATGCCGTAGAGATCCCCGACCGTCGCCACATCGTACTGGTCGCAGATGCTGATCAGATGGTTCAGGACGTCCTCCGCCTCGTTACGAGTGGCGAAAATGATGGAGTCGAGATTGTGCTGCTGGCGATCCCTCTGGGTGTAGACCCGCTCGGTCGGAGTCTCATGCCTGCCGTAGGTCCTGTTGGAGTACGAGGTGTAGGTCCTGCTGGACTTGGAGCGCTGAGGACCGCCATCCCCGCCGAAGAGCAGACGGTCGATTCCGGAGGTGAAGATATCGCTCACAGCGTTCTTAATGCTCGGCAGGGCGATGTCCCACAGCAGGTAGTTCCCCACCTCCTTGATGTCCTCGGCGAAGAAGGCGCTAAGAGCCTGGCGTCCGAGCGATCCTTTGTCAATCCTGGCGGGCGTGGATACGATTCGCTCGGGCCTGGGCTTGGACTTGCGGGCGTTAGCCGGCAGGTCGCCTCGGATCGGGATGTTGTCCGTCATGTTCGTCCTTTCTGGGGAAATAAGGAGGCCCCGAGTCTCCCCGGGGCCTCCTCAGGATATGGATGTCAGGCCTCGATCGTCTTGAAGACGTCGGGGCGCTCCTTCTTCGCCTGCTCGATAAGAGCCTTGGGCATGACGCCGTTGAAGAACTTGATACTCTTCTCCTCGTCCTCCAGCAGGCTCAGGACGAACTCGTCGTAGAAGATGCTGTCCTTGAAGTTGGCGAGGATCTCTGGCGACTTGCGGAACCGCTTACCGTCTGACGACCTCTCTCCGTAGGCCTTGTCGACCATGCTGCGGAAGAAATCGAACAGCTTGAACTTGTCCTTCATGGTCCAGTCCTCGGGCTTGCGGGACATGAACGCCTGAAGCGTGTCCGTGAAACCGCCCGGTTCCGACTGCTGGAGCTCGATGAGATCCACCTTGTTCATGTGGAACCAGAGGGTCTCGGTGACCATGTCTCCGTCGAAGGTCTCGGCGCTGACGTTCATCTTGATCATGAATATGCCTCCTCAGGCGATCGAGTTGAGAGTGATGCCGGCGAGCGACTTCGTCGTCTTGACGATATGGTCCCACGAGGTCTTCTCGTCGAACTGCTCGCTCTTCTTGATCGTGCGCTTGACAGTCTTGCCGTTCTCGGTGAGGGTGACCACGACGGCTGTCTGAAGCTCCATGTTCGTTCCTTTCGAAAAATGAGAAACCCAGGACCCGTGTTAGGGGTCCTGGGGTCGAGGTGTATCAGTCGTCGGAGTCGTCGACGAGCTCAGCGTCAACCACGTCGTCCGAAGACGTCGAGGCGGTCTCCTCGGAGTCATCGTCGCTGGAGGAAAGGGCCTTCACCAGGCAGAGAGCTGCGAAGCCGGCTGCGGCGGGCAGGGCATAGCGAGCGCTCTTCTTGGCGATACGGCCGAGCTTGCTCCAGTTGACGGTGACGACGGGGGAGTCGTCCTCAACGGGCTCGGTGGACGGAGTCGTGGTGGAAACGGTGGTCTCAGTCATTAGAGTATCCTTTCGAGTTGATGGGGGTCTCATTATAGGACGTGCGAATCTTGCGAAAGCCTATGCTCCTTGTTAGGGAGCACGGGCTGGTCTAGTTGTTCGAGGGCGTCTTGATGGAGTCGATGGTCTCGGCGAAGTTCTCGGCGTACTGTCGTCCAGCTTTGTCTCCGACATATGAGCCGAGGACACCGCTGCCGAGGCTGTAGACGACGGTCAATGCCACTCCGGCTGGAGGGCAGAGAGCGCTGACTACAGCGCCGGCGGTGATGCTGGCGGTTGTCGAGGCGACAAAGTTGACGACCTTGTATCCGGTAGTATCTTTGAAACTCATGGTCGTTCCTTTCTTGAGGGGTCTCATTATGAGCCATGCTCATCTCACGAGAGCTTGTACCACCGCTCGGTCGGCTCGATCACGAAATCGAGGACGATGCAGGCTCGACCCTCCTCGGTGACCCTGGATCCGTAGTGCACCTCGATCTGCCTCTGCTCGTTCCATCCGAGCTGATCACCCAGGGAAATGCCCTCGAGACCGATTCCGGCGTAGAATTCGTTGAGGCTGACACACATCTCCCGAAGCAGGGTGTAGTTCAGCTCATTGACGACACGGTCGATCTTGTTGACCGTCGACTTGAAATAACGCCCGCTGTAGGCGTCGTAGAACAGGCAGTCGCCCTCGCCGTAGACGATCGTCTCACGAGGAATCGGCTGAGCCTTGGAGGCCGCTTTGTTTGCGATCTCCTTCTCCTCCGGACCAAGGCGATCCTGGACAGTGGCGCGATAACGGTCGTACATGCTCCGAGTACCCTCGTAGGCGAGGAGCAGGGACGACTCGCGCTTGACCGAGATGCTGTGAGCCCCGACGATGCAGGCTCCAGTGGCCAATATAGCGATGGCCGGAGGGGCGTAGATCCGAGCGTACAGCTTGATCCGCTGCTCCTTGGTGAGCTGCTTGAACTCGTCAATATCCCACTCGTGCATGATCCTGTCGGCTCGCACGCTCAGGGCCACGGACGCTCCGACTCCGAGGAGGGCGAGACCTGCGAGGATATGGTGCGAGTTGCGCAGGACGAATGTCTGGACGGTCTTGAGGATTGAGAGGTTCATCGGTAGTCCTCCTGCATGTTCTTGATGGCCTCGAGGAATATTGCCTTGGCGATCTCGGGGTCTATTGTCTTCGGGACCTTGAGAGTCACTTTGACTGTGTTGGTGACGGGATCCCGATCGTGGAAGATCGTCTCAACGTCGAACTCGTGATTCATGTGCGTTCCTTTCTCGAGAAACCTAGAACCCGGGTTGGGTTCTAGGAGGTGTCAGAGACTGGTGTCGACGTGGATGGGCTTGGAGAAGTCCTGCTTCGAGTTCTTGTTCCGGTTGATGCACCACTTGACGATGGCGTAGATGCCAACGCAGTAGATGATCGACTTGATCAAGCTCTCGACGAGGCGGGAGATCAGCATGATATGATCCTTTCGTATGGGTCTCATTATAGAACTTGCTGGTTCCGCGAAAAAAAACTCAGAACCCGTGAGGGCTCTGAGAGTGAGAGTCAATTCTTGGTGGTGTCGTTGTCAAGAATCTTCTTGATCGATTCCCAGGTCTCGTCAATGGTAGCCTGAGTGCTGGATGCGTCCTTGGGAAGCGGAGTCGACATGCTCTCGATGGTTTTCCGCTGGCGGCGGACGACCTTCTTGAGCTGCTCGATTTGCTTGCTCTGGGCGTAGACGGCGTAGGCGAACATGACGAAGGAGATGATTCCGAAGATGGTGAAGATGATGGACATGACAGTTCCTTTCGTGAGGGGTCTCATTATAGGCCCTGCGGAATCCGCGTCTCCGAATTTTCACCCCGGGAATTTTTCAGAATCGAAAAAACCAGAACCCTTGCGGATTCTGGAGTGTGAGATCAGTGCTCGTAGACGGGGCACGCATCGTGACGAGGGTTCTTGCAGTTGGCGCGCGCCATGCGGCAGAGCTTCGCGTTCTGCTCCTGGTCCTTCTTGACGCTGTTGAGGATAGCGCTAGAAGTGGCTTTGACAGTAACGGGGAAGGCAACGGCGAAGGCGGCGCAACCAAGAACGGTGGTGAACATGATGGTTCCTTTCGTTGAGGTAATGGGGGTCTCATTATAGCCCTTGTTGCCCTTGCGAAAAAACCTAGAACCCTTGTGGGGTCCTAGGTCTTGATTCTCAGATGCGGATCTTGGCGACGAATCCGAGTGCCTTGGAGGCGACCGGGAATATCTGCTCGGCCTTCAGTATGGCGACGATCCCGACGAATGAGCCCACAGCGCCCACCACAGCATCCGGACTGGGGCAGAAACGGCGCCGTTTGGCGTCCTGAATCTGCTCCAGGTCCTTGATGTTGCGGAGAGCGTGCGTGTAGGCCTCACTGTCGGGATCCATGCCGTCGATGAAGGAATAAGCGTCATCCAGGGCGGTCTTGGCATTCGGCTTGTTGTCGGACATGGTGTTCCTTTCAAATGGGGGTATCATTATGATCCATGTCTGATCCGCGTCTCAGGCGACCTCTGACACCTTGAGGGTGGCGGTGTCTTTCTTGGTCATGTCCTCAGCGGGAGTCTCGAGGGCGGCGTAGACCTCCTGGTTCTTGTGGTCCACATGGAGGACGCCGTCGACCTTGGGCTCGTAGTTCTTCGACGCCAGACCCAGCAGGGCGCCCAGGAAGGTGTCGACGGCGGTGATGGTGCCGACGACGGCCTCAGTGTGAGGGAACCCCCACAGACCCGCCAGCGCCAGATAAAGGGTGGCGAGGGCAGGCAGCAGGATCTGGGCAATCCACTTCAGGGTGTTGTAGGTCTGATTCGACAGAGACAAAACGCTTGTCCTTCCTTCTGGTGTCCGGGAAATGGATAGGAAGCCTGTTCACGGCGTCCATGACCTTCTCGGCAGTCCCGTTGCCGCCGAAGGTGTGATAGGGCTGGTACAGATACTTCTGCAAGTCCTCGAACTCATCGATCGTGATATAGCCCCGGGACAGATATGCCGTCCCCATGGCCACGATCTGATTGTGGGCCAGACCGAGCATAAGCTGGGTCTTGGCGTCGTGTCGCTCGGATCTCTTCTGGAGATATGCCCAGATACCACTGCTAGTGAGTACTGAGCCAAAAATGGTGATCACGAGCTCCAGCATGGGTTGCATTCAGCCTCCGATGGACATGAGCGGGCGAACACCGTACTTGCTGGTCCAGTCCGCCCATGAGACATGCCGCTGGTCGCCATAATAAAGAGCGAAGTGGTTCTTGGTGACCTGATCCCTGAGCCAGAACGACTCGCCCGAGAACGGGATCGGGTTGCCCAGACGGAAATAGCTGAGCTGGCGAGCTATCGGCGCCACGTTGTTCTCGCCGCCGTTGACCCTGACGTGAACGAAGTTGGAGCCGAACATCTCGAACTCCGAGGGGATGGTGACCTTCGGGTACTCCCAGCTCCAGCGCTTCTCGGTCAGATCCCAGGAATTATCCGTATTCTCGAATGCGTGCGGCTCGAACACCGGGAAGGTCTTGAAATCCGAGATATCGAACGCCTGAAGGGCGGAGGCGAAGCGTACCATGCCCTCGGCGTAGTCGCGGCGCATCTTGGAGCCGTTCCAGCCATTGATGCACCAACCGGCCTCGCCGATGTTATCGATTCCCAGATTCCGGTCGCTCATGATCGTGATCCGGTGCTGGTTCGTCCCGTTCGGGTGATCCAGATATCGATCGAAGTCGACGATGATCCACCGGCAGGTGTTGTCGTTGAACTGCCAGTAGTCGCCCAGCCACATACCATCGAACGTCCCATTCCTGATGGCCATCTTCTGGGCGGCCGTGATGGTCTTGCCTAGGTTGTTGCCCCGGGTTATGACCTTCTTCAGATTCGGGTCGTTGTTGAAGGCGTTCAGGAAATCGAACTTGTTGTTCAGAGCGATCTGTTTGGGCTGCATGACGCTCTGAGCCCACTGGGCATTCTCGGTCCCAGATTTGCCCCGGCAATCGATGATCTCGAAGGCCGTCGCGTCTTGGGCGCCCCTGGGGACGCGGACAGCGGCGATGAGAACTTCGTAGTTGTCGGGGGTCTGCGTCGGCTGAGGGATGCCCTGATTCGGATTACCCTGGAGAGCCCGAATACCGGCGACGCGAACATCCCTGGTGTTGTTGACCCGAATGTATATGGCGTCGTAGCGATCTCCGTCGGTACTACCCGGATTCAGGGTGTAGTACCGCTCCGCGTCGTTCTCGAGCCAGTGTCCCTTGAGCCAGGCGCGCCCCGACTGTATGATGATCTGGCGGCCGTTGCCTTTGACGACCTGGTAGGCCCGACCCCAGTTCTGGAAGATGCCGTCAGAAATGACTCCGTCGAACATTCGGCCGAAGTCGTCCGCGGAGTACTTCCGGTCTCCGTTGATGGAGACGAAGAATCCTGATCTCTCTGTCATGTGATGTTCAACCCCGGTTTCGACTTCTGAATATCGGACAAGGACTCGAACGTCGGGTAGAAGACATCCCCCTCCGAGTCCGAGGATGTGCGGATGTACTCGGTCACTCGAGCGATGTCCTGCTGCCCGAACTCGTTCTGGATCTGCACGAAATCGCCCAGGAAGAAGTCCTCGTTGTAGACGTACATGGATTGCTGAGCGGCCTCACCCGAGAACATCTCGAGGGGCATGTGGCGCCACAACTCGGTATTGCACTGCTCGTGAATCTGGCGATGGATGGATTTGGGGTCGACCGTGGCCACGCCCTTGAACCCGTTGCCTGCCTGCATGTAGCCATTGGTGTGCTCGATCGAGGGCGACTGCAAATACCCCTCTCGAAGTCCGAGACCTTTTCGCCCGACGGTTACAGAGTTGTTCTGCATCATCGAGTCACCGCTCTCGTCCAAGTATTCCTGACCGTATTCGCCATTGAAGATAAGGTTTTTCGGGACCGTGAATTTCACAGCGCCCGAGAATATCTTCGTTCTGGTGCCGACCTTGGACTTGAAGTAGGTGGCCTTAGACAGGTTGTCGTACTTAGGAGAGAACACCACTGCCGGGCGCTCCCCCTGACCGAATGTACGATTGACACCGTTGTAGGTGTAGCCGTACCAGTAATATGGGTCCTCGCCGTCGTACTCGATAGCCCATCCTGACATTGTCAGATCGGTAAGGTTCTGGACGATCTTGTACCAGGATCCCTCCATACTATAGGGATCCTTGTCGTAGTCCGGATGATTCGACCATTCATGGGAGTAATTCATCGGGCGAACGTTACCGTTACCGCTGACTTCTATATTGCCGATATCCATCGAGGACGTCGGACGACCGCGGCGTATTCCGTCCGGAAGCTCATCAACCGAATACCATCCGAATCCTAGGACGTAACGCTCATGCGACGTGTCAAGCGAGTCGCGCTGTTTGAACAGCAGGTTGGTGTAATGCTTGACGACGTCTTTGACCTTACCGCGAGTACGCTCGTGCTTGCACAGAAGAGTTCCGTCCCACATCGGATACGGGTGCATTACCCGCCTATCCAATATGGACTCGAGGCTTCTGCCGCTGATCGTCAGCAGAGACTCCTTGCCGTACTCCGTATTGAGCTCGACCTGCTCAATGATCATGAGCTTGTTCGTACCCTTGGTGTACAGGTAGTAGTCCAGCTGGTAAGTCCTCAGGTTCTCCAAGGTTCCGGGGACCACTAGCTTGAAGTCCCCGAATCCGTGGAATCGCTCAGTCCAGACGACGGACTTGTAGTCCTCGCAGATATGTTGGATGATCATGGACTCATCCAGTACGGCAAGATACATGTCACACCCCCTGGTAGAGAACGTCGGTGGAGAAATAAACGTCCGTCAGCGTCGGATCGTTCATGGTGATCTGGAACTCGTTCACGCCCGGCCTCAGCTTTAGCCAGTCCGAGTTGCGGTCCAGCGCCGCCAGGAACTTGTCCTTGCGGTCGCCTCTGGTCCGGATGATGTACTTGGAGCCCACCCGAGAATTGACGGTGACGACGTCGCCGCCGACGATCGGGTCGACCTTGTAGTACGTCTTGTCGAGAAATGCTCCGGTGAGCTTGAAGGTGTCCCTGGAGAAAGTCTCGGTGACCGTGATTGGAAGCTTGGCACCTGGGCGGAACCGGAATATCATGGTGAATCCGGTCTCCACCTCGCCCTTATAGTCGATGACCGCGGACAGGACCCCACGATCCTTGGCGAACTCAAGCGAGGGGGAGGGCTCATCCATGAAATCGAACTCGAAGGTCCCGATGTCCCGCTTCCACTCAAGATTCTGGTTGACCATCGTGTCAGCGTCATGCCAGTAGGCGTCCGGACACAATATGCTGACGTTGATCTCCTCGTCCTTGGAGAAGATATCGGCCTCGACCGACTCGACGTAGCCCTCGGTCCTGACCCTGCGCTTGTCCGTGTTAACGTACACGGACATGGGCTGCTTGATCTGGAACCAGGAGTAGATGCGCTGACGAGTCGTCTCGATGTCAGGATATGGCAACGGCGCGAGTTTGATCTTGAGGTTCCTCATTCCCGCCCTCGCGCCGTTGAAGATCGCCACATCCGTCAGAGCCAGTTCCGTGGTGTTGATCGAGGCCTTCGTTGCCGACAGACCGTCGACGGATTTAACCGCGACACCCTCGATCCACGGGTTCGTGAGCGAGAGCACGATCCTGTGCTGACGATATGTCAGGAACTCTATAGACTCGATCATAAGTCGTACATGGCTCCTCTGAACTGTTCGATCTGGTTGTGCGTCTGCCTGTAGATCTCCGTCTCGGACAGAGCCTTGGGAGACGTGTTGTACTGGTTGAACACGACGTTACTGCCGTTGTTCACAGTCTCGTTCACAGTCTCGCCGACGCGGGACTGTGCGCCCTGGACGGCCCTGCCCGCGAGCTGGGTCGTCATGTTGGCCGACAGGTTCTCCTGAATATCTTCCTGCGGCAGAAGCTCCTGGATCTTGCTGGCCTGCTCCTCCACTTGCGAGAGGTCCAGAACCGGCTTGATCGTCGGGTTCATGTCGCCGCCGAACGCGTCGTTCCAGATATCCTTCGTGTTGCCGAAGCCTTTGGTGAGCGCGTCGACGGTGTCGCGAGCCATCGTGGAGGCCGCGTCGATCCCCTGCTCAGTGTTCTCCGAGATACCATTGGTCAGACCCTGCATCAGGAACTCACCGATCTCGAACATAACACGAGAAGGAGAATGAATGCCGAATACCTGCTTGGTCGTGTTGACGATGCTGGTACCGAAGTTACGAATCGTCTGCTTGACCTCTTCAATCTTGCCCTTGATCGCGTTCTTCAGGCCCTCGACGAGCCTGTGACCAGCATTCCTCATCCCGGAGACGCCCGTGGATACGAGCTGTTTGATGCCGTTGACGATACCATTCCTGATCGCCGTGATGAGTCGGATACCGGCATCCATCAAGGCGCCAGAGTTGTTCTCGATGGCATCGGCGAGCCCGTTGACGAATTTGATGATCGTCTCGAATGCTGCCTGGGTGATTCTCGGCATGTTGTCGCCGAGACTCTGAAGGAATGCCACGATACAGTCGGTCGCCTTGGTGCCGATCTCGGGGATCTTGTAGGATAGACCCTCGAGGAAGGACGTGAGGAGGTCGGAACCCCTCTCTACCAGTGTCGGCATGTTCTGAATAAGAGCATCCGACAAGGTGATGATCAGGAATATGGCACAGTCAATGATCTCCTGAGCGCAGTCGTAGACCACCTGAATGATCGCGTGGATAATGGTGATCATGAGCTCGACGAACGTCGGAATGGACTCGATCATCGCCTGTGCCGCAGACGTCAGAACGACCTTGATGTACTCGACGATGGTTCCCTGGTTGTCGATGAAGACCTGCATGAAGTTGATGAAGGCCTCACCGATAGCCGTACCCATGGCGGGCATCCGCTCGATGAATCCGTCGACGGCGTCCAGGAATGTCTGGACTCCCTCGGCTCCGGTGGTCGACAGGTTGGCGATGGCGTTCACCAAGTTGGCGATACCATCGGTAGCCAGACCGACACCGTAGCCGATCATCAATATGGCGCCGCCCAGAGCAATCAGTCCGATGGCGGCTCCCTCGGCGATGTATCCAATGACCACGAGTGCACCCAGAGCCGCGGCCATGATGGCAATGCCCTTGCCCGCGGTACCCCAGTCCATCTCTCCCAACGTTCGCATAACCGGGACAAGCATGGCCAACGCTAGTACAGTGATCATGAGGCCCGCAGCGCCGCCGAGGCTTCCTCCGCCACCCAGGCTCGAAAGGCCGACCAGGATGCCTAGGGCAACAGCCATCATTGTAAGACCCTTGGCGTAGGTACCCCAGTCCATGGTGGCGAAGCTCTCGATCTCCTTGGCCACGATCTTGAGTGTGACTGCGAGAATGAGAGCAGACAGAGCCCCGACAAGGTGCTTACCGCCGAGCCCCTCCTCGCCCTCACCGAGCCGGGATACGGCAACGGCCAGAGACGTGAGGCAGAGATCCATGGCGATAATGCCTTTGATTGTGTCGCCCCAGGACAGCTCGCCGATCTCGGTGAGGACCTTGGCGATCTGCCGCATGGTGAGGGCCAGGGCAAGGAATGCGAAAGCCGAGGCCTTCTTGATCTTGACTGTGCCCATCTGGGACATCATGGACATCATCTTCATGATGAGTCCGAGTGCGATAACACCCTGTGCCAGGTCGGAAACGCTCATCTCGCCGAGCGGCTTGACCGCCTGAGCGAGCAGCCAGACACCGATACCGAGAGGAACCGCCACGAGGGAGAAAGCAAGCAGATCGACATTGCTCTTGGTCGTGGTATCGGCCATGGATATCATCATCTTTACGACTGCGTACAGTCCGATGACGCCCTTGAGGATGTCATCCCAGTCCATGGATCCGATGTTGCTCAAAGCCTTGCCGAGGAGAAGTGCTACTCCGGCCAGTACGACCAGGGCCAGCATTCTCTTGGCCATGCCCTTCATGTCCTTGTTGTCGTTGGACTCGGACAGTTCGTCCTCGGCCTTCTTCAACATGTTGAACATGAAATAAAGGGCGGAGCCGGCCATGATGATCTTGGTGGCCGGGATCTGAGCGACGACCCAGAGGGCGCCTGCCAGAACGAGGACCGCAGCGGCGAGCAAGAGAATCGTGGTGGCCTTGACCTTACTGGTCGTGGCCTCCATCGAGTCCTTGAACGCGTCAATGGTGTCCTTGACGCTACCGAGGATACCTGCGAAGTTCGAGCCGGCCTGACCCCACTCCTTGAGGGTGGATATGACCTTGCGAGCCATAGCGATGAAGGTGGCCAGGGCTCCGGCCTTCAGGATACTGTCGAATATGCCGGTGTAATCCCCGTTGTCGGCCATCTCCTTGAGCTCACCGAACGCGCCCTTGAACGGCTCGATGAGAGCCTTGGCTGCAACGACAGCGACCTTACCGATGGCTCCGAGAACCTTACCGATGCCCTGGATGAGCTTGACGAAGTTCTTCCAACCCGCGGTGGCCTTGTCCTTGAGCTCGAGATTAGCGATGAAGTCCTTGGTGGTGCTCCAGCCGTACTTGACGGACTCGGCGTACTCACCCATGAGAGTCTTCAGATCGCTGAAGGCCTTCTTGAACGGCTCGACGTCGAAGTCGAAGTTCAGGGTCGCAAGGTTCTTCAGGACGCCCCAGACGCCCGATCCAACGGACTTGAGGATACCACCGATGGAGGACAGCCAGGCAATATCGGGGCCGTTCTTCATCTGCTCGGCCCACTCGCTGAACTTGGTGGAGATCTCGTCGTAGAGCTCGGCCAGAGCTCGCATCTTGGGAGTCAGCCAGTCCTCCACGACGACCGCCTGCTTGTTGATGCACTCGGTCAACCAGTTGATGAAGCTGGTGAGCTTCTCGATCGCCGGAATAAGATGGTCGGCCAGGTGCTGCCCCCAGAAGTAGGACTTCTTGAAGGCGGACTCGAACAGGTCGACGATCTTGTTCTTTAGCTTGGTGAACTTGGACTCGTTCTCCTCGGCTGAGTCGCCCGCATCATCCGTGGACTCGCCAACGATACCGAGCGCCTGACCAACCTCCTGGGCGCCCTGCTTGAGCTCCCGGAACGGCCCGACGACGGCTTCCTTGATACCGGAGCCCGCGGACTTCAGCGCCTCCCACAGAGCGTCCCAGGCCTCCCTAAGACGCCTGAGGCTGGGCGTGATCTCGTCGTGGAATCCCTCCGAGAAGTTCTCCCAGATGCGCTTGAGGCCCTTGCCCGTCCAGATGATGGCCTTGATGACGTTCTCGGCGACATTGAGGTTGTCGTACCACTCCTGAATGGCCACGACATGGTCCCTGAGCTGCCAGGACCAGTCCGCAGTGTGTCCACGGAGACTGGAAATGAGAGCCCCGAGACCCTTGAGCGCCCCGCCGGCGATCCATGCCACGATCTTGCCGAAGTCCGACAGGACCATGACACCTATTTTGATGACTCGGAAGAACGCCTCGAAGTACATGCCGAGGGACTCGATAGTCGACTCGCTGGGTACCAGCTTGGCCATGAAGTTGGCGAAAGCCTCGGAGATACTGTACAGACCCTCGGCGGATGGACCGCTGAAGACCTGCGAGAACGCCTGCCCGATGCGCTGGAGCGGCTCCCACATGGCGTGGAACAGGGAGGCGAGCCCCTCAAGGACCTTCTCCCTACCGCCGAGGTCTGCCCATCCCTGGAGGAGAGCGTTCCTGGCATTGCCCATCTGGGTGATGATACCACTCGGGCCCGTGAGGAATGCGCCAACCTGAGTCCACAGGGCCTTGGCCTGCTCGAAGTCGCCGAAGATGATTCGGAACGACTGACCCCAGGACGAACCGAGCTCCTCACCGATGACACCCATCAGCTGGGAGAAGGTCTTGATGTCCTGAGCCGCGGACATACCGGTCTTGGCGAGCTCCTGGATCTGAGCGATCTGCTCCTCGGTATAACCCATTGACGCGAGTTGCTCGTCGGAGTACTCCCCAGCCATCTGCTTGAGAGTCTCCATCATGATCTCCTGGGTCAGCCATCCCTCCTGAAGGGAGAGCCTGAACGACCCGTCCTTGGCGATCATCTCGTCGACGCTCTTGCCGTGGATCTTGGCAGTCTGGATAAGCTGGTCCTGGAACTGCTTGGTGGCGATACCGGCGTTCTCCAGGGACATCCAGTCCTGAAGCTTGACCGTACCGGCGGCCATAGCCTGCGAAAGCTGATACATAGCCCTCGAGGTGGCCTCGGAGTTGGCTCCAGCCACGGCGGCCCAGTTCGCCAGACCCTTAATCGATGCGACCGAGTCGTCCAGACCGATACCAGCAGCGGTGAACTTACCGATGTTGGACGTCATCTCACCGAAGTTGTAGATGGTCTGGTCTGCATACGTGTTCAGCTGGTCCAGAGCCGCGTTGACAGTCTGAATCGTCTCACCCTTCTGGGCGGTGTTGGCCAGAATGGTCTGAACGGAGTTTAGCTGGAGCTCATACTCCTTCATGCCGTCGATAAGCGGCTGAACAGTGAAGCTCGAGAGCATCGAGGAGCCGATCTCGGTGATCTTACCGCCGATGCTGGCGAGTGCGCCGAACGCGATCGACTGAAGAGCCGAGAATCTGCTCGTGGTCTCGGCGACACCCGCCTGGGCCTCCGAGAAATTGAGGTTCTTGGCGGCTGCGGAGACCTGATTGATCCCCTCGACACCGCCACGAAATGCCAGCCCCTCTTCGAGCTTCTTGACTCCGTTGAGGGAGTCCTGAACCCCGTTCATGAACTGGCCGTTGTTGAACTTGAGCGAGACCACCCGCTCCTCGATGGACGCCACTAGCCTCTCACCGCACTTTCAAGCTGCTTGACGATGCTGTCGAATATAGGCCTGAGCGCCGGATTTATATAATCCACGCCCTGGACATAGCCACCGGTTCTGGTGCCATGCCCGTACTGCAATATGACTGCGATCGGGACACCCTGCTCCACGTGGGAGTTGTTCCAGACCAATGAGACTCTGTTGGCGCTCCGCTTGATCTCGTAGGACCAGCAGGATGCGGTGTAACCGGACCTGACCGGAGTCGCAGCGGATAACGCAGCAACCCCGGCCTGTCCACAATCATCGAGGAAATCGAAGAAGCGGCCCTCTTTGAGTCTCTCGAGCCACTTCCCCGTATCCATCCTCGAATCGATCTCCAGCGTGAATGCTGGACTCATGCGGCCCTCTCACAGGATGCCGAGATACCAGCCACAATAGCGCCCATGGCTCCTCTAGACCATCCGACCTTGAGGTTGTCGGCAGTGGCAGGAATATGCGCAACCGTAGGCAGCCCAGAGGCCTTTATCGGGTCCCAGGTCGTCTGGGGCGCATCGAACTCCATGGACAGAATATCGCAGATCTTGCCTGACAGGAAGTCCGGATACGCCGTCTTGCCGATGTCCGAGTTGTAGGCGTACCCCCAGGTCTTGAAACCTCGAGCTCTAACCATGTCGAACATCCACTTGGAGTCGAAGTACGCCTTGATGATGACCTTCTGCTCCATGCCCTTGAACATGTCGCAGACCTCTCGCCACAGTCCCATCTTATACTTCGGATCGAAGACGATGACATGAGTGGAGCTGTACTTCTCGATCAACCAGTCCAGCTTGGCGGGCATGTACTGGGTCTTCGACGCCTCGGCCTTGATCTCGGCCCAGGTGTACTCGTCGGCGTTCTTGATCAGAGTGGGAACAAGACGCTTCATGCTCTGGTCGTGGCAACCGAACCAGACGCCGTCCTTGCTCCTGGCCGCCGAGAACTCCAGCGCGTGCGCGTGGTAGTCGACGGCCTGCGTATATGCGACCTCGGTATGCTCTGGCCAGGACAGGGATCCGCCCCGATGAGCCACAATGAAATGCGGGATCTTGAAGAGCTCAGAAATAGTCTTGGCGCCCTCAGGTATAGCCCGCATTGTGAGTGTCCCGATCTCCTTGACCCCGTCCCAGACGACAACGCCGATCTTGGAGCCGTCGGCCAGAGTCGGATCGAGCGAGTCGTTCTGCTCCTTGAGTCTGACGTCGACGCCGAAGCGAACCTTGATGCCGGTATCAGAGGGCGAGGAGTATGCTGACTGCGCGTACCCGACGACGATCGAGGACCAGGACTTGTCCGTGGCTTTGCCCCAGTTCCCGTTTGTCATGGATTCGACGTTGGCGGGGAACTTACCGACTACGGCGGTATTCACGTCGTGCTGAACGAATCCTGTGATCTGCGGAAATGGACCGTTCTGCCAACCAGTAGACGCTTTCTCTGGCGTGCGAGGAATAAGTGACTTGACCTTGGTGCCATCCAGCACCACGAGGACCGCGCAGCACCGAGCGGCGTAGGTCGCGTTCTTCGACTTCCACGCAACGTTCTGCGTGTCGGCGGAATTCGCAACCATTTTGACTGCTACGGTGCATGAGCGGATGTCCTCGTCAGCGGCGTACTTCCCCGTCCACCCATCCGGCGTGCAGTCCTGCATGTGGTTGAGCTGTCCGCCTACGATGAGCAAAGCCCAGTCCCCGGCAACCGACGGAACACTAAGTTTCTCGTCCGGGTTCTTGGAGACAGCAATCCCCTTCATAGGAACAGCCATGATCAGACCTTTCGAACGATAACCGTGTTAGGCGGCGTGCCAGCGGGAACCTGCTCCTCACGACCGAGGATCATAACGTTCCCGTTGCCACCGCCTCCGCCACCAGCAGGACGGTTGCTCTTGATGGTGACGTCTACGATGTCGTCCTCGGAGAGCTTGACCGTCTTCGTGGCGGGCCAGCCCTGGTCATCCAGGAAGAGGCGAGCGTTGGCGTTGCGGAAGAACCACACCATGCCCTCGATCTTACCGTTCTCGCCCGCGGTATCGACGTAAGTCGGTCCGTCATCTGGGTCGACGGTCAGAGTGGCGAACGGCGGGATGTCGCCCTTCACATGACAGTAAGGCATGACGACCTCACTTGCTCTCGCCGAGCTTGTCCTTGATCTCGTCGAGAGACTTCTGGAGCTTGTCCTGCTTGTAGGAGATATCCTTCAACCAGCCGACGAGCGGACCGTCGAAACGACGACCAGCGATGCCGGCACCGGTCTGATCGGAGATCTCGACGAGACGATCCTTCATCTCAGCGAGAAGATCGGTGGCGTATGACACTTCGAGTTCCTCTCCGCCGTCGCTCGAGCCCTGGCTCGGACGGCCTTTGTCGTACCAGTAGCGGCATGCCTCGGAGAACGGAATGCCGTAAGCCTCATAGGCCCCGTCTGCGGACCCAGAGTTGTATCGAGAACCGACGCGCTTGAGGTCCTCGTAAGAGTCACCCTCGGACTGGATGAGTCCCTTGAGGATGGCGCAGCCGACCTCGGAGGACTTCTGCGGATCCCACCACTCCCTGTTCGGGTCGTTGATGAAATAACCGTTGTAGGTGACCTGGAGCGGACCGACGCCGTTCGAGGTGCCCCACTCCGAGACGATGGGCCAGAAGTAGTTGAGGAAGTTGTCCCTTGTCACCTCGCCCCAGCCGGAACAGGCGCCTCCGGCATCATGGCCGTAAATATTGGCTCCAGCCTCACCGGTCTCCATCTTGAGTGCGCCGAGGGCAGCCCACCAGGGACAGCCGACAGCGTCCGCCGCACGGAGAACCGCATCCTGGATAGAAGTGGCCGCACCGTTCTCCTCGCGGTGGGACGGGGCACTGGACCCATGGTTGTCCCGCCTGCGAAGGCAGTGTGTCCAAGCGGCGGCCTGAGTATACGGATGCTGGTTGTACTCGATGGAGCGGACTTCGCTACCGGTCTGGTCGCCGAGGTATCCGTCGATCGAACCGTCCTCGGCGATCCATGCCTCGGACAGAATGGTCGGGCCGAGTCCGGTGACCATGGCGACGTGCCCTCGACCGCCCGAGGCCTCCTCGGACAGAACGATATCGCCGATCTCGAACCCGCCGTCGGGCTCGTTACCGGTCCACTGGTCGGAGATATCGGCGAAGTTGCGCTGTGCGCACTCGTCGCGCATCGATCCGGTCCACGTCGACCTGGGGAAATAGCCGGCGGTGAAGGGCTCCCCCCACTCGTGGTGGGCTGCGAGGTTGTAGCAGCCGGCCACAAGAGCCGAGCAGTCCGCATTGGCGGGGGACTGGATGAGCCACCCGTCCCAGTCGGACTGGTCGTAGAAAGTCCAGCGGTCTGGCTGGGAGTAGCCGACGTCCGCGACATCGGCGTAGTACCTGGCGCAGGATGCTGCGTACTGAGATACAGTCATTTTGACCTTTTCAGCCGTTGGGGTTCTCGATGGGAGCGAAGAGCACCGGGATGATCCGAAAGCCGTTGGCCTTGAGCTGTGCACGGACACGCGGGGGCGTCGTCGCATCTCCGGGCCAGATCTCGACGATGGATCCGTCGTCCGTGTAGTCACCCTTGGGGAGAACGAACGTCGTTCGGCTTCGAACCTGGATCTCCTTGGGGAGATCGACAACCTTGACATCCCTGGTTCCGTTGAGTTCCTGAGTCTGCCAGGTTGCATTACGCTTGACATACACCATGCCAGCCATAACGCGGTAGACGTAGGCCGCATTGTCGGGGCATGTAATCCAACCGGTGTCGAAGGTACCATAACCCGAGCCGGCTCGAGAGTTGAACCACACGACCTTGTCGGGCATGGACTCCTTGAGGTCGATGAGCTTCTGGTCGGAAGTACCGTCACGTCGGACGACCTTGAGGAGAGCCTTGGAGCCTGAATAGAAAGCGACGTCCAGCTCGAAGTACGGATTCGACCCAAGGGTGACCGAAGCATCAGTAACACCGTTGGTCGGAGAGATGTACACCGTACTGTACGGACTGGACTCGCCGCGCACAGTGGTGTGAAGCAGAGGAGTTACGCCAGGCATACTAACCTCGTGAGTGGTACTTGGCCCGTCTCGCCGCGTTCAGAGCCTGATTCTGTCGAAGTGTGGCGGCGGTCGACATCTTCTTATCGGGTTGGTTCTTCGCGTTGCACACTCGGATGAGTGTGAGCAGTCTGTTGATGTGCCAGTACTGGCACTCGAACGGGATCTGTAGAGCCACCATCCAGTAGTAGACGAGCTCTGACGTGACAACCCCTCTGTCGGGGCTGGATCCCTCGGTCTCGACGAATGTCGTGGCCGTCATCTTGTTCTCGATGTATTCCTTTATAGCCTGGATGTTCTCGAGAGTCAGGTGCGAATAGGCGACGGGGTCTATCTCGTTCAGGGTCATGCACTTGACGTAGTCCAGGACCTGGTCAGGGGTGAGTTTCTCGTTGCCTAGGTATGGGACATGCCACTTGGACTCCCATTTTGACAGAGCGACGAGACTGTGCTCCAGTTCGAGGTCGCCCTCGAACCCGTTGATGAACTCGTTGCGATCCTCGTCGTAGAGCTCATCCCCGACGACGCGAATCGTCAGCATTCGTTCCTCCCTGGAAGTCACCACGGACCCCGGAGCGGATCACGGGGTCCGTGGGAGTCATCAGACCGCGGCCTTGACAGCGGCGATGACCTCATCCGGGGTCGGGAGCTTGGACTCGGTAGCACCATCGCCCCAGATCAGCTTCTCGATGGCAGTCATGCCCTTGTTGCCGACGACCGTGGAGTCGAGGGTGACGACACAGGTGGGCTTGTGACCGGTCACGTTGACCGGGGTGCCCTTGAAGGACCAGGAGAAGGTGATCGCCTCGGGCGAGTCGTTCACCGTGGCGTAGGAGCGCTCAGAAGGAGAAGCGTTCAGGCCGTAAAGCAGGTGAAGCTTGTAGCCGTAGTTGTTCTTCTTCTGGTCATTACCCTTGATGGTGCGGTACGCCAGGCCGAAGGCCGAGCGGTCCTGCTGACCGATGACGACCTTGTCGACAACAGCGGAGCCGTCGCACTGGAGCCACTCGTCCGGGTAGGTGTAGGCCTCGATCTTGCCCTCGAACGTCTCCGCCGAGGTCAGGGAGAGGTACTTGATGTTGTCGGCGTACAGGTCGGTCTGCTCCGCGCCGCTCGGAGTCTCGGTGACGTTGGTGAGACCGGACCAGGCAACGCCCTTGGCGTAAGCACCGGTGGCCAGGTCGACGGGGAAGAGGACACCGCGGTCCACACCAGTCTCATAGAACTTCTTGCCCGTCTCGTCCCAGGTCAGGACAGCCATCTATACTCCTTGGTAGATGTTGAACACGTCGTGATGAAGATTGTGCGCCACGAAGTGCCTCTCGAAGGTAGACATCGGCATGGCCGCAAGGGCATCGAGCACCGGCTCGTCGGGATTCCTGCTGATGAGGGTGACCGAGTAGCGCGGTGTGTACATCCAATTGGCGTTGTCGCCGAACTTCGAGTCGGCTCGACTCCGTTCGTACACGATGCACGGGTAGGTGAGCTGGACGGACTCCGGGGGCTGGAAGTAGACGTTCCTCGAGCCCAGCGCCGCAACGAGTTTGTTATGGAACTCAAGGCGTTGGACCATTGTACACCTCTCCGAGGTTGAGGATGAGGCGGGGGCGGCGGACCTCCACGTTCGTGACGACCCAGCGCGCCCCCATCCACCTCACGTACTTGATGGCGAAGAAGTTCTCCTCGGCGTAGGAGTCGGCCACGATGGAGATCTCGTTGTTGAGACGAAGATTCTGGATGACCTTCGCCTCCCCGTCGTACTGCTTCTGGGAACGGTTGACGTCCCCGTAGTACTCCCTCTCCGTGATCTTGTCCTCGAACACGCCGGGAGATGTCTCGACGGCGTGTCCGTAGCCTATGCTTCCGAAGAATCTTGCCATTTTGACCGAATCAGGCCGTGGCCTTCTCGATGACGATCGCGGACTTGTACTTGGTCAGCGCACCCGAGCAACGAGCCTCCAACAGGTACTTCTGCTGGTTGAAGTCGATGTCGAACTGCTCGAAGAACGAGGTCTCGCCGCCCTTGTCGGAGCCCATGGTGTAGTCCTGCATGTTGACGATGATGCCGAGCAGGTTCTGAGTCTTGCCGCTGACCTCGCGCTTGGCGCCCTCCATGACCTCGACCTCGATGACGTCCGTGACGTTCAGGGCGTTGGCAACGGCCTGCTTGGTCTCGTAGACGTAGCGCTGGTTGAGGTCCTTGATCTCGAGCATGTCGCAGACGAACCCGTTCGTGGTGAACAGGACCGGAGAACCGGAGCCCTTGTAGAACTTCCGGCTCCGACGGACCGCGTCGATGATGTCGGGGGTCTTGGCGTCCTTGTCGATGAGAACCTTGTGCGAGAAGAGCTCGTCATCCGTCCAGATGGGGCGGATGTTGGCCTCCTTGATCTTGTTCTCGTCGGACACCTGACGACCGTCACCGATCAGGACAGCGCGGGCCAGCTCCTCCTCGAGGGAATAGCGCAGGTTCTGCTGCATCCAGGCGACCACGTTGAAGGTGGTGATGTCGAGGACATCGTCACGGTCGATCTTGGTCTTGTTGTAGACGGTCGTCGGCTCGGTCTTCCGGTTGGCGATCTCGTAGACGACGTCCTTCTTCCGGCTGGCCTTGACGTAGCCCTTGGCCCGCAGCTCCTCGGCGGTCAGGTTGGACCACTGAGTCTTGACTCGCGAGAAGGGGGTGTGCTTGGCACCCTGAAGAACCCTGGAGACCCAGGAGTTCTCGCGCATGACGCGCTGCGGCTCCGGGTCCAGGTTGGTGGCGTCCGGGAACAGCAGCTCCGGGTTCTTGATGCCATAGTCCGCGGCGTGAGCCAGGACGGCGGTGCGGAGAGTCATACCAGGCATACGGGCCTCGGCGAAGATCTGCTCCTCATCGGCGTGAGAGAGGTGCGGCCCCACATTCCGGCGAGCGTCGCCCTCGAAGATGTTGGAATGCATCAGAGTATCACCCCCAGAGTCGCCGTGCTCGGCGTCCTCCTCGTAGTCTTCATCATAGTCTTCATCGAACTCCTCGTCCTCGTCGTCGAAATCCTCATCGTCATCAACGTCACCGCTGATCTCCTCGATGAGGGCCGCAACAGCCAGACGCTGGTCGTCGTCGAGGGTCTCGAGGACATCGGCAACCGTGAGGTCGTCCTCGTCGTAAGCCTCGTCTTTGCCCATGGATTCTGTGTCCTCCGTTGTGTCTCCGGAATCGTGCGAGAGCGTGAGGCCCGAGTAAATGATGGCCTCCTCCTCGGACTCGGTCCATGAACCATCCGAGTGCTCCAGAGCAACGTTGTCGATCAAGGCGCCCGGGTTGGCCCCGGACAGGACCATGGAAACCTCGACGTGGCGTTGTCGGCCGCGGGAGTCTCGTTCAGAGCACAGTAGGCGTAAACACCCTCATCTCGATTCTCGAGCAGTGCGTGCCCGAGAACGTTGTCGACGGCGTTGTGCCCATGCTGCCACACAAGCGGCACGCGCTGGCCGTCATTCTCCTTGAACGCATTGTGTTTGATAGTGCGTCCATCGGAGCAGGTCAGGTCGTTCTTAGTGGCCCAGCCACTGAAATCGAACTTCATCCTTCTCCTCTGACTTGGCTCATCGGCATGCTGAGCACTGACTGAACATCAGGACCAGAGTCCGCGGCAACCCCCTCGCCGTCCAGGGAGGTGTCACCCATCTGTGGGTTGATGTTCGGGTTCTGCAACTGATCCGCCTGCTCGTTCGGGGACGGCGGAAGACCGATCCTCGTACGGGCCTCGTTCGGCGTGATGACCTGGTCCCTGAGCATGGTGTCCAGGGACGTTACGATCTGGCTCGGAGGAACATTCTTGAACGGGTCACGGATGTACTGCACGGCCTGGCCCTGAGTGCGCGCGGTCTTCGTGAGGAAGGCCTTGCTCATCCCGTCGGCCAGAGCCGAGAGCACGGGCTCCACAGCCCGGTTCCAGTAGTGCGTCCAGACGATCTCCGTGGCTGTCCCCTTGAAGACGTCCTCTGAGATCCCCAGTCGACTCATGAGCTCGGCGGTGAGGAACTTGATCTGGTCGAGCAGGTTGTTCTCCGCCGGGCGGTTCAGCTGGGTGATCTTCTCGGAGCCGTCGGTGTAGGCGATCCCATGTCCGCCCTTGCCGAGCTGGTCCTCAATGGACTGGATGCGGTTCTCCGCCCGCTGACGCATGGCCTCAGTCTTGACGACGTATGGGAGCTGGATGATGATGTCCAGCTTGCCGGTGTACGTCTTCTCGTCGGCCAGGTCTAGCATGGAGAGCTTGCGGCTCAGTCGCTTGAGGGTCGAGTTCGGCTTGTTCATCACCTCGTAGAGAGGGTTCTCGATGATAGCCACCGTCCGCTTCGGCAGGATCACCCGCTCCTTGTTCGAGGTGGCCTGGTTGTAGACCTCCACCTCGACGTTCTCGGGGAACCACTGAGTGATCCGCCCGACACGCAGCTGCTTGATGTCGAAGCTGTTGTTCGTCCTCGGATCCAGATCGGACTCGACCGGGACGATTGCGATGACTCCCTCATCGAACAGGGACAGCACGGCATCCTGGATGAAGGCTCGGCCGTTCTGGTCGATGTTGGGATCCAGCATCAGGCAGTCGTTGAGAGCCGAGCGCCGAATCCCGATGAAGGTTCCATTTTGAGCCGTGTCGACATGTCGGATCGGCGTGGCGGACACATCGATCGCAATCATGTTGAACAGGGACGAGATGATCGACTTGTCGGCCGTCCAACCGAGCGCGAGCCTGTCGGCCCGTACCGTGTAGGATGGACCGAGGGTCGACCGGCTGATGTCCTTGCCAGTGAAGGCGTTGTAGGCGTGCTGTAATCTGTCTCGCAGTCCTATGACCTCCACCTCCTAGTCGAACATGTCCTTGTTGAGTTTGTATGCGACCCAGGCGTCCATCAGGGCGGCGACTGAGTCGATCTTGTTCTCCCGTCGGGCCTTCAGGAGCTTGCGGTTCCCGTTGGTGTCCTCCAGGGTGATGGCGTTCCCCATGGTGAAGGTCATCATGGACTGGTCGAACAGGAGCTTGCGATCCTCCGCCATGTCCTTGATCTCGCCGAGTGGAACGGACTCCGTCCGGGATCCCTGAATCACCTTCTCGATCCCAAACGGGCCGTTCTCGTTCTCCCAGCGAGTGACGAACTCCTTGGCGTTGTACGGGTCGAACCCGAGGCAACGCACGTCGTACTCGCAGGAGGCGACGAACGCCTCGAGGTCCTCGTAGACGTTCATCATGTCAAGAACCGTACCCTCAAGCACCATGAGCGAGCCCTCCTGGAGGAACTCCTCGTACTTCTGACGAGTGGCTCCGGGAAGACGCAGCATGGTGCGCTCAGAGATGTAGCAGCGCGTCTTGACGCCGAACCTGCCCCGGCTGAGGGGGAACAAGAATGTGAACGCGGTGAAGTCGTCGCCCTGCGAGAGGTCGACACCGATGGAGCACGGCATACCCCAGAAGTCCTGACGATTGTGCGGCAGGGTCTCCTCGTAGGTGAAGAAGTACGTGTACCCCTCCATGGGGATGCCGAACCTCTTGGCCAGAATGTCGTTCCTGGCCGCAGGCACGTGCTCTGCCCTCTCGACGTCTCGCTGGTAGGTCTCGTAGGAGACGGTAGCGCCGAGATTCGGTTGGGCCTTCAACCACGTCGACGGATCCGCGACCTCCTTGAGGTCGTCGAGTCGGTAGTAAAAGATGGATGTGTGCGGATCCGAGTACTCGCCCCTCAGGATGTTGAGGAGCTCCATCTTCATGTTGTCACCCGCTGAATTCCTGACTGTACCCTCCGAGGACACGGCCAGGATGAGCCAGTCGTCGACCTTAGAAGCCCCCTGCTCGATGGCACCGACGACATCCTCTCGAATATCGCCGGACAGCCACTCGTCCACCGTGTTCATCTTAGTCCTGAGACCCTGAAGTTTGTCGATGGACATGGGACGAACCTCGAGCAGACTGTTCGTCATGAAGTTCTCGATCCCCTTCTTAGTGGGGACGAGCTTCTGGCGAAGCGCTCGGTTGCCGGTCGTATTCTGAAGAGACCCCTGAGTCATGAAATCGAACAGAGGGCCTTTGGCTCTAGTGATGGCGGTGCGGAAGGGCTGCATGACCTCCTCGGCCTGCTTCATGGTCGGCGCGGTCGTCACCTGGTGAGTGGTCGACGTGTCGATCGTCAGGAAATAGGCTTGCAGGAGTGTCTCGTACAGAGACTTCGCCCCGCCTCGGGCGACGATGATGTACTGCTTGTTGATGAGTCGTTGCTTCACCCGGCGCTTCTCGAAATGGCCGCCGGCGTCCGTCTTGTTGGGGACGTATACCGATCGCTCGGTGAAGAACCACCAGCCGAAGATCTCTTCGGCCCAGAGTTTGAAGCTTGGAAGCAGGCGAAGATCGGATCCGTCAGTGAGAGTCATCTCCGCTTCCGCGAAGCGGATGAATCCCTCCACAGCGTCGCTATCGTAATAAAAGCCGGGATTGCGAATCCGATCATCGATCCTGTTCATCTCCATCTCGATCTCCTTGCAGACCGGAATTCGACCTGCGAGGACATCGTCTCGGAACTCTGCGTAATATCGCGGGGTAGCGGTATTCGACAGCATGGTCAGCGGCGCTTCTGAGCCCGCCTGCGCTTGCCGGTGGACTCGAGCTTCTTACCCGCGGCCTTAGCCGCCGCGCGACCGGCGACAACCCCCGTAGCATGGGCCCCTACCCCGACCGCGCCGATCTTCGCAAGGTTCTTGGCGAGAGTCTTGTCTCCGCGACCAACAACCTTGGTCCCGGAAACGGCGAGCTTACGCCGACCGGCTCCTCCCGAGCGAACCGCGGTGGAAAGAGCCTTGCTCGGGGCCTTCTTACCGAACTTGGACTTCGCTGCGCGCGCAGCGGATCCAGCCGCCGACTTCACGCCACTGGTTCCACCCTTGGCAGCGTTGCGAGCGCTGTTGCCGGCCTTCCAGGCCTGGTTCTTGGCCTTGTATCCAGCGCTACGAGCAGCAGCCCCCGCCTTGAACTTGGCGGCATTCACTCCGAGACGGGTAGCCTCGGCGTACTTACCGGCCTTGGTGGTCTTCAGTTTATCAGCCGCGCCCTTAGCATTCACGGACTGCGCCTTGGCGAAGCGCTTGGCCTGAGCCTTCTTGACTCGAGCCTGGGCGCCTAGGTTACGACCCTTGCCCTGAGCGAACTTCTTAGCCGCGGCTCCCTGCTTCTTGGCCAGAGCGGCGATCTTCTTGCTATTGCCCGACTTGTGCAGGTAATAACCACCGCCGACGGCCGCAGCCGTGCCGAGGACGCCAGCAATAGCAGCCTTCTGCTTGCGGGAGAGCCCCTTGCGCTTCTTGGCGGGACCGGCGCCACCGGAGGGTCGCTGTTTGCGAACGCCCCAGCGCATACCCTTGACGCCGTGGTGTGCGAGGACCTCGTCCTCGTCGATGAAGAAGATGTTGCTGGACATTCCTGTCTCCGAGTGCTTGAATCGCTTGGCGCCCTTGACAGCAGCGGATCCGCCCTGGCTAGCAGCCTTCTTAAGACCCTTCTGGATCACGTTCTGCAAGGTGTTGAAGGCGGCCTCCTCGGCAGCCTTCCCTGCCTTACTACGGTAGCGCTCCATCCGGGTCTGGGTGAGCTGTCGGTATTCCTTCTCCAACCGGATGCGGTTATTGATCCGCCTCAGCTGGTCATCGGACATGCCATCTATTTTGGCCTGCTTAGACGAGCTCCACTTCTTGGAATTCTTGATGCGGGACTTACGAACGCCCCACTTCATGCCCTTGACGCCGAAATGCATAAGCTCTGAGTGACTCATACGCTTATTGTGCCCCTTCTTGTAGAATTTACGGGCGGCCTCGGCGAGTGTAGCGTCCGTGGAGTACGTCTGGCCCAGCTTCCCGCGGTCAAGTTCGCCGTAGTACTTCTCACGACGCTCTGTGGCGGTCAGCTGACGGTTGCGCTGATTGGCGAGGCGCCAGTTCTTGACTTTCTCGGCGTGCTCCTTGCGCTTCTTGAGGTAGTTCTCAATCTTGCCGACGTCGTCGATGCCGTACTTCGCCTTGAGCTTAGCCTCGTACTTGGCGCGACGCTCGGCATTCCGCTCCTCACGGCTCTTCCGAGTACCCCTGCGCATCCCTTTGACCCCGTAGTGTGCGAGTGTGTCGCTCATGGGGTCTCCTTCTGGATGTTGATGCGCCAGGCGTACTCCTGGAGCTGCTTCTCGATCGCCGTTACGACGAACGAGTTGGCGGGAGGATCGAAGACGAGCCTAACTTGCAGGTACAGATACGTCTTGACGGCCTCGAGATTCTTCGTGATGCCCGCCAGGTACTGATCCCAGGTCTCCGTCTTTCCAGTGATCTTGAAAGGGGGCAGACCCAGCTGCTCCGCGAACATGATCGCCGTGTTGGCGTGGAGGATGATCTCCTGATCGAAAGCCGTGTAGTCCTCAGTGATGCCGAGGGCCTTCTTGATGTCGTTGAGTATCGAGTCAGCCACGGTCACCTCCAGGGTATCGTATCGTTCGGCATTCTCTCGACGGGAGGCTTGGGTAACAGGCTCGCATCGCCGAAGTGAATCGCGTTGTGTGTGTCGTGTCGCACGCAGATCAGGTACTCGGGGTCGAGGATGTCAGGATTGAACTCTCCCTCGAGGTCCTCAGGCCGAATCGGGTTCATGTGGTGAACGAGAATCTTATCGTAGATGTCGTGACCTGGGACCCCGAGGTCGCATGCGTCGTCTCGCAGGATGACCTTCTGCCTTGCCTGGCGCCACTCGGTGGAGTGGTAGAAAGTCTGATTCAGATACCGTTCGAAACCGAAGGTCTGATCACCTGGATCCTGATTGAGACGTAGGTATTCGTACCGATCCTCGAAGGATTCGATGCGAGAGAGTTCACTATAGGTCCGAATCCGACTCAAGACCCACACCTCCTCCGGCGTAGGACTTGAATGCTTCGAGAACCTCCTTGTAGGCCTCCTCGCCTCGAGCCGAGGCCGCCAGAGCATCGGCTTTGGCCTTGAGCATGTCGTTCTCGGCCCTGATTCGCTCCTGCTCCAACCTCTCACGGCTCGTGGCGAGCTTGAGGTAGTGCGTGATGATGGAAGGAGGAGCCGTGCCGTCCAGTAGCATCTCCTCGGCTCGCTGGACTGCGAGCGACATGAGTCGATTCTCCTGCTGCTCCGGAGTTGCGGCCCGTCCTTTGGGTGACTTCTTGGCCCTTGCCACGGAGTTCTCTCCTGTTCCGG
>QWCL01000206.1_pt1 | contig 43351 bp, 38 predicted proteins | sample 1972551 | NCBI WGS metagenome assembly QWCL01 (sample SAMN09866709, study PRJNA288562) | Human oral metagenome isolate term2_saliva, whole genome shotgun sequencing... | isolation source: mouth | host: Homo sapiens | place: USA: California
GTATTTTCATCATGCAAACCGCGCAACGCTCTGCTACTTTCTTCTATTGGTACCACACAAACGTGCGGTACTTTTTTGCGCTTGTCTGAAACAGACCAAATTGAAAATACGCAAATTAGAGCCGCCTCATTTGAGCGGCTTTTTTTATACCCACCATGGCCGCTTAAATCCACCCATTTTTAAGAAATAAGGAATACAGCCATGACTGCCTCAACTAAAATCCACAGCCAAACACAAATGTTACACACCTGCCGCATGGTCGTTGACAGCAACAGCCACCATAGCATGCTCAACATGCACACTTTGCCTGATTCGCCTGACAGCCTCATCAGCGAAGCCTTAATTCCGCAAGTGCGCACCATCGCGACTTTGATTGCTGCAGAGCGTCACGACTTCAATCAAAGCAGCCCCAGCGTTTTTACTGATGAAGCGGATTTTTTCGCAGCGCGTATTTTGGTTTTGGGCGTGCGCCGTTTCCATTTGGACATTACCCTGCTACCCATGCTCAAAACCGCCAACAAACGCGCCGAAGCTTTCGCCAAACGTCATCACATGCCCTTCTCTCCCGCTGAAATGCAAATGTCCCTGCACACCCGCCGTCCTGCCAACCTGCTGATTATCGAAACCGAACACGAAATGCCTGCACTGGGCAATTTGGCTGCCAACAGCCGTGCATTTGCAGCGCAACTTTCCAATATTATTTTGTAAAACTACTTGAAAAATAGGGAAATGGTTTAATATTAGGCGAACACACACCGCCGAAATCTCGGCAAAGACAAACCTCTCTCAGGAAAAACAATGAAAAAACTGATTGCCTTAGCCGCCCTTTCCACTTTTGTCCTCGCTGCCTGCAAAGACAATACCCAAGCGCAGCTTGAGCAGCAACAAAAACAAATCGAAGCATTGCAACAACAGTTGGCACAACAAAACGGCCAACAAGAAGACAATACGGTTTACCAGCTCACACCTGAAGCCGTGAAAGACACCATTCCTGCCGAGGCACAAGCCAACGGCAACAACGGCCAACCGGTAACCGGTACAGACGGCCAACAATACATCTACGACCAATCCACCGGCAGCTGGCTGCTGCAAAGCTTGGTGGGAGCGGCAGCCGGTGCATTTATCGGCAACGCATTGGCCAACAAATTCACACAGGCAAGCAATCAAAACAGCCCGATTGCCCGTCAAGCCCGTGCCAACTATTATCAAACCGCACGTCCAAACAGACGCACCAGCCAACAGCTGAATACGCGCACCCTGCGTGCCCAGCAACAAAACGCTCAACAGCAACAGCGTTACCGCGAAACCGCGCGTCAGCCTTCCAACTACCGCCGCCCAAGCATGGGTCGGAGCTTTGGCCGCCGTCGCTGATTCGGTTTATATTCCATCTTTGATATAAATACGCACAATATAAAAGGCCGTCTGAAAATCTGATTTTCAGACGGCCTTTGGTTTTCTCTATTTTCTTATTGTAGACTTGCGGATCTGTCTGTATACGTTATGCCCAGAAGTCTCGCGGAGCGTCCAATACAGGTTTGACGATGCCGGTGCGGATGGCAAAATCGCCAAAACCTTCATCATCTAAACGGTTTCGAGACCAATCTGCCACCCAGCCTTCGACAATTTCAAGGATTTCAGGTTCAGTAATGTTTTCTTTAAACAGGCGCGGAATGCGGGTGCCTTCGCGGTTGCCGCCTGCGTAAAGGTTGTAGCGACCGACGGCTTTGCCGACCAAACCGATTTCCGCCAGCATGGCGCGACCGCAACCGTTGGGACAACCGGTTACGCGCAAAACGATATATTCGTCTTCCAAGCCATATTTGGCGAACATTTCATCGATTTTATCGGAGAATGTCGGCAGAAAACGCTCGGCCTCCGCCATCGCCAACGGGCAGGTCGGCAAGGCAACGCAGGCCATCGAGTTCTCACGCTGGATGGTAATCGATTTGCTGATTAATCCATGTTCTTTGGCGATTTTATCAATTGTGTCTTTCAATTCCGGCAGCACATTGGCAACCACCAGATTTTGGTTGGCCGTCAGACGGAAGTCGCCGGGATGGATTTTGGCAATTTCGCGGATGCCTGTTTTCAACGGTCTGCCGGGATAATCGAGCAGGCGGCCGTTTTCAATAAACAAAGTCAAATGCCAGTTACCTTCATGCCCTTGTACCCAGCCGATATGGTCGCCGCGATGGGTGAATTCGTAAGGGCGGATGGGTTCAAATTTAATGCCCATGCGCCTTTCGACTTCCTCTTTGAACACATCTACGCCGACGCGTTGCAGCGTATAGCGTGTACGCGCTGCTTTGCGGTCGCTGCGGTTGCCCCAGTCGCGCTGGGTGCTGACGACAGCTTCGGCGGCGTTGAGGGTGTATTCCAGCGGAACGAAACCAAATTCGTAAGAAGTGTTCGGATAAGTTTTGGTATTACCGTGTTCGCTGGATAAACCGCCGCCGACCAATACATTGAAGCCCACCAACTTACCGTTTTCTGCAATCGCCACGAAACCTAAGTCGTTGGAATGAATGTCCACATCGTTATCGGGCGGAATTACGACGGCGGTTTTAAATTTGCGCGGCAAATAGGTTTTACCCAAAATCGGCTCGACCTCATCGGCAATTTCTTTATTGCGCGGCTCGGTCGGCTCGGTCGAGAACACTTTTTCACCGTCCAGCCAGACATCGGCATATGCCATCGTGCGCGGCAGAAGGTGCATACTGATGCGCGCCGCCCATTCATAGGCTTCTTGGTGCAACGTGCTTTGCACCGGATTGCTGGTGCACAACACATTACGGTTGACATCGCTGGCTGTGGCAATGGAATCGAGACCTAGTTTGTGCAATGCCTGATGTGCCTGTTTTAAATCGGTTTTCAAAATGCCGTGGTATTGGAAAGTTTGACGGTTGGTCAGGCGGATGGAACCGTAAATCGTATTTTCACCGGCAAATTTGTCGATACCCAGCCACTGCTTCGGCGTAATGATGCCGCCGGGCAAACGGCAACGCAACATCATATTTTTTAAGGGTTCAAGCTTTTGTTCGGTACGCTCGGCACGGATGTCGCGGTTGTCCTGTTCGTACATACCGTGGAAGCGGATAAGCTGAAAGTTGTCAGCAGTAAAGCCGCCGGTAAAGTCGTCTTTCAACTCTTCCTTAATCGTGCCATGCAGATAATCGCTGCGCTCTTTCAAGGCTTCGTTGCCGGACAAAGGCGTCTCAGGCAGCTTGGCTCGTGGGTCGGTTGTGGTAGCAGTCATTGAAGCACTCCTTATTTTTGATATAGGCGTTACTTTAATGAGGCCGCCTGAAAATGAGAAAGAATGGTTTATTTGTTTTAAAGACGATTTTGTTATATTGGTTTGGAACATAAAAAGGCCGTCTGAACTTTGCTTTCAGACGGCCTTGATATTGGACGGGACAAACCGATTAGGCTTGTTTGTTCCAACGTTCGATAGATTCTTTGATGACTTGTTTCGCTTCTTCTACATCGCCCCAAGATTCAACTTTGGTAGTATCTGCTTTTTTCAAGTCTTTGTAGTGGTTGAAGTGGAACTCGATTTGTTTGATCAGTTGTTGCGGCAAATCAGCCAAAGTTTTGTAGGCGTTGCCGTTGTTGCGGTCGTCGGCTGGAACGCAGACGATTTTGTCGTCCACTTCGCCATCGTCAACGAATTTCATCACGCCGATAACGCGTGCTTCCAGGAAAATACCGGTTGCCAAAGGCTGCTCGGTCACCAGCAATACGTCCAATTCGTCGCCGTCTTCGTCCAAAGTTTGCGGAATGAAGCCGTAGTTGGTCGGTTTAGCGAAAATTGCCGGTTCAACGCGGTCGAGTTGGAACGCGGCCAGTTTGCGGTTCCACTCGATTTTATGGTTGCTGCCCGCAGGGATTTCGTTGACAACGTTGATGATGCCGCCGTCCACGTCGCCCGGGGTCAGGATTTTGTTGAAGTCTGCCATGATGGTTTCCTTTGATTTTAAAGAGAGTCAAACGGCGAAAGTATAGCAAACCCAAGGCCGTCTGAAAATGTGAAACTGTCGTATTCAGATGGCCTTTTTGGCATTCAGCCTTTTGACCAGTTCTAAAATTGCGCGTTTATTGGAAGGGGAAAACACTTTTTCCGCCGCTTCTTCCGCACCAAACCAACCGTAGGCAACATGTTCGTCCGGTTGCAGGACGATGGGCGTATCACGCGAAATTTGGGCGGAGAAGATGTGTTCGCGGTTTTCAAAAACGCCTTTGGGATAGCGATGGCGCCAGTGATGATAGATTTCATAAACGGTGCTGTCGTGCCAGTTTTCCAGCTGGCCGTCTGCAAGGCGGATACCGGTTTCTTCCCACACTTCGCGCCATGCGGTTTCTTCGATACGCTCGCCCTCTTCCAAGCTGCCGGTAACCGACTGCCAAAACCCTTGCGGCGCCGTGCGTTCAATCAGCAGGATATTGCTGTCTTTATCATGCAAAACAACCAAAGCGGAAACGGGATACTTCAAAGGCTTACCGCTCATGACTTGTCCTTGCCGGTTTGGTTGGAGAGGCTGATTTTTTGTAGTAAGTAAGCCAAAAGGGTTTCCATGTGTCACTCAAAAATGGGAAATTGATATTCAGACGGCCTTTGCCGGAAATCCGCAAAGGCCGTCTGAAATTATACCTGATTTAACTGCGCCAGTTTCCGCGACACCAGCTCTGCCGCTTCTTCCGGCGAGTTGGCCTTCACCCCTGCTTCGCCAAAATACGAAATTTTAGGCAAATCACACAAAAACTTATCGACATCTTGCGCCGTTAAAAAACGGCCGTGTAAATCAAATCCAACGTTTAAAGCACGCCCTTTGATTGCCGCCACCCTGTCATGCAAATGGCCGTACAAGTGATACCAGCCCTGATAACAGCCGTCCCACTCCTGAATCGGATAGTGAAAGAGAACCAGCGTATTCTTAATTTCCGGCAATTTGAGTTTCAAATACGGCCGTATGGACGACAGCAGCGGATGACCGTCATGCTTGGTTTGGCTGCGGAACAAATCGGCATACTGCCGAATCACATGATCATGATTGCCGTAAATCAAGTGATGTTGCCCGTTCAAGCGCGACAAAACGCGCTCTATCTGCTTATGGTCTTGGGCAAAGGAAAAATCGCCCAAGTTGTACACTGTATCTTCAGGCGTAACGGTTTCATTCCACGTTTGGATTAAAAATTCATCCATCTGCTCCACGTTATCGAACGGTCGAAATTGCGGGCAGAATTTGGCGATGTTTTTATGTGAGAAATGTAGGTCTGATGTGAAGTAGGTTTTGCTCATGCCGTGCTCTCTGCGTTGCAAGCTTGAATCGTATCACGCGCGGGCGTATGCTGAGTAATATTTATTGTGTGCTTCAAGGAGTTTTTATGCGTTTGGTTATTGCCGCGCCAGCCAACGGCGCAATATTGAAAGACGCGCTCAAAGCGCATCTGCAAAACGACACGCGCGTCAGCAGCTTGGTCGATTTATCCTCGCCCGAAGGAAGCTATCCGCAACTCTCGTTTGCCGCGGCCGAAGAAGTCGCAGCAGGACGCGCCGACCGTGCGCTGTTGATTTGCGGCACCGGCGTGGGTACGGCAATCGCCGCCAATAAAGTGCGCGGCATACGGGCCGCGACGGCGCATGATTTACTCACGCTCCGCGGCTCGGTGGAAAACTATGATGCGCAGGTTTTATGTATGGGGCAAAACGTGATTGCCGCACCTGCCGCTTGGGCTTTGGTGGACATTTGGCTGGATTTGCACCACGACACAAGCAGCGGCTATGCGCCTAAAGTCGGAGAAATCGAAGCATACGAGCGCGGAAAATAAATACGTGTTGCTCCATATATTTTCAGACGGCCTTGTTACGTTTCGCTTTAGCAAAACCGGTAAGGCCGTCTGAAAATATTTAAATGCTTATTTTCCTTTTTTATTGCAAGGATGTCCTGCGCTGTTGTCGCAGACGCGTAAATTGCGCAAATGCATGACGGCATTGGTCAACTCGGCCTTCGTCGGCTCGTAACGGAAAGCATATTGCTTCACGTACAAAGCTTCGTTACCCTGTACGGCTTTTATCCAAGTAAATTCAGGTTTGCTGGTTTGCGGATTGTTGGCGCAAAACAACATCACCAAAGCGAATGGATAGCCGTTTTCTTCACCTGCCGTTATTGGGTTGACACTACTTTGCGGACAGGCATTCTGCCATGAGGCTGAAAGATTGCCGAAAAACTGCTCAACACCCGGTTTCATACCTGCCATAGATTGCAGCGTGACCATTTGCGTCCAGTCTTCCACAGTCTGTTTCTGCGGCACAAGTTCTATCAATGTCACACCATTTTGCGCGGTTTGATAGCCGACTTTGAAGCCTTTAGGCGGAGCGCCGAAAGACCCAAACTCCTCAGCCTGCGCAGTTTGAACAGCTAACGGAAGCATAGCGATGGCGAGCATCAGTTTCCTAACGATACTTGTTTTTTTCATTGTTTTTCCTTATTCACTAAAAGTATGGCAGATGAAACACTCCATCCGCCAGCGCTATACTAACACAAGCATATAGCATTTTTCAGACGGCCTTACAACTGTCTCAAAAACGCCTGAATAAACGCGATTTTATCCAATTCCGGCATAGCGTTGAACGCTTCCTGATGCTCGTGGATGTAGTCGATTAAAGGATAAAATTCTTCATCAACATGGCGTTTGTCCAGTTTGCGGCCGATATTGCCTTCGTTGCTTCGTCCCAGAAACTTGGAGATCAGGTAATACGGCGATTTGAGTTTGAACAGCATTTCGCCGTTTTGCGCATCAAATACCATAAAGCCTTCGTGTTCCACATTTTTCAGACGGCCTTTCAGCTCGCCGAACGTGATGTTTTTTAGCATTTCGGGACGGCGAACGCCGTATTGTTTGCCGATTTCGTCCAATTCCGCTTCAGAAAATTGACGGCCGGTCGCCACATCAATGCAGCCGATTAAGGTTTCCCCCAATTCTTCGCGGATGATGTGCACGTCTTTCGCGTCTGTGATTTCAAACAAAAAAGTATGGTTCGGATATGCGTGGAACAAGGTTTCGTATTGCGCGCAGTGTGCGGCGGTCATGTCGGCAAACGCGCTATCAAGCGAACCTGTAGTCGAATACAGCACTTTGCCGTCAAACGCCGCGCCTTTAGACGGGTGGTCGTCTGAAAGCGAGACGAAAGTGCAGCAGCCGAGGAAGCCGTTTACTTTTACGACCGCATCCACCAATCGCTCGTCGCCGACGCGGATCGGATAACGGCTGCCTTTGGCAATACGTTCCGAATAATTGAATACTTTTTTAAACGGGCGCACGATGATTCGATTATGCGCATCGATAATCAAACCGCGCATTTCCAGCAAAGCATCATCAAAGCGGTTGTTATAGAACACGCTGCGGGCGTATTTCAACACGCGCAATTCGGGGTAACGCTTGGATGCTTTGGCAGTAAAGTTACGGCCGCCGTGTTGCAGGTAGTGATCGGTCACAAAGGTTTGCTGCGCCTCATCAAACACCAGCGGCTTATGCTCGATAGCCTGCATCTGTTCGATTTTTTCTAACTGCTCCGCATTTGCCGGCTGCACGGCCTCGATGTGGATTTCGTTTGCCACTCGGTTTTGGTTCAACTTGATATACGCCGCCAACACGTCATGCTCTTTCACGCCGTGCAGGTTGGGATAGAAATTGTGCAATCGGTAGATCTCTGTTTCAAAACCGCTTTTCTCCGCCTGATCCAATAAATGACGGCAACGCGAAGCTTTTTGGTTGGTATTGGAATTAATGATCAAAATATTTCGATTCGGATTTTGACGTCCAAGTCTCAACGTTTCAGTCATCAAGGCATTGCCGCGTTTCTGCGCCTTATCCACTGCTTCACCCGACCAACGATATTCACCGTATTCATCGGTAATGAACAAATCGTTTTCAATACGGACCACTTCCGCATCCGGATACTGTGCTTTAAATTCCGCGGCTTTTTGTTCGGCAAACGTCGATTTTCCCGAACCTTGATGACCGCGGATTAAGATAAATTTTTGCATTTTGTTTCCTTATTCTTTTTCTCAGCTTACCCTGAATAAATAGGCCGTCTGAAAAATATTTCTACCCTTTTTTCAGACGGCCTTAGCTTTAGTTCACAGCTGCCAACGGCGTTTTCTCAATCTCTTCTACCCAGAACTCTGTACCCATGCCTCGTTCGGCAAAGGAGCCAATCAGGGAGAATACTTGGTCGGAGAAGCCGCCGATGTTCAAGATATCGTGACGGTTTCGTGCTTGAGCCTTGGTGTAGGGCTGGATATCCAGACAAACGAGTTTGGCTTCTGGGCAACGGCGTTTCAGAATATCCCACTCTTTCATCAGGCTGGTTGTGGCGCCCCATCCTTGGCTGTCATCTGCCCAACTTTCGTTGTCTGACACGATGACGACCAAATCCACATCGGCTTTTTCACGGTTCAGCATGGCGAGAGGTGCGCTGCATGCCGTTCCGCCGCCGCCGATATTGGCGAGTTTTTCGGCGTTGGTCATGATACTGTCGCGTGGGTTGAGCTTGACGTTTACCGTGATTTGTTCAAACGGTATCACGCGGGCTTGCGGATTGGTACGCAACATGGCGGCGGATACGAGTGCGGCAATGTCGATGCAGCGGGTTTTGCTGGTCGCGCTGCCGCGATAGCCCGTAACCGAGCTGTGCATAGAGCCGGAAACGTCCGGACAAACCACGACTTTGCCTTGGATGGCCGGTACGTTTTGTACAGCGGTTTCCATCGCATCTTGCAGGGCTTCGCGGATTTCAAACGGCATTTGATTAGATGTTGCCTGATACGCGGTCAGCAATTGGTAAGGCAGGACGCGGGCGCGGGCAATGGCGGTTTCGTCACGCAGTTTTTCTGCCACCATTTTGATGTTTTTGCTTTTAGCAAACACTTCGTGGCGCAGGAAAGTGTTCAGGTTTTGACGAACCTGCTGCCATGAGCCGTTTCGGGCGATTTGCGCCCAGTCGCCGCTGTTCAAGTCTAAAGCTGTAAGCATTTGGAAAGGAACGTTGGGCAATGTGCCTTCTCGGCTTTGCTTGTAGTCTTCAAAAGCTCGGGTAATGGGCGGCAATGCTTCGCGGTCGTAAGGTTTGCCGATCAGCCATGCAAACCATGCGGCACGCCATGCTTCACGCGGTTTGGGATGCACCATTTTGACCACGTCCGCCAGCGACGGCGAATTACCGACGGCGGCGTTAAGCAGTTGTTTTTCGGTGGCGGTCAAAAGCCAAGTCTGCATCAGTTTTTTCGGACGGTTGCCGAAAGATTTTCTGCCGACTGCGCCGCTGCGGATAATTTGTGCGAAGTTGCGCAACATTTTACCGTTGTCCACTACTTGGTCGAATACGCGGGCGAGCATGTTCACGTCTTTTTGTGCCAACACGGCAAGCAAAAGCGCTGGCATGTCTTTCATGAAACCTTTTTGACGGGCATACACGGCAGTTTTGGCGATAAACTCGGCATCCAGGTTTTCTGCCAATTTCAACACTTGGTCAAGCTGGCTTTGGGCATCGGCATAGTAGGTATTGTTCAGACATCCGGTAGCGGCAAGCTGGGCCAGCTGTTGTTTAGGTGTCAGCGTGTAGGCGATGCCACCGGCTTCATTATAGGTATCGGTTTTAATCAAACGGTTTTTAATAGATTGAAACAAGGTAGTATTAGCCATTTTCATTTTCTTTCATATTGTTGGTTTGAGGCCGTCTGAACTTGTTTTAGCTTTGTTTTTCAGACAGTCTTGAATGGGTGGCAGTGTGGCGGCTAAAGATGAAGAGAAGCGTTTTTAACTGAAAGCTAATGTATTCTCTTCCGGGCATCCGCCTACTGCCGTAGGGCGACCAGTTTAATTAGGATCATTCGGGTTTGTAGCAAGAAAGGAATGTAATCCTAATGGCATTCGCCCATAAGGGGTGGTACATTGGGCAACAAAGAGTGGAGAAATTTTTACGCGCTCTATCCACTGAGCTACTCTGCCATAGTTGGCGGCAGAGACGGGACTCGAACCCGCGACCTCGAGCTTAGCAGGCTGTAATTCCTCCGGCATTTGCCGTTTGCACCGAAAACAGTTTTTATATCTGCCTGCCTGAATATTTCAGACGGCCTTGCATGGGTGGCAGCGTAGCGGCTAAAAGTGAAGAGAAACGGTTTTAACGTAATAAGTTAATGTACTCTCTTCAAGCATCCGCCTACTGCCGTAAAAGTAATATGGCACGCAACAAGTTTTTAAGGGAAACATGCCTTGGCTCTACCAACTGAGCTACTCTGCTATTTTGGATAACAGAGACAGGACTCGAACCTGCGACATAAGGGTATCCATGTTGTAGTTTCCCTAGGCATTTGCCTGCCATATTGAAAAGGGTGGGCGACTAAATAAACAAGATGTTCAACGTCTATCAGACGAGACAGGATTCGAACCTGTTAAACCAAATGTAGTCTTGTTGGCATTCGCCCTGTAACCACACAGCAACTAAATTTACGGAAAATTTTTCTCCGGTAACTGTATTTCCCGAAGCATCTGCTGTATCGTTACATTCACAACATAGCCAACAGCATGCCAAGAATAAAATTTTTATAAAAATAATTTTTAGTTTATTGAATATAAATAAAATATATTTTAAAGTAGCTTTTATCGGCAAAAAGCGTAGAATGCTGAAAAATATATTTATAGATAGTTATATAGAAAATAAAATATACAAGGATATATGATGAGATTCGATGATTTGGACAAACGCTTGCGACAATACGAAACTGCTTATGATTTTTGCGTACCACAGGAAAATTTTATTGTTGTACGCTTAGACGGGCGCGGTTTTACACGACTAACCAAGGAAATTTGGCAATTTGAAGCCCCGTTCGACATTCGTTTCCGCGACATGATGGCGCACACCGTCCGTCATTTGATGAAATGCGGCTTCAATGTGGCGTACGGCTATTCGGAAAGCGATGAAATTTCACTGTTGCTGCGCCGAGACGACGATACGTTCAAACGCAAAACGCGCAAAATCATTTCTGTATTGGCTGGTGAAGCCAGTGCCGCCTTTTCCGTGGCGCACGGGCAGACCGCCGCTTTTGATGCACGGGTTTGCGTTTTGCCGAACGAAAAACTGGTGGTCGATTATTTCCGTTGGCGGCACGAAGACTCATACCGCAACGCGCTCAACGCCCACTGCTATTGGATGCTTCGCAAGAAAGGAGAAAGCGTATCCCGAGCCACAGAAGCGGTCAGCGGTCTCACGCGCGCGCAGAAACATGATTTGCTGTTTGAACACAATATCAATTTCAACGAATTGCCCGCATGGCAGAAACGTGGCTTCGGTGTGTATTTTCAGACGGCCTTAAAAGAAGGTTTTAATCCGAAAACTGACGAAACCGTACAAGTAAAACGCCAAATCCTGCATACAAATTTCGAGCTGCCTTTAGGCGATGATTACGGCGTGTTTGTCTTGGAAAGAATTGTTTAAATTGTTTAGAGGTCGTCTAAAAATGAATACCGCTACAAAAGGACAAATCCCCGCTGTTCTTATCATTGATTTGGAAGTCGATCCAAAAACCGACAAGCCGTTCAAAATCGGTGCATTCCGTCCCGACTCAGGTTTGTTTTTTGAAAAAGCTTTTCGTGGAGAAAAGGGGTTTCATACCGCCTTGTGTGAAATGGCTCATCTGACCAGTGGATTAAAGTGGCTGATGGGGCACAACATCCTCGGGCACGATTTGAAATATTTGAAGGCCGTAGTACCCGAAGCCGCATGGCTTAAAGTGCCTGTTATCGATACGCTGTGGCTCTCGCCTTTGGCATTTCCGCAAAATCCGTATCACCGACTAATCAAAAACCATAAAATCATCTCTTCTGAAATTAATTCCCCACTCGCCGACTGTCACGCTTGCTGGCAGCTTTTTCAAGACCAATGCACTGCGTTCGGAAAAATCAAAGCCGAAAAGCCCGAGGAGTTTGCGCTGTGGACAGCCCTGTCTGATATACCCCTGCCGTATCGTCTTTCAGAAGACATTATGATTCCCGAGCGTGATACATCGCCAGATGTCAAGAAACTGATCGACACTATTTGGTTAATGATGCAGGACAACAATGATCAAGGTCGTCTGAAAGTCTGCCATACACGTTTTTTGGAGTTAATGAAAACTGACATCCGCAATCCTGCCATATATCCTTCCCTCAGCTATGCCTTATCTTGGTTAAATGTCTCTGGTGGTAATTCTGTGTTAGCTCCGTGGGTGAGGCACCAGTTTCCCGATACGGCTCGGCTGATTGCCGAATTGCGCGACCATAATTGCGGTAGTACGGAATGCCGTTATTGTCAGAATACGCTCAATCCTGAGGCGCAGTTACAGCGTTATTTCAAACTACCGACTTTTCGCGATGTAAAAGGATTTGATGGTGGACAACGTGCTGTGGTGCAATCAGGTATGAAGGGGTTGCATACGCTGGCGGTGCTGCCCACGGGCGGCGGCAAATCCTTGTGTTATCAGTTGCCAGCACTCAACCGCTACTACCGCAACGGAGGCTTGACAATAGTTGTTTCACCTTTGCAATCGCTGATGAAAGATCAGTTGGACGGTTTGGAGAAAAAAGGAGCTACCTGCGCTGCTATGCTTAACGGCTTGGTTGAGGTGGTTGAACGCGCCCAAATTTTAGACAAAATAGCTTTGGGCGATATCGGCATTTTGTTTGTCGCGCCTGAACAGTTCCGCAACACCAGTTTTATTAACGCTATTTCGCAACGCCAAATCAACGGCTGGGTATTCGATGAGGCACATTGCCTGTCTAAATGGGGCCATGATTTCCGTCCAGACTATCTATACGCAGTTAAATTTATCGCTGAACACAGCAAAAACAACGGTACGATGGCTCCAGTAAGTTGTTTTACTGCTACTGCCAAACCCGATGTCCTCGCCGACATCACTAACCATTTCCGTGTGGAGGCTGGTATTGAGTTCCGCCAATTTATTGGTGATAACGAGCGCGACAATCTGTTTTATGATGTGCTGGAAATTTCAGATGACCTTAAAAAGCAAAAAATCAACGAACTGTTGCATCGTGAACTTGATCATCAAAGCGGAGGTGCAGTGGTATTTGTCGGGCGGCGGAAAAGTGCGGAAACCTATTCAGATTATCTGAAAGAACAAGGCTGGGCATGTGAGCATTTCCACGCAGGCTTGGGGAACAACGAAAAAGCCGATATTCAAAACCAGTTTATTGGCGGTAATTTGCGCGTTATTGTCGCCACCAACGCCTTTGGTATGGGCGTGGATAAACCTGACGTACGCTTGGTTATTCACGCTGAAATCACCGGCTCGCTGGAAAATTATTTGCAGGAAGCGGGCAGAGCAGGGCGTGATCAGGCAGAGGCAAAATGCGTGTTGCTGTATGACGGCAAAGACGTGGACACACAGTTTTCCATCAGCAAAATGTCGCAAATCGAATTGCGCGATTTGAAATCAGTATGGAAGAAAGTTGGTTGGCTGAATCAGGCGGCATACGGCAAAGACCATTGCGGTGAAATCGTGGCAACAGGTGGCGAAATTTTGCGCGACACCGAGGAGTACATGAGTTTTGACAGCGATGATAGACAGGCAGATACCAAAGTCAAAACCGTATTGGCATGGTTGGAACGTGCAGACTTATTGGAGCGTAAGGAAAATCAAACCCGTATTTTCCCCGCACGCTCAGGTCGTCTGAATCTAGATGAGGCGCTGGCGATTATTGAAAAAAACAAGTTCAGCAAGCGTATCTCGGAAATTTACCAAACGATTGCCGAAATTGTGTTTAAAGCGCCAGAGGACGCGCCTTTGAGTACCGATGATTTGGTGCAGGCAACAGCATGTAGTTTCACTGAATTGCGAGGTCATCTAAAAAAGCTGGAGGAATTGGGTATCCTTACCAACGATACGCATATGACAATCATTTTGCGTACTGATAACATAAAGCCTGCCGACAAACATCTGGCACAAGTTATCGCCCGTGAGGAAAAACTCTGGCAGATTTTAAAAAACGAAATTCCAGAAGTAGATCAAGGTATTTGGCAAAACCTCTCATTGAGCGCTGTCTGCCACCAAATGCATGAGGTAGGTTTAGAAACCAATCCTGCTGAAATCAAACTTCTGATGCAGTCGCTTGCCGATGATAAAGCAGCAGAGCGAACAAACAGCAGTGGAAGTTTCCAAATCCGTGATGTTGGCAACAACCTTTTGAAAGTACGTTTCAAGAATCCCCAAAGCGACAGTTGGGAAAACCTACAAAACAATGCCGAACTTCGCCGTAATATCGGTCTGTGCCTTTTACCATTCCTAATGACAAAAACCAATGGAGTGCGTCAAAAAGACGTAATGGTTGAAACCCGTATGGGTGAATTGGTGCAGCAGCTTGCCGACGATTTGGTATTATCGGTACAAATCCCGGCTGACCGTCGCGAGCTTCTGCTCAGGCAGACACTGCTGTTTATGCACAAACAAGGCATTATCAAACTCAACCACGGCATGACCATTCTGAGACATGCCATGACTATTACACCCAATCCAAAAGCACTCTCAGCTAAACGCCAGTATCTTGCGGAGGACTATAAACCGCTTTCCATTTTTTACGGCGAAAAACGCTTTCAAATCCATGTGATGCAGGAATATGCTCTTCGCGCACTGAAAAATCTTACTGAAGGGTTGAATTTGGTGCGTGATTACTTTGGCTTGGAAGAAAAGAATTTTAAGAATAAATGGTTTAAAGGTCGTCTGAAAGAATTGGACGAGCCTGCATCGCCACAAACCCTACGTGAAATTACAGACGGGCTGAATGAGATGCAAAAAGCCGTTGTTACCGACCAAAGCGGCAGCAACCGTCTTATTCTTGCCGGACCGGGTTCAGGAAAAACGCGAGTTATTGTACACCGTGTTGCCTACCTTTTACGGGTGCAACATGTTCCCGCATCCGCCATCATTGTATTGACTTTCAACCGTTTGGCGGCGCAGGAGGTCAAGCGCCGCCTGTTCGGACTGGTCGGCCCTCTTGCTGCTGCCGTTACGGTTATGACTTATGACGGTATGGCAATGCGGCTTTTGGGTGTGCGCTTTGACGGCAACAACCGAGAATACGGCAAAAGTCAGTTTAAAGAATGGTGCAGGCAGGCTGCCGCTATGCTTTCAGACGACCTTGAAAACGATGATGGTAACGATGAAACACGCGAACGTATCATGGCAGGCTTCCGCTATATTCTGGTAGATGAATACCAAGACATCAGTGAAGAACACTACCGGCTTGTTTCTGCGCTTGCGGGTAGGAAGCGGGCTGAAGAAGACAAGCTGACCATTCTGGCGGTTGGCGACGATGACCAAAACATCTACGCCTTCAACGGCACCAGCAACGAGTACATCCACCGTTTCCAAAAAGACTACGACGTTGCCCAACCTGACTATTTGACCTACAACTACCGCAGTACGCAGCACATCATCAGCGCTGCCAACAGCGTGATAAATGGTCTGACAGGTCGTCTGAAAACACTGCATCCGATTGTTATCAACCCTGAACGTCAAACACAGCCCAACGGTGGCGTATGGGCTACAACAGACAGCATACGGCAGGGGCGTGTGCGCCACATCAGCCTGCCGTTCGGTAGCAGCAGCAACATACAGGGACAAGCTGTTATCACTGAAATAGGTCGTCTGAAAACCTTGGGCGCAGTCGCATGGAATGAGATTGCAGTTTTATCCCGTCATAATGCTAGTCTCAAACCTCTGCAGGCATGGTGTGAACAAAACGGCATACCTTATTTTTTGAGTGCCGACAAAAGCAGCAAAATCAAATTGCGCCACACCCGTGAGTTTGTCCGCCTGATTGATGGCGTGGAAAAACAAACCGAAGGCCTTACATCACAAGCTTTTGCAGAACTTATTAGTGAACAAGTGAAAAAAAGTGGGGGTAGTTGGTGTGTTTGGTTTAGGCAATTACAAACTGATTTCTTAAACGAATATCCACTGCAAGATGAGAAGCTACCTGAAAAGTCAGATAACCTTGCAGATAGTCGTGAGGCAGAAATCAAAGTGTCGCCCATAAAAGACAGCGGGTCGTGTAAAAACGGTAGTGGCACTGTTAACCGATATTCGTCCTCTTTTCTGAAAAGCTGGCTCTACGAGTATGTAGGTGATGAACATGAAACCCGTTCGGAAGGTGTATTTCTAGGCACGGCACATGCAGTCAAAGGATTGGAGTTTAAGCACGTCTTCATTTTAGACGGAGGTTGGCAGGGAGCTGACGAAGCCGAACAGAGGCTTTATTACGTTGCTATGACTCGTGCCATAGAAACATTGACCCTACTGCAAACTACCCCAGAGCATCCTTGGATGGCAAAGCTACCTGATAATATTGAAAGAGTGGCTCAAATCTTTACCGAATTACCTGATTTGAATACCGAATACAGACGTTTGGCAGCTTATCGAAACACGGCAGCAGAGGGAAAAATCGACAGCAAAAGTGATTTGGATATCGACTTCATCGTTTGTCACAACAATGTCGAAACTGTGAAACAACGCCTGTTTACTGCTGCGAAACTGAAAAAAGACGATCCACTGGAAATGAAACGAACGGAGGATGGCAGATATATTTTCCTTTCTGATGATATTGAAGTTGCCCGTACCGTTAAATTACCACCATTGCCGACAAAAACTACCGCCTACGCCAACACTTTCAGAGTACGTTATTTAGACGAAGTAGGAGAATCATTTCGCCAACGTATCCCAGAAAAAATCGGTACTAAACAGCTGGAAAAATGGACGCTTGTTATTCCTATGTTAGTGATACCGCCTGAGTAAAAAGAGTTTTTCAGGCCATCTCAAACATGAAGAAGGCAGCTTGAATACAAGGCTATCTGAGACTCGAACGGAATAAACGGAATAAAAGATGAGTAACAAAAAACAAGTCGCCGTCAGCTTTCTCGGTACGGTATTGGACAGCGGTTTCGGTCAGGGCCGTTGGTTGAAATGGCGGCCAAACGTCGCCATGAATCAGCGTCAAGATTTTCATCTCGACCGTATGGAGCTGTTTTATGCGGAGAAATACCGCGAACTGGCGGATCATGTAAAAGCCGATATTCAGCAGGTGTCACCCCACACAGTCGTTAATCTCGTGCCTATGGAGCTGGCAAACCCGTGGGACTTCTCCGAGGTTTATACCAAGCTGCACGATTGGGCAGCAAGCTATCCATTTGATACAGAAGAAGAAACCTATCTCACCCACATCACCACGGGTACGCACGTTGCCCAAATCTGTCTGTTTTTATTGGTGGAATCGCGTCAAATCCCCGGCGTACTGTTACAAACCGCTCCACCCAAAAACCAAAGACGCAGTATGGAGGACGGCAATGTCGGCAGTTATGAAATCATAGATTTGGACTTGGCTCGTTACGACGTACTGGCCGAACGCCTTGCCGCCGTACGCGATGACGCAGTGCGCTACCTGAAAAGCGGCATTTCCACCCAAAACGCCGCCTTCAACCGCATGATTGCCGAAATCGAACAAGTCGCGCTCAACTCCCCTTCCCCCATTCTGCTTTCCGGCCCGACAGGCGCAGGTAAATCTATGCTGGCACGCAGGATTTTTGAATTGAAAAAAGCACGCCATCTGATTAAAGGCACATTTGTCGATGTAAACTGCGCCACCCTTCGCGGCGACGGCGCAGCATCTGCCCTGTTCGGCCACAAAAAAGGCGCCTTTACAGGCGCCGCAGAAAAACGTGAAGGCTATCTGAAAACTGCCGACGGCGGCGTATTGTTTTTAGATGAAATCGGCGAATTGGGCTTGGACGAGCAAGCCATGCTGCTCAAAGCCATTGAAGAGAAACACTTTTATCCCGTCGGCAGCGATAGTGAAGTCAAAAGCGACTTCCAACTCATTGCCGGCACCAACCGCGACCTACGCCAAGAAATTCGCGCCGGACGCTTCCGCGAAGACCTGTTCGCCCGCATCAATATCTGGAACTATCCGCTGCCCGCACTCGCCAACCGTCGCGAAGACATCGAGCCCAACATCGAACACCAGCTCGCCCTAGCCTCGCAAGAACTCGGCCGAACCACCCGCTTCAACAAAGAAGCCCTGGCCGCCTACCTCGACTTTGCCCACTCCAACCAAGCACCGTGGCGCGGCAACTTCCGCGACCTCGCCGCCAGCATCATGCGCCTGGCCACACTCGCGCCGCAAGGCAGGATACAGGTAGAACAAGTTCAAGCCGAAATCGAACGCCTCAAATGGTTATGGTCGGAAGAACCCTTTTCAGACGGCCTCTTACATAAAAGGCCGTCTGAAAAAGAACAAGACTACCCCAATAAAATCAATTGGGACACATTGGATTTATTCGACAAACTACAACTGCAACACGTTATCGACGAATGCCGCAAACACCCCAACATGGCCGCTGCCGGCCGTGCATTGTTCAACGTCTCCCGAACAGAAAGGGCAAAAGTCAATGACAGCGACCGATTGAGAAAATATTTACAGCGATTTGGATTGGAATGGGGAGATATTTAAGTAGAGTGAGCAAGGAGGTTTTGCAAAGCCCCCCCTCATGCTGATTCCAGGAAGGAGATCATTTTAATAATACTTTTATTATTATTTATAAAATAAAAGGCATCAACCTGATGCCTTTTTATTTTCGTTAACATAAAAAATTAACATTCATACCAACGTTTGGTCGATTCACGAATCACTTCTTTGGTTTACTTCAAAAACACCGCATGATAGGCAATATGCTCACCAATAAAACTGGCGATGAAGTAATAGCTATGATCGTAGCCTTTGTGGAAGCGCACATCAGCTGGTTGATTTGCCGCACGACAGGTTTCGATAAAATCTTCGGTACGCAATTGTGTTGGCAAAAACTCATCTTCCAAGCCCTGATCAATACGCATACCTTGCACTTTATAGCCTTGTTGGATGAGCGAGTTGGCATCATATTGCTGCCATTTTTCGCGATCTTTCCCTAAATAGGCAGAAAAGGCTTTTTCTCCCCAAGGCACAAGGCTAGGCGACAAAATGGGCGAGAAGGCAGAAACACTTTGATAACGTTCTCGATTTCGCAGCGCCAATACCAATGCGCCATGTCCGCCCATTGAATGTCCCATAATCGAACGTTTGCCGTTGGTAGGAAAATTTTCCTCAATCAGACTAGACAACTCATTCAAAATATAATCATACATTTGATAATTCGTCGCCCAAGGCTGCTCGGTCGCATTCAGATAAAAGCCCGCACCCTGCCCTAAATCGTAAGCCGCATCATTCGGCACTTGCTCTCCGCGAGGGCTGGTATCAGAGGCGACCACAATCACTTGATGCTCTGTCGCATAACGCTGAAAGCCTGATTTGGTAATGAAATTTTGTTCAGTACAAGTCAAGCCGGAAAGCCAATAAATCACACCAAGCGGTCGATTCTCTGGATTATCCGGCAAATAGACAGCAAATTTCATTTCGCATTGAAGCGTTTGGGCATAGTGTGCCCAAACTTGTTGCGAACCACCAAAAATTTGATGTTGTTCAATCAGTTTCATCGCGTACCTTAGTAATGAATAACAGCGCGGATCGATTTACCTTCATGCATTAATTCAAAGGCTTCATTGATTTGATCCAGTGTCATTGTGTGGGTTACAAACGGTTCTAACTCGATGTCGCCTTTCATTGAATCCTCCACCATTTTCGGAAGTTCAGAGCGGCCTTTCACGCCACCAAATGCCGTGCCTTTCCAAACACGACCGGTTACCAACTGGAACGGACGCGTTGAAATCTCTTGTCCTGCACCCGCTACGCCGATGATAATGGATTGTCCCCAACCACGGTGTGCACTTTCTAATGCTTGACGCATTACATTTACGTTGCCGATACATTCAAAGGTATGGTCAATGCCCCATTTATTGATGTCTAACAACACATCTTTGATCGGTTTATCGTAATCGTTCGGATTTAGACAATCCGTTGCACCGAACTGTTTTGCTAACTCGAATTTTGAGGGATTGGTATCAATGGCGATAATGCGGCCGGCTTTGGCTTGACGCGCGCCTTGTACCACAGCCAAACCAATCGCCCCTAAACCAAACACTGCAACAGAGTCGCCTTCTTGTACTTTTGCTGTGTTATGTACCGCACCAATACCTGTGGTAACGCCACAGCCGAGCAAACATACTTGTTCATGGTTGGCTTCTGGATTGATTTTCGCCAGTGAAACTTCGGCAACAACAGAATATTCACTGAAAGTCGAACAGCCCATATAGTGATAGATCGGCTGGCCTTGATAAGAAAAACGCGTCGTGCCATCTGGCATTAAGCCTTTACCTTGCGTATCACGCACTGAGACGCATAAGTTGGTTTTACCTGAACGACAAAACTCACATTCGCCACATTCAGCGGTATAAAGAGGAATAACGTGATCACCCGGTTTTACGCTTGACACACCTTCGCCCACAGCAACGACCACACCCGCACCTTCATGCCCAAGCACCACAGGGAATACGCCTTCAGGATCGCTTCCTGATAACGTAAACGCATCAGTATGACACACGCCAGTGTGAGTGTTACGAATTAACACCTCGCCTTTGCGTGGCATTTCTACGTCGATTTCCACAATTTGTAAAGGTTGATTTGGTGCGAATGCCACCGCCGCACGAGATTTGATGGTTGAATTGGTTTGTTTATTTTCCATTATTTTTGCCTTTTAATTCATTAATTAAAGTTATCTAGCCTAAGAAAGAGAACAACAGCTTATACTTTGGAATTCACTATAAAGCAAGCATTTTTGCAATTTTGCGCCGGCGGTAGCATGATCGACTGAAGGGCTGCCATGTAATTGGCGGTTAAAGGCTTCCGAATATTTCCCCAAGTCATGCAGCTGTCCCATCTGGCAGGCAATTTCCTGCGCATCAAATACCCGGGCAAACTCAGCCGCCATTTCCCCAACATTGACCGAATGGCTTTGCAAGGTTTGCCAGTGGTCGTAAGGTAAGAGATTACCGAGTTCATCTTGCACAGAATGGGCGTAGTAAATTAGAGGTTTCATATTGAAATTCTAAAAAATTCAAACTGATATCATGCAATGATAATATGATATTAAATTTAATATGTAAATAGAAAAATGCCGTCTGAAACTTTTTCAGACGGCATTGTTATTAATTACCCTTTATAACTTGCTTCTAATATCCTCCACAGCTTTCACTAAAGCTTCGAAAAGCGAAGGATCAAAAGAAGAGCGGTCTGCTTGGACGATATTTGAACATACAGCCCCTCTTCCCTACTCAGACATGAGATACGGTGGCAGAGTTTCAACACCCAGCCGGCTGGTTTAGACGACCTTGTGCCACTAAATGCCTTACTTTGTTTCAACACACAGCCGCCCGAAGGCGGCTGGATATTTGTTGGATTTTTAGGTTTATTTGTAAAACGTTTCAACACACAGCCGCCCGAAGGCGGCTGGAACCCGAATGGCGGTGTCGTGGGCTCAAATTAGAGTTTCAACACACAGCCGCCCGAAGGCGGCTGGGTATTCTTGGCATCAATATCAAGATGCATTTCTTTGTTTCAACACACAGCCGCCCGAAGGCGGCTGGAAAAAGCCATTGAATATTTCAGTAATGTCGGTGTGTTTCAACACACAGCCGCCCGAAGGCGGCTGGGCCAGTGGCGGACGCAGCCTGCCGCGCCTGCTCGTTTCAACACACAGCCGCCCGAAGGCGGCTGGAGGGACAACCTGTACAAGCGCGAAGATGTTGTCGTTTCAACACACAGCCGCCCGAAGGCGGCTGGGTGACACTGTGATCGTGCGTGCGCCAGAAGTATTGGTTTCAACACACAGCCGCCCGAAGGCGGCTGGGACCACTTGCCATGCAACAGGATAGACTCATGGCGGTTTCAACACACAGCCGCCCGAAGGCGGCTGGATACTCGGCCACTGGCAGGCCGTCTCGCATACGTTGTTTCAACACACAGCCGCCCGAAGGCGGCTGGCAAATATCCTCTTAGGTTGCTAAACTCACTTACTGTTTCAACACACAGCCGCCCGAAGGCGGCTGGATAAAAGGGGGGATATTTTAGTTGCCTAGAGGTAGTTTCAACACACAGCCGCCCGAAGGCGGCTGGGAGCTGTGCGATGACTTGGTGTGGCGTTTGTTCGAGTTTCAACACACAGCCGCCCGAAGGCGGCTGGGCCTGTTGCATCGTCGTTCATCTCTACACGGATGTTTCAACACACAGCCGCCCGAAGGCGGCTGGTTATTATCCTAAGTAGATATTGAGGGATTTAAAAATGTTTCAACACACAGCCGCCCGAAGGCGGCTGGTATCAGCAAATCGGCCGCCAAGCGGCTCAATTGGAGTTTCAACACACAGCCGCCCGAAGGCGGCTGGTCACCCCGCAATATTGGAAACGCACTTATGGTTTGGTTTCAACACACAGCCGCCCGAAGGCGGCTGGGTTACTTGTGGCTGTCTGATATTTAAGAACGCAGGTTTCAACACACAGCCGCCCGAAGGCGGCTGGCCTTGATGGAGCATCTCATGCGCTACGGCGTACACGTTTCAACACACAGCCGCCCGAAGGCGGCTGGGTTGTCGGCGGAATCTTGCCACACCCACTGGACTGTTTCAACACACAGCCGCCCGAAGGCGGCTGGTACTCTTACGGGCTGTCTGTCTTGTTTTGCTGTTGAGTTTCAACACACAGCCGCCCGAAGGCGGCTGGACTCTTACGGGCTGTCTGTCTTGTTTTGCTGTTGAGTTTCAACACACAGCCGCCCGAAGGCGGCTGGATGGCAATGGGGATAATATAAGATGTAGGTAGTGCGTTTCAACACACAGCCGCCCGAAGGCGGCTGGGCATTACAACTTTTACGAAGTAACCATTGCTGGTAGTTTCAACACACAGCCGCCCGAAGGCGGCTGGCTGATTCAGTCGCCGACGTGTATTTTTTCAGCAAGGTTTCAACACACAGCCGCCCGAAGGCGGCTGGAGCTGTGCGATGACTTGGTGTGGCGGTTGTTCGAGTTTCAACACACAGCCGCCCGAAGGCGGCTGGGACCTGCAATCCGCGCCTAATAAACACTTGGGCGATGTTTCAACACACAGCCGCCCGAAGGCGGCTGGTTCTGATGGGCTGTCTGTCTTGTTTTGCTGTTGAGTTTCAACACACAGCCGCCCGAAGGCGGCTGGAATTAGAAGATTTGGTCCTAAGTATGGAATTTCAAGTTTCAACACACAGCCGCCCGAAGGCGGCTGGCAATGCTTCGCAGTGGCGTTTCGACCGTGCCTTTGTTTCAACACACAGCCGCCCGAAGGCGGCTGGCCCTGTTGCATCATCATTCATCTCTACACGGATGTTTCAACACACAGCCGCCCGAAGGCGGCTGGTCCCCCATTTATGTAAAGACATAGCAATAGGTCAGTTTCAACACACAGCCGCCCGAAGGCGGCTGGCAACCAATCCGAAACTTATGTGTACATCGCCGATGCGGTTTCAACACACAGCCGCCCGAAGGCGGCTGGGTTCCTGCACCGTAACTTCAACAGTACCAATCCGTTTCAACACACAGCCGCCCGAAGGCGGCTGGTTGCGCGACGAGTTCGTCGCAGTGGTAAATGGTAAGTTTCAACACACAGCCGCCCGAAGGCGGCTGGGCGACAAAACTGAGCTTGTCTTATACCAACGATGTTTCAACACACAGCCGCCCGAAGGCGGCTGGAGCCTCTCTCAAAAGCCTTGCTCCATCAGGTTTCGCAGCCCCAATTTCGCTAAGCTCCCAAGAAAAGCAGAAATGCGAGTATAACACAGCCTTTTCCGTTACACCTGCATTCACAATATCCTGATTGTTAAAGAACAATCCCAGTTCGCCAACCCTGCCGCATTTTCATGAGAACCACAGGTTGGCGATTCACACAATCAACGTATCCTTAAACACATCCACCGCCGGTTTCGCGCCGTGGTGTTCCACTTTGCGCCGCCATTTGCTGCCCAGATGGTAAAAGCGCAGGCTGTCGGTTTCGGGGTTGTAGGTTTTCAAAAGTTTGTCTTTTAGAACAACCCACTGGTCGGGCGCGATGTCGCATTCGAACACCGAATACTGCACGCGTACGCCGTAGTCCAAACATAATTTCGCCACGCGCCGCAGTCTTGCCTGTCCTTCTGCGTCTTCCAGCGAAATATCGTAAGTAATCAGCATTAGCATTTTGTATTCCCATGTGCAGGCTGCTTTAGAGGTCGTCTGAAAACATCCAACCCGTTTTCAGACGACCTGCAAACCTATCTCATCAAAAACGGCGGGTATTCCGCCAAATCCCCACGCAAATGTCGTGCCAACAGCATCGCCTGAATATACGGCAACAGTCCGATTTCCACTTCCTCGCCCAAAAACGGATGAACGATTTTCTCCTGCTTTTTCGCCTGCAAGGCTTGGAACAAGAGCTTACGCGCATCGGCTTTCAGGCTTACCGCGCCGCTTGCCTCGGCAACAAAATCCTGCTGTTTGATTTGTCCGCGGTTAATCAGCGACAACACCAGCCTGTCCGCCCACCACGCGCGGAATTCTTCCAAAATATCCTGCGCCAAACTGTCGCGCCCCGGTCGGTCGGCATGCAGAAAGCCCACCTGCGGGTCCAGCCCCACGCCTTGCAGCGCGCCGCTAATGTCCTTGCCCAAGATGCTGTACACAAACGACAACAGCGCATTCACCCCGTCTCTGGGCGGACGGCGGTTGCGCCCGTCAAAAGAAAAGCCGCTTTTTTCGCTCAAAAGCTGCCCGAACACGCCAAAATAACGTGCCGCCGCATCGCCCTCAATGCCGCGCACCACGTCCAGCTCCGCCACGCCCTTCAACTGCCGCAGCGAAATGTTCAAAGCATCGACCGCACTTTGAATCGCCGAATTCTCGCCGTAATTGCGAATCTGCCGCTGAAGCACCCGTTTACTCGCCTGAATCTTCGCTGCGATGATATTGCGCGCAATCGGCACGGGATTTTGCTCCGACACCCGATACTGCGCCCGTCGTAGCAACACATTGCCACTCTGCCGCCCCTGAAGCCGCCCCAAGAAACGTCCGTTTTCCGTAAAAAACGCCAAATTTACATTATTTTCGCCGCAAAACCCCAACAAAAACGGCGATACCAGCACATTCCCAAAACAGAAAATATGCCCGATGGAATGCACCGGCAACTGCGCCACCTTCTTACGCTCCTGCTCCACCACCAGCGTCTCCCGCTCCGAGTAGCACAACCTATGATTGCTACTTTAACTTGTCCTTATCATTTTGTTTTTGTAACTGGGTAATTGCTGCCTTTCTCAAATTTTGTACCCCTTCATTGGAAATATAGCCAATTTTCTTATCCGGATAATTTTCTTCAGCTTCACGAAATACATCTTCAGCTCCTTTTGTTAAGCCATTATCTCCTAATAAAAGATGCCCTTTACAATCTGGATGTTTCTTAATATCAGCAATAAATTTTTGTGCTACAGGCTTTGTTATTTTATTATTTTCATTTTTTACATCAATTCTTGTTTGCATCTTTTTACTATCATCTTCTTTCGGGTCGGAAAATTCAGATAAATTACCAGTTGAAATTGCAATCATTTCATCAAAATTTTTTTCCGTATGATACAATCCAACGTCATGTCCACTATCTGGTGTATTAGTTGTGGTATGCCTAACAAAATCTACATGCGAATTATTCAACTGTCCCATTTGAGATATTAACTCGGTAACTTGCATTTCACCTTTTTTGCCTTGATTGCACATATATCAACCCACCATAACTAATACACTAGAGTCATTCTTATAATTATTACGTTTCAAATTTAATAAATCTAAAATATTAGATATATTACCTGAAGATAACATTACTTGTTCTATGCTCGCATCAATAATTTCTGTATCTGCTTTTTCAATTTCTCTAATCCAAGCAGGAATTAATATATTTTTCACAATATTAGCAATATCATCACATTCAATATAATTTATTAAAGTTTTATTGGTTGAGTTTTTAGATTCTAGGATTTCTCTCGTCTTTATATAATCTTTTAATTTTTCATATACTTCTTCATTCAAATAAACTTCATCTATAGTTTCCGAAGTATCATCAAAATAATTTTGATCTTGATATTGCACTAAAAAGATATTCTTTGACATAATTTATCTCCATGGTTAAATTCACAAAACTTATAATTACTTATTTTCACTCCCCAAACAACCCCGCCACATACCCCACACTCCTATCCCGTTTCCCCAGCAGCTCCGGCTGACAAATCTCCATCAGTGAGCAGGCTTTGCAGCGTTTGCCGTGGTCGGGTGGCGGGGTTTGGCCGCTGTTTAGAAGTTCACGCACGGCAGCGATGGTGGCGAGGGTTTGGCCGCGTAGGTCGTCTGAAAACACGACAGGAACGCGGTGGCGAGTTTGCATATACCACAGCGTGCCCTCAGAGATAGTTTGCTCTGTCATTTCTTCCAAACATAAGCCTTGAGCGCAAAGCTGGATTTCGTCCATCGGGTCGGGTTTGGGCTTGCCGCGTTTGTATTCCACGGGTTTCAGACGGCCTGTTTTCGTGTCCACTTCCACCAAATCCAACACGCCGCTGATGCCCAGTTTTTCCGCCGACACATGCACCGTCCGCTCAAAACGCACGCCCTTGCGCATTTCCGGTTCGCCCGAATCCACGCGCTCATGTAGTGCCTTGCCCTGCGCGGTCAAATAGTTCTCCGCCCACGCCTGCTCGTTATGAATCAACGCACATTGACGCGGGCAGAAGGCGTAGTGTTGCAGGGCGGAAAGGGGAATCAGGCGCGTGTCCTGATTTTCCCTTTGGGTATCGGTTAAAAGTGCGGTCACAAAAACTCCGTTTTTGAACGTTGGCTACGCCAACGGCTCCAAAGGAGCGAATAAATCACATAAGTGATTTATGAGTATTTTTTAAATGCTTTTAGAAACCGTCAATTTCCTGCGGAGTTAAACCATCAAGGTTTTCCAGTTCGTAGCTGCCATCGGCATTCATTTTCAGGCTGCCGTGCACTTTAGCGGAAGAATATTGTCCTGCTTTGCTGTTGTGCTCCCACCAGATAAGTTTCAGCACCTGCATGCTGCCTTCGGGGCGGGCGGATGATGCGTCGCCTTCAAAGAGCTTGGTGAGTACAGCTTTGATTTTTTCGGCATCGTCGTCTGAAAAGCCGGTGCGTTCGGCAAGTTGCGGCGACATCGCACCGAAAGCAACATAAACGCCATGATCGACGCGGTGTTTCATGCCCATGGTGTCGGGGCTTTTTTTCACATCACTATCTCCATCCCCATTCACACTTTTAGTGATCTGTGTACTGGTAATATTGATTGGCTCAACACTAAACGCAGAGTGAATAGTAACTGGACCACGCACAGCAATAGACACCCCATCTTCATCTTTTCCACTAAAAGCAAAAACTTGACCGAAGCTACGTACATCTAGCCATTTTTTACATGCTTCTTTGGCAATTTCATCTTTTTTCAACTCATTTTTGTCTGACTTTTTCTTACCTTTTTGTTCGCCGTCTTCATCTTTGATTTCCAAAGCATTTTTGTTATCTTTTAAATATCTAATAAACGCGTCATAGCGATTTTTTAGGCTTACCATACCATCATCTTTTCGTTCATTTGCTTGAACAAAAATTGAATGTTTTTCATCCTGTAAGCGGTCGCGGATTTTACGTTTCAGGCATACGTCAGTCATTTCGCCAAAACCTTGGAAATCGGCACGCGGACGGTTGCCGTTCAAGGGATCTCCGTTAGGGTTGGCGTTGGTTACTTTCAGGATTAAGGCGAAGTCAATTTTTTTAGTTAAGCTCATTTTAGTTTTCCTTTAAATAGGTTATTCCTGGGTGTTGGATTTGTTGGCAGAAAGCTCGGCAATACGGCGGGCAATTTCCATTTTTTGGCAATGGTAGCCCAAGAGAAATTCGCCGCTTAATTTGTCGTCGCGGGTGAAATCATTGACTTCAAATAACTCGACAATTTCACTAATGGCGTCTTTATAGAAATCTTTTCCTTGACTCGTTAAATAATTTCTATACGGTACCAACTTCTCACTTTCAAGATTTCTCCATGTACTATATGGTCTTTGTGCAAATTGCTGGAAATAACGTTCTGCATTAGTTACTCTAGTCGGTGTTTTTTTGCCATTCTGCAAATATAAGGCATACCACTCCATGCTTTCTGCTTGTGCAATTAATCGACCATACAAATAATCGCGCGAGCGGTTTTTAGTATCTAAACTCATAGAATATCTCCGTTGTAATGTATATTTACGGGTGTACCAACCTTTGTATAAGGCACAGGCGACGCCGATGTTTCTTTGCCAATTTTCAGAGCGGATTTTTTCTCCACCTTCGTGGCGATGATTTGCAAAAGGATTACAGGCTACCTGAAAACTTTTTTGCACCAAGTCATAAGGGATCTGCACCGATTTACCACCTGAAATCACAGGCAGAAGGCGGGCATAAAGCTGTCTTCTCGATTTTCTGTCCTTATCTCCAAACTCCGTCTTGGTTAACACTACTTCTGCAATACGTTCTAAGGACGGTGCAGCAAAAATCCAAGAGGATTTATATTTTTGATACCAAGCAAAATCATCCTGCCACTCGTCTAAATCACGGAAATAATCATCCCTTAATTTTTCTTGATAAAATGTCAAAGACATTCTGCCACCTGTTTTTGATGGTTCATCAACTATTAATAAGGAAATTTGCTCATTAGCTGCCAGTTTTTCTTTATAACCATGAAATTTTTTCTTTAATTGTTCCACAGTTTTTAGGCCAAGATCGGCTGAATGATCAATTTTATCTTTCGCAAATAAAGAAGTATAAATATCATCTCCTTGATAAAAATTTGATAGAAGTTTATCCTCGTCCGATATGCAATTGCTCGACCAAGCTAAAATTACTTGCTTGCCATTTCGTATTCCTTGTCGATTAATCAGCCATTTCAGTGCGCTGAATGCTTTCTGTGAGGCGTTTTTCCCTAGTATTACAGCCTGACTACCTAGTTCTGATTTAGCTCCATTATCTTTATCTCCATAAAATCTTCCTCGAAAGGTAAATCCAGTATCATCGTTAGCTGAAACCAATTTGGCATTACCGTTTATTTTTGGATAAGCTTCAGTCGGATAATCTAAATCTCCAGTAATGCAGCATAAAGATTTATGACGACCTTTTTGTATCAAGCTTTCTTGATATTCAATCCACCAATTCTGTATGCAGGGCTTATTCCACAGATCAGAATGTAGATCATTTGGCATTTCAACAGCCCAGACAATAGTTAAATCAAATGGATTATCTTTTCTCGATAACAATATATTGTCTTTAAAAGAAAATATCTCTTTATCCAATAAATCTTCAATCAATGATCCTTTTTGGATATATTGCAAAACGATTTTTATCTCCTGTAGATTTCCGAATTTAGCCCAGCCAGATAATTGACTTTCATAAGATTCAAAACATTTTTTATATTTTTCTTTTTCCTTATTGGCAAATTTTTGTTTATCTTCATCAGTTCCGGCAAGAAATTCTTGCCACTTCTTCCCCCCTTTCTGGGGAGCTTTTTTCTTCGCTATTTCATTAAGATACTCAATAGTCAAATATTTCTCTGCTGTTTTTGCGATATATTGCAACCCATCATGTAACGCATAAGGCGAAATGGTTGAACCTGAACGTTTTGATGAATCTTCAGTTATCTGAATTGGTAATTGCTTTTTAATTGGTTCTGCTCCAACCAATTCTGCCTTATCATTTAAGATAACCTTTAAATGAACCGCTTTAGACATATGAAACGGTAATGCCAAATTTTCATCATCCAAACCTTGCTCTTGGACATATTCATACGTCCGATAAAGTTTCTGCATCCAGCTCATAATTCCAGCTCCTTGGCTTCATCTTCCACAGGCTTGACGTTTTCGCCGCGCTTGAACGGTTTTTCAGGCTGCATTTTTCGGATAAATCGGGTTTTCAGACGACCTTCTGTATCGTTGACACTTGGAAACTTAATCACACCGTTTTGCATATTCGCCATCCAAAAACGGCTGACCAACTCGGATTTTCCTGTTTCTTCAGGATAACCAAAGCTGTGGAACATTAAACCGAAATCCAGGTTGTCGATTTCATCATAAAAGCCTTTACCTTCGCCAAATTTGCAAGGCTCGACATAGCCTTGACAATCGCGCGTACCGAGAAAAATATCCTGCCGACCGCCACGTTCCAGCATTCGCTCAGCAATGGCTATATGCTTGCCGAAATTACGGTCACCGGCCAATTCTTCCCAATGCTTATTCCACTCAAAATGAGCTTCCACTTGGTATTCCACGTCCTGCAAAAAGGTGTAAATCGCCAAAGTGTTGCCGCCGTTCCAATCCAGCGGCTTGGTAGACTTGCTTTGGGTGCGGATGGGCTTCATTACGCGGATGCGGTCGATATGCCAAATCAACGTGGGTTTCCAATAAATGCTTTTGACAATGCCTTTAATGGCTTCGTATGTCGGCACTTGGTAGCTGAATTTTTCGCCACCGATTTTGGTAACGGGGTCGGTAAACAAGGCTTGCCGCCCCCATACGCGGAAACTGATTTTGCTGTCCATATTGCTCCTATAGGTCGTAAAAAGTCATTTCGCTTGTTTCATCTAAAGACAAGCCGAATTCATCGTTATAATAGCGTTCATCCAAATAATAAATACCCGAGCCTTCAATGGTTTCATGCAGGGCGTTTTCTTTTTGCAATTTATCCCAAACGTTGGGGAAGACGTTCACACTGTAACGCTGGGCTTTTTGCAAAGTGCGGTGCATTTCTTTCGGATCCCATTCGCCACAGAGTTTGGCAATGAGTTCCGCACCTTCGCCATAAGGCACAATCACGGCGTGTGTCGGCGCGTCTATGGCTTGGAAAGCGCGCCCTGCACTTTTAAAGGATTGCATAAGTAACGGATACAAATCATGATTTCTCAAAATATCATTTTTTAGATAGCCACTAAATTTTGCACCTCTATTAAAGCAGTTATCGCTCAACAAATGCAGTAAACCATCATTTTTGTCATTTTTATTTATTGGATAAACCATTTCACCACTGCGGTTGTAAAAATAATATTCAAAATATCGCTTCATCGCGGCAGGCTGCAGAATATCCTGCCCAGCAAAATCGCGAAACACACGTTCGGCATGGGTTTTGCCTGCCTGAATATCGGGTAATATCCGCGTAAAATCCTGTTCCTGTAAATTCAACACCCAAACCTGCCCTTTGCCGTCTTTCTCACCGTGCCGGTTACAACGCCCAGCCGCTTGGGCGATGCTGTCCAACCCGCCCAAGGCGCGAATCACACAAGCCATAGAAATATCCACGCCTGCTTCAATCAACTGGGTGCTGATGCAGATAACGGGTTGTTTGTTTTCCAGACGAGCTTTGATGGTGTCGAAAATCACTTTGCGGTGCGCCGCGCATTGATTAGTGCTGAGGTGGAATAAAGCCTCGGGTGGCATGTTTTGCCTTTGGCAATATTGATAAAGCTCCTGCGCCCACTTTTTAGTATTGACGATAAATAGGCAACTTTGGGTCGTGGCAAACTGTTCCAGTAAAAACGCGCCCGCTTCATCTACATTCCAGCCGCCTGCTTTTTCATTAAATCGGATTTCTACTCGGGATAACTCATCAAATAATTTATCCAAATCCTGATGCTTGCCCATGATTTCGGCGTTTTCAGGCAACCTTAACAAACCGCGCGCGGCAATGATTCCCCTTTTCCCTTCGGGGAAATTCTGCAAACCTGATTCGCCGAGCAAAGGCTGTGTCGCCGTGCACAAAACTACTGTGCTTTTGCCAAATGCCGTCAACCAGTTCAGCACATTGCAAAACAAATGCACACATTTCACGGGCAGGGTTTGAATTTCGTCAAAAATCAGCACCGCATTTGTCATCGGATGAATATGGCGTGCGCCGCGCGTGCCGCCGCCGAACCATGCGTCCAAAAACTGCACCATAGTGGTAAACACAATAGGTTTATCCCAGTTTTCGGACAATAATTTATCCTGCCAACTTTGCTTTTCGGGTTCTAAATTGGAATGATGTTCTAAAACCCAATCTTCGCCGAGAATTTCGCGCACGGCTTGGGCGTTTTGATCAATGATGGAAGTATAGGGAATGATGTAGATGATGCGGTCGAGATTGTGCTTTTGTGCATGATGTAAAGCGTAGCGCAGACTGGCTAATGTTTTGCCGCCACCTGTCGGCACGGTCAACGTATAAATGCCTTGAGAATTGACTGCTCTTTTTAGGCAGTCGTCTGAAATTTTGCGGCGGATTTCATCAATGGGATAACGGTTTTCAAAACCTGCTAATTTGGCTTCCAATTTATCAATTGCTGATTGCCAATCAGGTTTTTCTGTCAAACGGCGGACATCCTTTTGATCTTCCCTCTCAAAATCCGAACTGTTGATACGGTCAGCATCAATCAGGCAGCTAAACAGGAAACGAGTTAGACAGCCGAGATAAAATTCTTTGATTTTGTTATTGGTGGCTTGGTCAGAGAGAATCGGTTTCACTGCATTTAGTAAGCTGCGAATCAGGTTTTCACCGGCCAATTCTTTCGCTTTTTGCTGAACGGCTTCATCAGCATTTCGTTCACATTCCACCAAATGCGTCAGTTCATCAGTTTTATTAAACCGCTCAATCCATTTCGGATGACCTTCTCCATCCAAACAGTCAATCAAGCCTTCGCCGTGGTGTGATGCTATGCATAAACCCAGCATTTGTCCGAACAATTCGCCGATACCTAGTTCCGCGCCAAACTTTCTCAATTCGCGGTAAACCCATTGCGCACCAGCGGTGGAATGATCCACTTTACTGCCGTTAGGCGTACTTTCCTCATCATCCAAATCAGGATTAAACAAACTGGTTTCATCGTGGATATATTTCTGGAATTTTCGGGAATATTTACCGAAATCATGCATGAGGCCGAGCAACTCGCCCACTGATTCTAAATTTAGTTTTCGAGCAAATATTTTTGCAAGTTCTGACGTTTCTACTAAATGAGTTTGAACAGGTTGAGGGCACTTATCCGTTTGACGAACATGTGCAATAAAAGTAAATTTCATGGCATACAATACTATTACCGTAACTTACCACCAATCATATACTTGCAAATATTCAACTGCAATATAATTTCTTAAATATATTTAAATTACATTTATGCTAACTAAAAAATGCCGTCTGAAACTTTTTCAGACGGCATTGTCATTTATTAACCTTTATAACTTGCTTCTAATATCCTCCACTGCTTTCACTAAAGCTTCGGAAAGCGAAGGATCAAAAGAAGAATGGCCTGCTTGGACGATTCTCAATTCTGCTTCTGGGAAGGCTTGCGAGAGTTCCCACGCGCTTTGCATCGGGGTACATAGGTCGTAGCGGCCTTGGACGATGATGGTTGGGATATGGCGGATTTTGTCGATGTTTGCCAAGATAGCTTTATCGCCCTGCAGCCAGCCTTCGTTCACGAAGTAATGGTTTTCCATTCTTGCGATGGCAAGGGAGGCTTGCGGGTCTTCATCTACGTCTTTAGGTTCAAACTGAATAAGGTAGCTTTCCCAGTCTGCCCATGATTTAGCTGCTTTGAGACGCGTGGCTTCATCTTCGCTGAACAGCATTTCATGGTAGGCTTTAATTAGGGCTTGGCGTTTGTTTTTGACTACGGGGGCAATGAATTTTTGCCATTGAGCCGGATAAATTTGGCTTACGCCGCCTGCTTCGTTCAGCCATGCCATTTCAGACGGCCTGCACAGGAAAATACCGCGCAAAACTAAGCCGCTGACGCGCTCGGGATGGGTTTCGGCATAAGTCAGCGACAAGGTGCTGCCCCATGAGCCGCCGAAAACCAGCCATTTTTGAATGCCGAGCATTTCGCGTACTTTTTCAATATCGGCAACCAAATCCCATGTGGTGTTGTCTTCAATACAGGCATACGGTTTAGAGCGTCCGCAACCGCGTTGGTCAATGATGACGATGCGGAAATGCTCTGGGTTGAAAAAGCCGCGACAGGCCGGTGATGCGCCTGCTCCGGGGCCGCCATGCAGGAAAATCACAGGATGGCCATCAGGATTGCCTGATTCCTCCCAGTAGATTTCGTGGATTTCTGATACGCGCAAAAGGCCGCTATTTCGTGGTTCTTGAATTGGATGCATGAGCTTTCTCCTTTGTCTGATGAATATGTTGATTGTAACACTTTACCTGCTGATTTTTCAGACGGCCTACATAGGTTTATCGCGACAAATGGCGTAAAATAGCACTTTTTTGACAGGATTATTTATGGCTGACAACAAACAAACACATGCGGCACCCGAAGGCCAACTTTTATTGCGTACAGTAGCCATGCCGCGCGATACCAATCCTAATCAGGATATCTTCGGCGGCTGGATTATGTCGCAAATGGATCTGGGCGGCGGTATTTTGGCGGCAGAAATCGCACAGGGACGAATTGTAACCGTGGCCGTTCAAGAAATGAATTTCATCAGACCGGTAAAGGTCGGCAACGTCGTGTGCTGCTACGGTCATTGCGTCCGAGTAGGCAATACTTCTTTGCAACTGAAAATCGAAGTATGGGTGAAGACTTTGATGAACGATATGGTAACGGAAGACCGCCAACTGGTCACCGAAGCCGTGTTCACTTACGTCGCCATCGATTCACAAGGCAATCCGCGCCCTATTCCTCGCGAAGGCAATGCAAAGCTGGCACATTTGTAAGTTTAAAAAATCAAAACAAGGTCGTCTGAAACCTCAACGTTCAGACGGCCTTTTTTAATACAGAAGCAAAATGTAATAATATTTCTTTTGAGCTAAAGCAAGGCGAAGTATCTGTTTTTTAGGTTTAATTCAGGCTGATTGATAAGACAAAGACCGTACACCGGCTCCCTATAACACTACTCTACCGCGACAGTTTGTACCACCTTTAAAACAACGTTTCCTCCTCAACCCACTTTAAGGAACATCATGGCTTCGCGCGATTTATACCCACAGGAAATTTTACAGGTTGTTCTCGACAAAAGCTGCGCCAAAGCACAATCGGATATCTTGCTTATTTGAAAGTAGTCAGCGGCATTCCGCACGAATGGAGCGGTTTTGCTACTTTACTCGGCGCCGCCGTATTCCCAATTGCCTTGATTTGCATCCTACTTGGCGGCGGCGAGCTGGTAACCAGCAACATGATGATCATGTCTTTAGGCAGATTGGCCGGACGGATTTCCTCCAAAATGCTGCTACGCAACTGGGTTATCGTTTGCATGGGTAATTTGGTAGGCACGCTGGCAATGGCTTTTTTCCTTGGATACTATGTCGGTATGATTGAAGGCAGCGTGGCAGAAAAAACCATTGCCGTGGCGGAAGCAAAAGTTCATATGGATTTCGGTCGAGCTTTTGTATCGGCGGTCGCATGTAACTGGATGGTCTGCATGGGTGCATGGCTGCACTTTGCCGCTAAAAACACAACCGGACGAATGCTGGCCATTTGGTTCCCCGTCATGATTTTCGTATTAAACGGCTTCCAACACCTTGTCGCCAATATGTTCGTTATCCCAGCAGGTATTTTGGCAGGCGCAAACATCACATGGGGGCAATTTTTCTTCAACATGATTCCCGTATTCCTGGGCAATGTCGTCGGTGGCGCATCCTTTGTTGGCGCATCTTATCTTTATACTTATAAAGACATGCTGAAAGATAGTGCCGAATAGTTCTGCTTTGAAAACAACAAAACCTGCTTTTTAAGCAGGTTTTGTTTCAGACGGCATTGGTATTAAGTTTTAAAATCCATTCGGACACATTATTCAGATAAATCATCCAAACGAAAAAAGAGCCGTTTTTAAAACGGCTCTTTCCAATTTTTTGGTCGGAGTGAAAGGATTCGAACCTTCGACCCCTTGCACCCCATGCAAGTGCGCTACCAGACTGCGCCACACTCCGACTCGATAAGCTGTGAATTTTAGTTTCAAACGCTGATTTTGACAAGTGCTTTTTAGTAAATCGCTTCCATACCCAATTCTGGGAACGCCAAGACTTTAGATGCTTTAATGGCTTTGGCAACCAGATATGCCGCGCCGCCGACAGCCATCAGGTAAACAGCTTTGTTATCGGCAATGGCTTGGCAAGTTGCTGCGCCGCGTTCGGATTTACCGATCATACCCAAGAGGCCGGTTTGCTCCAGCATTTGGCGGGTAAATTTATCCATACGGGTGGAGGTGGTCGGACCTGCCGGACCAACAACTTCGTCGCGGACTGGATCAACCGGGCCGACGTAGTAAATCAGTTTGTTGGTGAAATCCACCGGCAACTCTTCGCCTTTGTTGAGCATGTCAACCAGACGTTTGTGTGCGGCATCGCGGCCGGTCAGGATTTTACCGTTCAACAACAACACGTCGCCGGTTTTCCATGTGGCCACTTCTTCTTTGGTCAGATTGTTGACATCGACACGTTTGCCGTTGTCAGGGCTGTAAGTCAGATCCGGCCAATCTTCCAAAGATGGGGCTTCTAATTCGGCCGGGCCTGAGCCGTCCAATTCAAATTCGATATGGCGGGTAGCCGCGCAGTTTGGAATCATGGCAATCGGTTTGGAAGCCGCGTGGGTTGGGTAGTCAAGGATTTTGACATCCAGCACGGTGCTCAAACCGCCCAAACCTTGTGCGCCGATGCCCAAGGCATTTACTTTTTTGTAGAGTTCCAAGCGCAGGGCTTCGGTTGTAGATAATTCTGCACCGGAATCAGCTTTTTCTTTAAGCTCCTGAATATCGATGTGGCTCATCAGGCTTTCTTTGGCCATCAACACTGCTTTTTCAGGCGTACCGCCGATGCCGATACCCAAGATGCCCGGAGGACACCAGCCGGCACCCATTTGAGGAACGGTTTTCAATACCCAATCAACGATATTGTCTGAAGGGTTGAGCATGGCAACTTTGGTTTTGTTTTCAGAACCGCCGCCTTTGGCTGCACAAGTGACTTCGACTTTGTCGCCTTTTACTATTTCCATGTGTACAACGGCAGGCGTGTTGTCTTTGGTATTTTGACGCTTACCAGCCGGGTCGGCCAATACGGAGGCGCGCAGTTTGTTGTCAGGATAGGTGTATGCACGGCGTACGCCTTCGTTAACCATTTCCTGTACGCTCATCTCGGCATCCCACTGTACATCCATGCCCACTTTCAAGAATACGGTCGCAATACCGGTATCCTGACAAATCGGACGATGGCCTTCGGCACACATACGGCTATTGACCAAAATCTGCGCCATCGCATCTTTGGCCGCAGGGTTTTCTTCTTTTTGATAAGCCTTATACAAAGCCTGAATGTAGTCTTTAGGATGGTAGTAGCTGATGAATTGGAAAGCATCGAAAATACTTTGGATAAAGTCTTCTTGCTTAATGACGGTCATGATTGTGTTCCTTTTCGGAGTCATGGTAGGGAGGATTTGTTTATTTCTTAAGAGACCGATTTTTTCAGACGGCCTTTAATAGTGTAATAGTGCTTTCAAATGAATGACCCAGACAATATCATTTTCATACCCTATTGATTTAAATGAAATTTAATATCGCATTAAATCACTTGGTTATTGATAATCTATATCCACTGACCATTCACTTACACAGAAATAAAATTACATTATTTTTAAATGATAATCTTATTGCGAGGCCGTCTGACAATATTTGCCTTAAGTATCTGAGAAATAAATTTAGTATCTTGTATTTAAAAGTAAAATACCTAAATTTCAGACGGCCTTTCTTATTCTCTAATACAATACACAATTGTAAAATCCGCGTCATTTTCTCCCTCAATCTTCTTGACTGATATCAAACTTGTTTGATTTTATGAAATTTTATAACAGTCTTTCACTTGCCCACATACCTAAATATTATTCAATATATACAACAAGCTATGCAAAACTACCTAATATACAATAATGATTTTTACTAGCAAATAGATGAATATTTTAAAATTTATACTAAAAAAGTAATTTTATTTTACTTTTAAAATCAAATTATTGAAATAAATTTGTCTAAATAATAGGCATATTTTGCTTACAATCCTTCCTCTGTGAAACCTTAGTTTGCCCCTATCATCAAAACCTCTAAATTCTGATACACTTCAACTCATACAGATAAATATTGATTTTAAAAGAATTTCTGAGTAAATGACTTGGATATTTCCTCACGCACGATAGATGTAATAAAAATACAATTAATACAATTAATCAAATTACCCACTATTCCGACTTCCAATTTCACAGGAACAAACCATGAGTGAAAATTTGTTAACCCTGACCATAGACGGCCATGAAGTCAAAGCTTCCGCCGACTCGTCAATCATCCAAGCCTATGCCCGTTCAGGCAATGCGATTACTGCCAATGTCGGCTGTATGGGTCAAGGCGTATGCGGTTCCTGCCGCTGCATGATTCGTAAAGAAGGCGAGCGCGAAGTAACCACCGCACTGGCATGCGAGACTAAAGTTGAAGAAGGCATGCAGGTCAGCTTCTTGGACTACTTTATTCCGGAGCACATCCAATATTACGACGTCAGCGAAATTGGTGATGGCTGGAACTGGTTGGACGATACCGCCAAAGCCTTTCCTGAAGCGCAAAACTGCCGTCATTGCGGTGGCTGTAACCGAGCCTGTCCTAAAGGTTTGCAAGTGGAAAACGGCGTAGCGCAGGTAGTTTCCGGCGATTTCGGGGAGGCAATGTGATGGCGAACGAAATCCAAGGCATAGACTACGAAACCGCCCTTGTCAACCTGCGTGCGTCCTCATTGGAGTTGCGCGGCGATTTACCTGAAAAAAACGAATTACTGAGCCAATTTCATCCTGACTATCAGGCAAATGCGCGTGTAAAACTGCCTATCGGTCCAAACCAAGGCGATTACTGCCATCCTGATTTGGCCAAACTCTTAATCAGTCAGCCTCTGATTGACGACTATGATTTATCAGGCGCAGAACACTTGAACACCGACGTATTGGTCATTGGCGGCGGTGGTGCAGGCGCGGCTGCGGCATTGTCTGCGACTGAAGCAGGCGCACGCGTCATCATGGCGAACAAGCTGCGTATCGGCGACAGCAATACCGTGATGGCAGAAGGCGGTATTCAAGCTGCGGTCGGAGCGGAAGACAGCCTGCAACAACACTTTGACGACACCATCAAAGGCGGCCACAACGTCGGCAAAAAAGAATTGGTGGCGCAAATGGTTACCGATGCACCATCTGCCATTCGTTGGCTGATTGGCTTGGGCATGACTTTTGACTTGGCTAAAGGTGCAGACAACAACGGAATGTTAAGCCGCAAACGCGCAGGCGGTACGACCGTACCGCGTATTTTAAGCTACCGCGACTTTACTGGCCTTGAAATGATGCGCGTACTGCGCGAGGCAGTCGAACTCGACGAAAACATCACCCAGCTCAACCGCCACCCTGCCATCGAATTATTATCAGACGAACACGGCCGCTGCGTCGGCGCAATTTTGTACGATTTGGAAAAACGCTCTTTAGTGTTGGTTCACGCCAAAGCCGTGGTCTTGGCAACCGGCGGCAGTGGACGCCTGCATTTGCAAGGTTTTGCCACTTCCAACCACTATGGCGCGACTGCAGACGGCCTGGTAATGGCTTACCGTATCGGCGCCAAACTGCGCGATGTCGATTCTTTCCAATACCACCCGACCGGCGTTGCCCACCCTCCACACTTGGCAGGCGCGCTGATTTCTGAAGCCGTGCGCTCTGCAGGCACCAAACTGGTCAACGGTTTGGGCGAACGTTTCGTTGACGAATTGCAGCCGCGCGACGTTGTTGCCGCTGCGATTCTGCGCGAATGCCGCGAAGGCCGCGGCGTGGTACGCGACGGACAAGTCGGCGTATTCCTCGACACCCCGCGCCTGATTGCTAACGACCCTGACGTATTGAACCGTTTGGTAACACTCGGCCACGTTGCCCACAAATGCGGCATTGACCCTGCCGTTGAGCCGGTCATGATTCATCCGACCCTGCACTATCAAAACGGCGGTATCGAAATCAACGGCGACGGCGCAACCTGCGTCGAAGGACTCTATTGCGCCGGCGAAGTAACCGGCGGCATTCACGGCCGCAACCGCCTGATGGGCAATGCGCTTTTGGACATCATCAGCTTCGGCCGCCGTGCCGGTAAAGCCGCGGCAAATTGCGGCCTGCCGCTGAAAAAAGTACGCGGCGGTGTCGGACACGTCCATGACCTGCAACGCGAAATGACCCGCGCCGGTCTGACCAGCGACATCAAAGCCCCCGTTTTATATCCCGACTACGGCAAATTCGATTTGCGCGAACACGCCGGTTTGCAGGAGCAACAATCATGAATCAAGCCAATCAAAACTTACTGCATCCTTCCCGCCAAGTCGGCGCAGATTTAGCCGCTTGGCGCAAAGTCGGCGGCGGCGAAGGCCTGCTGGCCGCGCTTGCCGATCCTCAACGCATTGTTTCCAAACTGCAAGATGCCAATCTTTGCGGTATGGGCGGTGCAGGTTTCCCGACTTGGCGCAAATGGGAGGCCGCCGTTGCCGCCCAAAGCAAAAATGGCGACAAATACGTTGTCTGTAATGCCAACGAAGACGAACCGGGTACATTTAAAGACCGCGTACTATTGGCAAATACCCCGCACCAAGTCATCGAAGGCGTCCTGATTGCCGCCGTTGCCTGCCGTGCCAACAAAGCGATTCTGTACGTCAACCCTCATCAAACCGAATCCATCGCTTCCATCACACCAGCCATCGAACAATGGAAAAACAGCGATTTGTTTATCCGCATCGAAAACTACTTGGGTAAACCTTTGGACTTACAACTGGTTGAAACTTCAGGCCGTTATATCGGCGGCGAAGAAACTGCCGTGATTTCATGGCTGGAAGGCGGTTTCCCCTTCCCTCGCCGCAAGCCACCTTTCCCAGCCGAAAGCGGTGTCAATGGTGAGCCGACCCTTATCAACAATACCGAAACCTTCGCCAATATTCCGCAAATCCTTGCCAAAGGCGCGGAATGGTACAAATCTTTGGGTTTGGGCGATGCGGCCGGTACGAAACTCTACTCGCTCTCTGGCGACGTATTAAACCCAGGCCTGTACGAACTGCCGATGGGTACGACCTTGCAATCACTGATTTACGATCACGGCGGCGGTATGCTCGAAGGCCGTACGTTTAAAGCCGTATTTACCGGCGGCCCGTCAAACACGCTTTTGACTGTCAAAGATTTGGATGTGCCTTTGGACTTCGTTTCCGTACGCGAACGCAAATCCAGCCTCGGTACCGGCGCGATGATTGTGATTTCCGAAGGCACCAGCGTGGTGCGTAAAGTGGCCGAGTATGTGGAATTTTTTGCTTCCAACTCATGCGGTCAATGCCCGCCGTGTAAAGGCGGCACATTCCAGCTTTCCCGCCTGCTCAACCGCGTGGACACCGGCATCGGCACTCCCGACGATCTGCGCGCCCTGCAAAGCCTGTGCCAACTGTTGCCACGAAGCGGTCGTTGCGGTTTGATTGACGGCGCGGTTACCGTGTTGCAAAGCTCGCTGCGCACCTTCCCCGAAGAGTACGGCCTACCGCAAGAACAGGAATAAAACGGCGTTGTTTTCAGACGGCCTGTTACTGTAAAGGCCGTCTGAAAAACGATACCCTACTCCCATTCTCTTCTTTCCAAGATTGAAGAGAAACCCAATAAGAAAAATACCTTCCGAACCTACCAAAATACGTTCAGACAGGCTTCAGTAACACTCAGGCCGTCTGAAAACCGATTATTTCCCAATACTTCAATCCTCAAATTAGGAGATTCAACATGGGCTTCAAGCCAATTCCTGCTGCGGTCGCACTTGTGCTGACGCTGCTTATCTGGTTCGTTATCCCCGTTCCTCAAGGCGTATCACCTGACGCATGGCATCTTTTGGCATTGTTTGTCGGCATCATTGCCGGCATCATCGGCAAAGCCATGCCTATCGGCGCAATGGCGATTTTGGGCATTACCTTGGTAGCACTGACCGGCGTGACCAACGAAAAAACTGCAGACGCAACCAAAGACGCTTTGAGCAGCCTCAACAACTCACTTATCTGGATGATCGGTATCGCCATCATCATCTCGCGCGGCCTGTTGAAAACCGGCTTGGGTATGCGCATCGGCTACCTCTTGATTTCCCTCTTCGGCAAACGCACGTTGGGCGTAGGTTACAGCTTGGCGCTTGCCGACTTAGTCATCGGTCCGGTAACGCCGAGTAATACCGCGCGCGGCGGTGCGATTGTGCATCCGATTATGAAATCCATTGCCTTGAGCTTCGACTCCGACCCTGAAAAAGGGACGGAAGGCAAAATCGGTAAATACCTTTCACTGGTCAACTTCCACTCCAACGTGATCACCTGTCTGATTTTTATCACTGCCACCGCACCTAATCCGCTGGTCGTCGAATTGGTTGCCAAAGCCACCAATTCGCAAATCCAACTCTCTTGGGGCACATGGTTCTTGGCGATGGTCGTACCCGGCCTGCTTGCTATGCTGCTGATGCCGCTGGTGCTGTACTTCCTGTATCCGCCTGAAATCAAACAAACCCCCAACGCCACTGCATTGGCAAAAGAGCATTTGGCTGCCATGGGGCCGATGAAGCGTGAAGAAAAAATCATGCTGGGCATTTTCCTGGTTCTGCTGCTGTTGTGGGCGGGTATTCCCGAGATGCTGTTTGGCGTGAAAGTAGACGCTACCGCCACCACCTTCCTCGGCTTAAGCTTGTGCCTGTTGACCGGCGTACTGACTTGGGACGACGCGCTGAAAGAAAAAAGCGCGTGGGACACCATCGTTTGGTTTGCGGCCTTGGTGATGATGGCAAACTTCCTCAACAAACTGGGCCTCATCAGCTGGTTGTCCGACTCCATGCAAAGCGGTATCGCCCACATGGGCTTGGGTTGGGAAGCCGGTTGTGCCCTGTTGATGCTTGCCTACCTCTACGCCCACTACGTTTTCGCCAGCGGTACGGCACACGTTACCGCCATGTTCGGCGCATTCTACGGCGCAGGCTTGGCCTTGGGCGCACCACCGATGCTGTTTGCCCTGATTATGGCAGCCGCTACCGGCATCATGATGTCGCTGACCCACTACGCCACCGGTTCTGCACCTGTCATTTACGGCTCGAACTACGTCAACATGACCGAATGGTGGAAAGCCGGCTTCATCATGAGCGTGCTCGAAATCCTGATTTTCGGCACTGTCGGTATCTTGTGGTGGAAAGTTTTGGGCTACTGGTAACCCTCTGGCTTATTTAAAACTCAGGCTGTCTGAAAACTC
>QWCL01000081.1_pt1 | contig 43196 bp, 40 predicted proteins | sample 1972551 | NCBI WGS metagenome assembly QWCL01 (sample SAMN09866709, study PRJNA288562) | Human oral metagenome isolate term2_saliva, whole genome shotgun sequencing... | isolation source: mouth | host: Homo sapiens | place: USA: California
CTGTTATTTTATTAAAAACATTATTCATCTTTATTTCCTTTTTAAATTATTTTATTTTTTCTATTCAAGAATATTTTCACCAAGTTCATTTAAATCATTATTTAAATCATTCTCAGATAATTTACCATATCTTTCAGCTTGAGTTTTATACCATTTTCTCCAGCCATCAGTCATTATAGATTTATAAGAATCATAATTTTTATACATTATTGCTGTTTGTAAATCATAAGGATTGACAAATCCATATAAAGTATTAGGTATAAATGCTTCTGCTAATGGGATATCTTCTTCATTGGCAATATTAATATCATTTTGAACTAAAGCTAGGCTTTCTTTAATTCTTTGTTTTAAAACTTCTCTATTTCCATTGAAATCTTCTTCAATATTTGTTGAATATCTTAAATTCTTTTGGTCAAAATGAGTAACTTTTTGAGTTACATATTCACCATCTTGATTCTTATATGTAATAATTTTCCCATCTTTACCTGTCATTTTATGTTTTTGATTAGGTATATAATTATCTTCTTCTTGATGAACAAAACTATCCAAATCAGTATAATTATCTTGTAATGAAGCACATGTAGAACAATAAACATTTCCATATTCATCCATATAGTATTGTTCTCCTCCAGATATTTCTGTACCACAAACAACACATATATGCTTTTCTTCTTGAATTTGATTATTAAATTCAGAATTATTATTATCTAATTCTTGTCCTGTTGCCCTTTTCCATTCATTATCTAAATGTTCTTTTCTTACTTTTTCTCTATCTTCAGCTTGCATAGATCTTAATGTTCTATCACTTAACCTACCATATTTAGATCTCATTAAATCATTTTTAATTGTATTCTTTAATGCTGCTTTCGCACCCTCTTTAAAAGAACCATGATTTTTCTTAGCACCAATACCTCCAACAATTGCAGATGCACTAAGCTTACCTGTATATTTTGTTGCTGTTGTTCCCATTTGTGCAGCTTTTTTACCAATATTAGCTGCGGGTGCTGTGTTTAATTGAGGTAAATTTATTTGAGATATTTTTTCAAGAACTTTATCTTTATTTTTATATAAAGCAAAAGTACAAATAGTCATAAACAATAAAGCCTTCATAAATCCAACTTCATTTAACATTTGTAATGTTGCTGTAGAAATAATAATTGATAGAACTAATAATACAGAACAAACAATTTTTTTCATAAATGTTGCAACAATTGAACCTATATATTGCATTAATATACTATTACCTTTTCCTCCCCAGGCACCAAAAATTAAAAATGCAGGTGCTAACATACATAATATAGTTAACCCTAAACTATATACTGATGTTAATAAAGCAAAAGCTAATGGGCCTATTGAGCCAAGTTGCCATCTGATGAGCCGGAAGAACCTCCAGATCCTCCAGAACCACCTGAATTTGCAGCACCTCCTCCCCATTCAATAGGGTATTTAGAGGGGTTTTTAGGTTCTTTGTTTTTAGTGTCAAAACGAGTTAAATCATACTGATTAATTATTGACATTATGTTACTAACATAATCTTTTGCTGTTGCATAACCAGCATTCTTAATTGCTGTAATAGCTTCTTCAGGTGAGCTTGCATTTTTTTTCATTGAACCTGTGAAATTCGCACCAGCACCTCTTCCTAAAATAAAATGAGCATAACCCTCAAAACCATCTTCTGCTGACTTGAAATTCTTGAAACTGTCTTTAATTGTTGTAGGTCCTCCTCCATAATCCTCTTGTGTTGTTAAAGGTCCACTACAATCATTTCCAAAACACTTAATTCCAAAATAATTATAAGTTCCGGACAATGAACTACCCCAACCAGACTCTAAAGCAGCTTGGGCAAGTATTATTGAGGCATATAATCCAGATTCATCACCTATTTTTTTTGCAGCTTCGCCAAATTCCTTTATGAACGCTTCTGCATTTGGAGATGTTCCAGCTTTCCCTCCTGAGTCACCAGACCCATTTGAACCGCCATTTATTTGGCCTTCAATTTCATCATCATAATTAGATAAAGCATCGACAATTCTATACCAATCTTTACTTACGCCATTTACATTAGCAGTAAATAATCCATCAATAGGTGTATGATTACCACTCATAGAAGACACCTGTAATAATCCCCAATTTTTAATTGTTTTCTTACCTAGTTTTACTTCAGGTTCTTTTACCCATTCAGCATTTTTATTGTCAAGTTTCTCTAACTTATCATAAGCTTCACCGAATTGACCTATTACAAATGGTTTAAATAAATATTCTGCCCAAATTCTACAACCTATTGCTTGTTTCATTAAATCACTTTGATTATTAAGCTCAGATTGTTCTTCATCAATTCCACCTTTAACTGTGTCAGTTACCCCAGTTTGTCTATTTTTCTTATTAGGAACAATAGTGTTACTTTTTGAGACTTCACATAAATTTGTTGAACCATCACCAGATATATGTTCTGTCATTGCACCTACAACAACTGCCTGTATCATAACTGATAGTTTAGATGGTAATTGTGCTAATTCAGGTCTTACACCAATTACAATACCTAAAATTGTAGCTAAAAGAGGTTTAATAATTCCCCCTATTAAAGATTGTCTGTATTGTCTTTTAATTATACCAAAATATAAAATATAAATTCCAGAGCCTAACCAAGCCATAGTTAATAAAGGTAAGAATAAACCTTTATATAGTCTCGTAACCATATTTACTTGTATATCTTTACCAATACCTATAGTATTAGCCAAATCAGACATAGCAACACTAACTAAACTTAATAATAAAGCAACAATAATTTTTGATAGTGTTAAAAATACATTAGAAATATTATCCCATAATGCTTTATGAATAGCAACTAATCTTATATATCCACCATCTCTATTAAATTCAATTGTTCTTATATCAGTTGCAGCATGTCTTTCAGCAAAAGTTGTTAATGGGTCTTTTCTACCCTCATAAAATTCACCAAAGTTAGTAGATGTAGGAGTTTGATTTTCATCTGGTTCACAAGGGTCAACTTTATAGTATTTCCATTCTCCAGTATATGAAGTAAATTTTAAACCTGCTAAACCAAACTTAGTGAATGGATCGGAAGCTGATTTGCTTCCAATCTCATATCCACTAAATTTCAATAACTGATTTAACCAGTTAGTTGACGTATGGTCAGACTCATTAGTTGAAGACTTAGATAATGTAGCATGTCTCCAATAATCAGTAAAAATGACTTTAGCAACTTTTTTACCATCTTCTCCTAACCAATTACAAGCTACATGTGTTGCTACATCCCAAGCTTTCGCTTCTTCTATATTATGAGACATTTGTATAGGTTGAATTAAAGTTAAACCTGTAAATAATAAAGTTAAAAATAAAGTTATTATTTTATAAAAATTCTTCAATTTTATTTGTCCTCCTCATTAATGCCTCCAACTAAATCATCAAATAAGTTTTCTGTTTTCTTATTATTAGATCTTCTTTCAATTTCTTTTTCTAAAGATTTAGATTTACGTTTATCAATATAAGAAGTGAAATTATCATGTTCTTTTATGAAATTATCAAGTTCTTCTATTCTGTTATCGAATGTTCTTTGAATTTTAAAAGCTTCATCTTGTTTTTTAGGTTTCTTACGTTTTCCACCTATTGTTAAAGGCCCCATTCCAAATCCAAAATTATCATCTTCTTCTTTTTTATGTTTACTCATTAAATCCGCAAATTTATCCAAATCAGAATCAGTTTGAATTACTCTATTTTCTTTTTCATTTTTTCTTAATTCTTTCTTAATTGATTTTTTATAAATTTTTTCATCTTTAATTTTTTGTTCGATCTCTTTAGTAATTTCTTTATTTCCACTTTGTTTAGCAATTTTTTTAGATTCTTTTAATCCTTTTATACTATCCTTAGTGTTATTAAATACATCAACTAATTCATCTATTTCATCTCTGTGTGTTTCTTCCCTTTTATTATCTTCTGAATAATCTAAAACTTTGTCTGTATCTGGCTCATAATCATGAGAATCACTAAAATCTTCTTTAGGTTTAATTTTATTATTATTTTTATGTAGTTCTAAATCTTCATCTGTGACATCATCAGCCTGTTCGTATTTCCAATGTTCTTTAGATTCAATTTCAGTTACAACTCCACGATTTTCACTAAATAATGTAGATCTTTCATCACTATATAATTTACTGTTTGCTGCAATAGACGTTAAATCATTGATAATATCTTTTGTTCTGTCAACAGTATCATTATATGCTTTATCTGTAGATATGCCTTTAACATTTTCTTTTGGTTTTTCTACTTTAATACTATCAAATGTTTTATCCAAATAATTAGAAACTTGGTCACCTTTTAATCTATGTAATTGAGGTTTTTTAGTTTTTGCTTGATAATTTAAATCAGATTCAATTATAGACTCTTGTCTACTTTCTGAATTATTCATTTGACCTGTTTGAATATCTAAATATTCTTTATTTTCAATATGAGCAATATTATCCCTAGCTTCTTTCATATTATTTCCTAATATTTTATCTCTATTTTGATTAGAAACTTCTTTTTCATCTTCATATAAACCTCTTAATTTAGGTTTATTATTTTCTGTCATGGTTGATAAAGGATCTGAGATGGAATTAATCTTATTAATTCTTTCATTTGAACCACTAATTTTTTCAAGTACATCTTCATGTTTGTCCTTAAATGCAGTTTCAATATTAATAGATTTTTCTTTATTTTCAGATTTACTTTTAACACCTAATAATGCACCTAAACCTTGAGCAATTTCTTCTGTAGGCGTTTTCTTGCCAATCATTTTTTCAGATATTAAACCAGTTGGTAACCCTTCTTTTCCAAATTCTTTAATAGGTGTGTTAATTGATTGAGATGTAATACCTTTAATTCTTTCTTTTGCTTTATTTGTTCTTTCTGAATCTGGAATTTCAAATAAAGTTTGTTCTTTATTACTTTTAATAATTTCATTAATATTATTAGATTTATTATTATGAAATAACCTCTTAGAAATTTTATCTGTAAATGAAGATTTAGAATTTATTGCGGATTCATTTTCAATTATTGCCTCATTATTTGGTAATACAATACCTGGTATTGTTGGTTTAACAGGATTAATAATATTTGCTCTTTCATTTTTAGCTTTTTCTTCTTCTGTATATAATCCTCTTAATTTATTTTCTTTAGATTTAATTACACCTAATTTATCAGACAATTCTTCAACTTTATTAATTCTTTCAGTTGTTTCAGATAATCTAGATAATGTAGTTGTTCCATCTTCGAAAATTGTAGCTTTTGTAAATTTCTTATTGTCTTGTATTGCATTAGGGTCAGGTTTTTGTTCAAAGAAAGCACCCATTAATATTCCACCAACTTCCGAAAGTGCAGATTTTTTATTAACAGCATTTTCAAGTGCAATAACTTCTTTAGGTTTATTCCGTTTAAGATTTTCATTATTTTTATAAATTTCAGCAACAGCATAAGCAGATGCAGCTTTAACACCACCTTTTCCATTTAAGATTTCATGATACACATCAGCATTTACACCAAACCTTTGAAGTTGTGAAATAGTTAGAACTGAATCTTTATTAATACCATTATAATTATTAGAATTAGATTGTCCAGGAGTAGGCAAAGTATTGAAATAATTTTCAGCTATAATATCCTCATCCATAGGTTTACCTGTTTTAGGGTCATAATATACTCCATTCCTCATTGGAAATTCTTTCCCTGTTACAGGGTTAATTAAAATAGTTGGTATTGCTTCACCTGTTTCTGGATTTATTGTTAATCCTGTTTCAAATAAATCAACAGATGAATTTTCATTAACAAAAGTTGCTGCTAATGAACCGAGATTTTCTAATGTTTCTAAATCAGTATTTGAGCCATTATATAACCTCATAAATTCAGCATATTTTGAAAGTTCTTTCCCATTTTTTTCATTATTTCTTCTTTCAAATAATTTTATTAATGTATCTTGAGCTTCTAATTTTTTAGCTAGAATATTGTATTTAACTTTATTAATGTTGTTTCTCATTAAAGCTTTATTTCGTCTGAATTTTCCAATTGCAATATTGTGAATTTTACCATAAAAAGTTCTTTCAAAGTTTAATTCTTTATATGCAGCGTCTTTCAAATGGGCATTTATTAAATTCGCAAAATTTAATGCAGCAATTGTTTGATCTGATGTTTCAGGGTTTTTATTTAAGAAATCAAAATCATTTTTAAATAAATTTCTTAAATTGTTGTCAATGTTTAATTCATTCAATCCTTTACCTGTAGTTAAATCTTTCATATTTAAATTCATAAATAAATTATTAATAGATTTTAATCCGTGTGCATTTAGTCCTGATTCAGATCCTGCAATTCCAGCTTTACCATTAGTCATATTACCTATTACACCAATAGCTCTTTCTAAATTTCCAAGATTTACATTAAGGTTTTGGTGTATTGGATCTCGTTCAATTGCTTTTTGGATGTCTTCTTCATTAATTGAATGACCTGAAACACTTAAATCTTGTATTATTTCTTTTTCTCTTATTTTAATTTTTTCTTTAATTTCATAAATTTTATTATTTAAAATACCATTAATAGAAAAAAGGTCACTCATTAATTTAGGATTAGATTTTGACATAAATTTATCAATTCCACCTTCAGACTTTCCTACATTATATGATTGTAATAATGTTTCTGCCAATCCGAATCCGTGTCTTCTATTTCTATTATAAGCTAATAAGGCACCTCTTCCTGAACCCATTTGCCATCCATGTTTCATTCCCTCTATTAGTCCACTACCTTTAACTTCTAATCCAGCTTTTTTAAGTTTTTTATTCATTGCAACTCCAGCAATTGCACCACCTAAAGCCATAGTAGAACCTGAATATAAACTGTTTTTAATTTGTGCATAACGTTGTTTTACACTTCTAGGCATAGCACTTTCAGCCCCATTCATTATTGTATCTCTTGCTTGATTAATATTAACATCAGTTTCATTGATTAATCTTAAAATTTCTTTCCAATACATTTTTATTGAAATTAATATAGCTATACTAAATAATGCTGTAACAATATAATTAGAGTCAGAAGATGCAATAGCATTAAGAATATTTAAACTGACAATCAAAATTAAAACAACAAATATTCTTTTTATTATTAATCCTAAAATATCTCCTAAATATTGCCATGTTTTTTGTGTTCCTCCAGGCAATAAACCTATAATAAATACAAAAGGTAAAAAGAATATTCTTATTGCCATTTGGAAAGTCATATCTAATTTAGCAATAGCTAAACCTCCAACAACAATTAACGTAAGAATACCTATTGCACCAGAAAGAAACATAATTGAACCACGTTCATTGTTATGTCCAGCCCAAGAATGTAAGTATTTAGAATCTCTTCCTTGACCATTTTTAGGTCCTGCTTGTAAATCTACTATTTTATATATATTTCTTGCTCTAAACCCTGTAGGATGGCTTTTATCTTGTGATGTTATAGATCCAGTTTTAGTTCTATCTAATTGATATAATGCCCAGTTTTTTATTGATTTATTTCCTAAATCTGTCTCTGCTTCACCTACTAAATTTTTAGTCTCATCTGAAATATTGAAATTATCAGAATTTAAATTTGAATAGCTAGTACCCCATTGTGCATGTACCCAAGGTTGGAAAATAGTAACATCCCAAATAGAACATTGAATGTTTCTAACTTTGTCTTGACCTCCAGAGCTTTGACAATATGGGGTTGTTTCATCTGTAATTAAAACTTCAGCAAGCATTTTGTCAAATTCTGTTGGTACAATTTCAACAAATTTTAATAAATTCCCTGCTTGGAATAATGTAAAAGTTGCAATAACAAATACTAATAACATTTCTAATAGCATTTTTAAGAACCCATATCCTTTAACAGATTGGTATTTTACTATTGAATATGTACCCCATATAGCAATTGCAATAGTAGCTAAAGGAAAAAATACACTGTCTCTAAAAGTTTCAATAGAGCTTGTAATTATTTTATCAATACTTAATGCTTCAATAATATTTGAAAATGCAAAAGAGATTAAAGTATTAGTGATTTTTGTTGTTAATTGTGCAACCCATTTCCCAATTCCACCCCAAAAACCAACTGAAGCAATAGATTCTTTATTTGTATATTCTTTATATCTTGTATCTGTACTTTCATTATCTCCAGTACCATACTGAGCTCCTTCAATAGATGGTCTTATAGGTTTACAACTTGCATCCTTATTTAAAAATTCACTTGTTCTAGTATTTTCTTTATCATAAACCCATTTCCATGAAGCTAAAGATTTAGAACCATCTGATAGTTTACCCTCTTCATCTCCACACATATAATGAGATAAACCTCTATTTACATCATAATGAGGATTATTGGTAAAATATTCATCCATAATTTTTTGAACAGCATTTTTAAATACAGCTTTATCTCCAGCAAAAATATCTTTTGCATAATCTGTATATTTTGGTTTATAACATTCTAATAATTGATTATAATTTTTTGATTCATCAAAACAATCTATACCAACACTTTTAGCGTCTTTATCAAATTGGACCTGATAATCTTCTTCTTTCCATTCTTCAAATTGTTCCTCCTCTGTCATATAAACAGGTGTTGGTTCAGATCCACATTTATTTTCTTTGTCATTACTACTTTTATTTGCATTACAGCTTTTCCATTTTTCAATAGCAGCAGCTGATTCTTTTGTTAATTTTTTAGGGTCATAAGTAAATTTAGGAAAATCTGATTCTTCTGGCATTAAATGTATTGCTTTTTTAGCATTTACATCTTCTTCAATTTTATCTTTTAATTCTTCTTTAACTTTTTTCATTAAATCAGCATTTTGTTTCTCAATAATTTCTCTATCAGTAGCATAATATAAATTATAAAGAGTATCAACAAAATCAGGCCTTTTCCATCCGTGTGTTGCTGCAACGTTTAAATTAGATGTGTCAACAACTGTTTGGGCTGCAGCAGTTCCACCGGCAACTTTTGCTTCTGCTAATTTTTTGCCCCATTTTAAAGGATTCCATTCAAAATTATTTACAAGGTTTTTCCACATTCCACCCAATCCATTTAGAATTGCGCTCCCACCTAATTTTAATTTCCCCCAAAATCCTATATTAGCCAATAATCTAGCTGGTGTTGATGTAGAAATTTCATCATATTCACCTGCATAAGTAGTTAATTCCAAATTATATCCGAATCTTTCTAATGCTGTATATCCATATCCAGATGCAATTCTCTCTTCTTTTGTTGCAGGTACATTATTATTAGGAATACCTACAGGCATACCCAGGTTTAACCCCGTAATCATTGAAGAGGTCATTTGATAATTTTGAACACCTCTTGTACTAGCAGGACCTAAAAATGATTGAAAAAATTCAGTACCTAATTGAGGTAAATCACAATTATGATTTAACAGATTCTGTGGTTCATCAGGGAAGTCACAAATAATTTTACCATTTTCACCTTCTTTAAAAACAGTATTATCAGCATTTTCTTTTTCACTATAAGTAACTGCTTTCCATACTTCATTTATATATGAACCTGGTACAAATATTTGTTCTGCTAAGTAATAAATACTATCATCATTTTTAGGTCGTTTGAATATATAACCTTTTTGGGTAAAATGACGTTCCCATCCATCTATAGTATGAGAACCTTGAGAGTTTTTGTCTGAACCTTCAGCCTCTTTATTGTCATCCTTTTTTTCATCAGCTGAACCAAACTCTTCTTCTAAAGCATTGTCTAAAATTGTTTTATTATCTGCTTCATTTTGTTCAATTTCTTTACCGTCATTTCTAGGATCTGCATTGACAATTGAATAAATTGGTTGAATAGCCAATGGAGCAACCATTAAAGTTATTCCTAAAATAGCAAACAATGCAGTAAATATTGCTCTACTTTTTCTTAACATTTAATTTTAAAGCAAAAAAATTCATTATTCTATTGGAATATTGAACAATTGCTCTATACCTCCTACACGTTATATTAGTAAAAATATCAAAAAAGGAGAGTTTTTAAAACTCTCCTTATTTTTTCTTCTTGTAATCTCCATCACAATAGACATAAGGCTCCCACCAATTTTCAGGTGTTGTCCCATTTTCTTCATTTGTTTGAACTCTAAACATTTCTCTATGTAATTTTTTAACAGGTTCAGGAACTTTTGCAGTCAAATAACAAGTTTCTGGATAAAGTAAGGTTTTATCAATTTCTTCTTGATAACGTAAGAAACTTTTACGAACTTGCCTAGTAACAGTTGGTAAACCTTTCCAATCAAATGCACCTGTAATAATCATTTCTCGTTGAGCAACATCTGTAAAAGCATTTAATACATCTCTTACAACACCTTGAGTTTGTCCTGTAATTTGAGCAACTTCTCTAATAACTGCATTTTTCTTAATAGACTCATTCGCTTTTACTTGTCTAATTTCTATTTTTTCATTCATATATTTTTTTATCCTTTCATCATAATAATATTTGTTTATATTTTAATTTGTATTTCACAATGATAATATAGAACAAATACTAGCAGTTCTTAATAATCTTAATAAATTTTTATTGAAAAAATCATCTATTTCATCAATCTCTACAGGTTCTTGAATCATTGCCTCTCTTTGGAAATAAACTTTTTTATCTTTAATAGTGTTATTTTGAGACAAAATAATTTCTTTCATATTTAAATTAAAGTTACCTGTAATTGTTATAAGCGACATTTGATAACATAACGAATCAATAATAAATTTTTTAGATTTCTTAATTATTTCGGGATCAGATGTTTTATGACACCTTGAAGATAATCTATTATATTCTTCTTCAAAAATCAAATTAAATTTATCTTCTATATCTGGCATAATTGAAATTTTAATTCCATTTTTATAAGTCAATTCATCTGGTACAGTAAATAATGTTTTCATTATCATCTCTTTCTATAATTTTGGTAAATTTACAATTTTTATATTTTTAAGGCCTGATTTATATTGGCTTTCAAATTCATCTTGCAAATCTCTTTCTTCAGGCCTATTGAATGAAATCACTTTGTCTTTTGAATATTTCTTTTTATTAATAGTTGGGATTTTATTGTATGATTTAGAAGGCATTAATTCTGGTTCTTTTTCTTCTTCTAATTTTGGCAATTTAAAATCTACATTATTTTTTCTTTGTTTATAAGAAATATAAATTTTAAAAATAGTAAAAATTTCTATAATTAGAAATATAATTCCAATACCTATAATTGCAATTAAATTTATTGTAGCTTTATCCATTTTTACCTCCCAAATAATCTTCTTCTATTTACAGTTAATTTATCATTCGCTGTTAAATTTGATTCATTTTTTAATCTATCATTATTAGAAAATTGTTGTTTTGTAAAATTCTGGCATTCATAGCCATTGTCTTCAAATTTTTTTCTTAAATTATCTGAAATTAAAAAAGAATCATTCCAAGTTTTTTTGTTTGCATCCCAAACTGATAAAGGAGTTGTTGCAATTTCGGCAGATTCATCACGGCTTAAAATTCTAGATATTTCTTCAATAGAAGTCATTTTATATTCCCCATTTGGAAATTTTTCTAATTGAACTATAATATCTATTGTTGTTGCAATATTTTTATTAATTACTCTAATTGGTTGTTCTTTTGCAAGCATTACGAATTGAGTCATTTTTTGTAATGCTAGTTTTGGTGAATTAGCATGTAAAGTTGTCATAGACCCATTCATACCTGAGTTTGCACAGGTTAAAAATTCAGCAAATTCAGGTCCTCTGCTTTCTCCAATTATTAATTTATCTGTCCTCATTCTATTTATTTGTTTAGTACACCAATTTAAAGTTACTTCATTGTTCGGGTCCATACCAGGGCTCCAAGGTTTAGAATGTAAATAAACAGTATTAGGTTGTGTTAAAACTAATTCAGGTGCATCTTCAACAACTCCAATTCTAACTGTTTCAGGAATAAATTTTGTCATTGCCTCTAAAATTGTTGTTTTTCCAGCTCCTGTAGAACCTGAAAATATAATAGTTTGACCGATTTCAACAGATGCCTTTAAAAAATTATACATTTTTGTAGACATACTTCCTGATTTTAAAATATCTTCTAAAGTTGTTAAAGATACAGATTTTTTAGCTATTGTTACTAAAGGGTAATCAGATGCTGGTGGTAATACAATATGGCATCTCGCTGAACCAGCATCCCCTAAATCTAATTTGCCTTCTGCTAAATATTTTCTTCCACCTTCTGGTTCTTCATCAGGTGAAATTGCATTAGCTAACCATTTTGTTTCTTCTATATATTCTTTTTCTGATTCAAAAATGTTAGGGATTTCAATTCTTATTCCTTTCTGTCTAACAAAAACAGAAGAAGTTCCATTTGTTTCTAACTCACTAATAGAATTATCATCTATCAAATAAGCTTGAATTATTTGTTCCCATTTTCTCATTATTCTATCTCCATATTAATATTTTTATTTTAAATATCAAATTTATAAATCAATAACTTTGTCAGCAAAAGAATTTGCAACTTGAGAATGAGCTATCAAAATAATTTGTGAGGATGTTAAAGAAGATATAGTTTCTAATATTTGTTGTTGCCTGTCTTCTGACATAGACACAAGAACCTCATCAAGAATAAGTAATGATTGTGTACCTTCTTGTAAAAATAATGCTATAGCCAAACGTAATGCAATAGCAGCAGCTGATAATTCACCACCAGATAATACAGAAACAGATCTTTCTTGACCAGATGAGGTTACAACACTTGTTTCAAATTGTTCATTTAATTTAAGCTCTATGAAATCTCCATTTGTAAATTTATTTAAAATTTCAGAAGCGATAGAAGATAAAGATGGAATTGCTGTTTTAATTCTTAAATCTTTAAAGTCAGATAATGTTTTTATAGAAAAACTTATTATTTCTAATTGTTTAGAAATATTATTATATTCTTCTGCAGCTTTACGACAATTCTGTAAATTGGCGTATAATATTTTACCTTCACTTTCAGCAACAACTAGTTCTTTATCCAATTCAAATTTATCATATTGTAAACTGTTAAAACGATTATTTAATTCCTCATGTTTTTTAGTTAAATTTTTATATTCTTTACTTGTTAATGCACCAATTAAAGACAATTCAATTTCTTTATTTAATTTTTCTTGAGCAAACTCTTCTAATTTCTCAGTTAAATAATTAATAGAATTTCTAGCTTTAATTAAATCTTCAGATTTATTTTTTACCTCATTCAAATCATTCAATTTTTGAGTAATTAAATTTAAAGAGGCTTTATTTGTTTCTTCTTGCGTCTGTAATCTTATAACTTCAGATTTCAAATTAGAATATTCATTTTTTTTCTTTTCTTGCTGATTTAATTTTTCTATATCATTTTGTAATATTACAATATTATTTAAAATATTTGTAAATTCTAATTTACTTTCATCTAATTTTTTATTTTTATCTATAATTTCATTTTTTAAATTATTAAATTCGAGTGTATGTTCTTTTATTTCTTTATCTACATTTTCAATGGGTGATTTACAATAAGGACATTCTGCAACACCTTCTTTTAATGATTTCAAATAAGATTGAATTTTTTTCCCTTGACTTTTTATATAATTAATTTCAAATTCCAGATTAGAAATTTCATTTTTTAACCTATTTTGATTTTCTATTAAATTATTATAATCATTTAAAACATTTGGATTAATTTGAATTTTAAATAAATTATCAAGCCTTTCTAATTCCAATTTTGCAGACAATAATGCCTCTAAAGAATTTTTATATTTGATTTCTTCGTTGTTTTTATTCTCAATTAATTCTTTTAATAAGTCTTCTGAATATGTTAAATTTTCAGGATATTTTTTAATAATATCTAAGAAGAAATTAATTTGTTCTGAAATATGTTTATTGTTATTTTCTATCATCATTATTTCATTTTTTAAAGAATTATATTTTTCTTGTTTTTCAACTTCTTCTTTAAATTGTTCATTTATTTCATCTACTTCATTTTTTAAAGAATCAATTTCATTATTTAAGTTTTTAATGTCTGTCCTAAACTTAATAACTATATTTTTTTGGTTTTGGAATTTTAATTCTTCGTCTTCTATAGATCCAGTTTGAATTACAGATAAAGCTTTTTGTAAGCCTCTAAATTCATCTCTAGCCATATCTAAAGATGAGGTTATTGCATTTACTCCTATCATTTGTTCAATGATAGCACCTCTTTCCCTAGGTCCTGCAGATATAATTAAATCAACTTGTTTTTGTTGAACAAATGCAGAAGAATAAAATCCTTTTTCATCATAACCTAGAAGTCTTCTTAAAAACTTTTCAGAATGAGTAACCCCTGGTCCACAATCTAAAATATATTCATCTTCTGTATTAATATCTCTAGAATAAATATTACAAGTTGAATTTCCATTTGGTGATACAATTTTTCTTTCAACTTTATATTCTCTATTCCCTAAAGCAAAATATGATTCTACACCTACATGGGTTTCTTTGGGGTTAACACCTTCTTTAATAAAGTCTTTTGCTTTTAAAGATTGTGCTTTAGATCCAAATAAAGACCAAGCAAAAGAATTTACTATAGTTGATTTCCCAGCACCATTTGTACCAGATATAGCTGTAGTACCTTCTAAAGCAGGAATAAATTCATAATGAGTATGAGATCTAATATTATACAAAATAATTTTTAATATTCTCAATTATTTTCTCCTTTTTCTTTTAGTTCTGCTTGTTTTTGTTGTAAAATATTGTTTTGTGCTGTAATCATTAAACTATGAGGCAATAATTTCCATTCGCCATCAATAAATACCATTTGTAATGTTATACCTGTAAATCTTCCAACAAAAATATCTAAAGGGACAAAAATTGTATTGGTTTTTTCATCTATAACCAAACTAGCCATATCTAAAATTTTAACATCAATAGATCCTGTGTTTTCTTCTAATAAAGCTGTTAAAGCTAATAATGCGGTTGCTGTATTTTGTTGGACATTTTCATTATTCATTGTGTCCGGCAAGTAAATTTTAGATAAAACATTTTGTGGAAAATAATTGTTGTCTTTATATGCTTTTTCGTCTGAATCTAATTTATTAATTCTTTCTTTAAGTTTGTCTTTATCATCAGATCCTTTTATTTCAGTAAAAATTTCTTTAACAGAATCTATTGCTGATTGTTTAGTAAATTCTTGTTTTACTTCATTTGATGATTTTCCAGGATTATACACTTTATCTGGATATTCTTCTTTTATTCTTTTTTCTACTTCTTCAAAAATTTTATCTGCATTTAATGATTTATTTTTACTCTCTAAAAGAATAGCATTAAAAGACAAAGAAAAAACGGATATTATTTGAAGAATTATAATTAATAATAAAGATACTTGAATTTTATTTTGATGTTTAATTAAGCTGGGTAATTTACCCTGATAAATTAAAAAAGCTACTAAAGCTGTAATAAAAGTAATTAAACTTATTATAATAATAATACTAATTTTTTCCATAATGACTCCTTCTTTATGTATATATTTATTTTACCTGTTTTAATAAAAAAAATAAGGTCAAACCTTATTTTTTTATTTTAATTTTCAAAAAAAGAACTGACAATATTAAAAATATTAAAGATACAAGAATTGCAATCAATCCTAACATTTCATAATTATTAAAAATAAAATCAAAATAATTATAATAAGGGAAAATATCTTCTATAGATTTTATATTATTTGTTTTTGAAACAATTGAAGATGTTATTTCTTTTGATTCTTCAATTGCTTCTGTTGAAACTGTCTGTTTAATTGAAGTAATTACAATAACAGACATAAATGAAATAACTGATAATAAAAAGAATAAAATTGATAATCCCCATTTAATCCAGAATTTAATATTGTTCTTTAATTGGCTTTTTGTACGTTCTTTTGCCTCTTCTAATATTAATCTGGTATTCATTAATTTTCCTCTTTATAATATTTCCAAAGGCTATTTTTAAACTCCTCATTTAAATCAATTTTTGGTATCATAGAATCATCTTTAAAATTCTTAATAACTTTAAAAAGAGACTTATAATCATTTGTTTCTATTGCAGCATTCAATAATGCAACACTTAATTTATTTGCGATATTAATTTTATTTTTTTCACTTTCTTTATTATCAAATATATTTTTACCCGATTTCTCATTACCTTTTTCATCCCATGTTATGGATGAAGCAGTTCTTAAATTATTCCATCTTTCATGTTCAGACAATAATCTATAATAATCATCTTTTGTATAAGGTAACATTAATGAAATTTCTTCTTCTGTGTAATCTTCATTTTCTCTTTCTTGAATGATTTTATTAATAGCTTTAGTTCTAACTCTTTGAAATTTTGCAAGTTCTAAACCTAATTCTTCATTAGGTAAATCATAAGGCCAACGTTGTAATACATTTGCTAAATAACCAGAGAAAGGTACACATTGACGTTCATCAAATTTACCAGCAGCCCTTAAAATCCATTCTTGTATTTTAAGTTCTCTATCTTGATAATTAGGTATAAAAATTTCAATTGTTTTATTATGATTTTTTAGTAATCCTTTTGCGTAATCTAAATAAAAATCTAGAAATTCAACAATAAATTCCTCTGAAAAATCAGTTATATTTCTCCATAATACAGATTGTCTCGATCTGAATCCTATATTACTAAATATAGAATCATCAAGATTATTCTTTAAATAATTAATAACAAATTCATTAGATATTGAATATACTCTTAAAGTGGAAATATTTTCTTCTTGAGTAAAGAATGTTTTACCTTTTAATGTTTTTTTTATTTCATCTATATCTTTACTTGATTTGCAATAAACTAATAATACATTAACTAAATATTTTGGTGTAGATAAAAATGTTTCTGTTTCAGTTCGACCATCCCAAATTTTAGGTACAAAATTATTTGGTACAAGAGGCTCCATAATATCTAATTTATTTTCTGAATACCATCTCTCAATTTCTTCTTTATTTACTCTATAACTACCCTTATTAAAAATCAAATAATTTGTTTCTTTTATAAAATTTAAAATATCTTCCAATGTGCATTTTGCTACTTTTGCCCATTTTTCTGGTGTGTACCATTGCCCATCATGAATTACTGCTTCTATCCTAAAAGTAATTGGGTATTTTTTAAATTGTTTAACAAAATCACTATCTTTTTTAAGTCTAATTTTCATTTTCTTCTCCTAATGGTTTAATTCTAGGTTTCAATTCAGAAAAACTTTTAAAGAAATTTAATAGATTTTTCACCTGTTTTTCTTCTTGTTTTTTATTAATGAAAATAATATAAGATATAAACATGGTAGCAAAAGGACTTTCTATATCTTTATCTTTTAACATAAACGTTAAATTTTGTTTATTTAATTCTTTTTCAATTAATTTTATATCTTCTATTTTTTTTAATGTTAATTCAATTACTATATTATTCAAATTTTATTTTTTCCTTTTCTATAAATTTTCTAATTTTATTCAATGAGTTTTTGGTGCTTTTTAAATAATATGATTTTGTTATATTATACTCTTTTAAAAATTCATTCTCATCTTTATAACCAGGTAATAAATCCCATTTCATTTTTAATAATAATATTTCTTTCTCTGTTAATACACTAAAACATTTATTTAACAAATCTGATTGTATAATTAATTCTTCAGGGTTTTTATTATTTGATGGTATAACATCAGCAAGTGTAATATTATTATTTGAAGACGAGTTTGTTTTAAATTCTGAATTTATAGATTTAATCCCTTTTCTCATATTTAAAATTGCATTAATGCTTTTTAAAGGAACATCAGTTGTATTTTGTATATAATCTATTAATGAATTATATCCATTAGAATCAATTTCATAATCACGAATTTTTTTACTTACTAAATTATATCTATAATCCTCTGTTGGTGATAAAGGTATATCTCTATGTTTTCCTGAATTAACTTGTAAAGCTTTAATAATATACCAAGTTGCACCTGTCAATACTTTATTTCCTCTTTCAGGGTTATGTTTTATCCAAATATAAGATGCTAATGCCGTTAAAGCATCTTGTATTGCCTCTTCATAGGGGTAATAATATGCTGAATAATAATTAAAATAATTAGAGACTATTTTATAAGCACCTTTTATATTACTCTTAAATAATTTTTCATAAGCCTCATGAACTTCATCTTCCGAATAAATAGTATCTTTATTGGTTTTAAAATCCTGAATAATTCTAGATAATTCTAATTCTTCATCTTTAGATAAAAATTTTGATTTTTTCTCCATTTATTCCTCCTGAAAAAATAATATATTGGTTTTCAAAATTATAACATAAATTCATTTAAAAAGCAATTAAAAAGATTACTCAAATTTATGAGTAATCCTTTAATAACCTCTATTTTTAAGCTCATTTAAAGCCAATTTTTGAATAGATCTTCTCTCACTTAATGGTAATAGTTCCCTACTATATAAATCTAATTTATCTTCAAATTCGATTCTTTTGTTTTTTAATTGTTCTCTATCTCTTTTTAATTTAGCTTTAGAATTATTTTCTGAATTTTCATTAAATTTTAATAATTCTTCACGTTTTTTCCAGTTTTCTTCCATGAAAGGTTTAACATCAGGCCTACTAAAAAAACCTTTTTCTAAATTTTCTAATTCAATCTCAATTTCTTTGTTTTTTGTAAAGTAATTATATTTCCAATTTAAATCTTTTGTTAATGTTATTTTAACATCTGTTTTAATCTCTTTATTATTTGAAGATTTAATTGTAACATTTTTTATTGTTTTTGGATATCCATCTGGTTTAAATTTATTAAATAAATAATCCTTATAATTATTTTCATAATCTATTCTAGCTTTTTCTGAATTTAAATAATACTCTTGGTGAAGAAGTTCTGTTAATATTGTTTCTGTTTCATTTAAACCCTTAATCAAATTTTCACTTTCTTTTTCCAAATTTGAATCAGGTTTAGATAACACATACAAATCAGCTAATTCTAATTTTTTAATTTGATTTTCAGTCAAATAAGTTGTATCTTCATCTTTATCAAAATTACCATTTTTATTTAATCTTACTTTTTCATAAATATTCAAAGATTTTATTTCATTCATTCTATCAGCAAAATCTTGTGCCTCTTCAATTGAATGTGTATGAATAGATGAATTACTTAATGGACAATTACCAGGTTGGGCAGTGCAAACACCTGGAGACCCATCATTTTTCATGTGGTATAATGTCATACATAAGAACCTCCTCCCGAAGCATAAATTTTTTCATTAGGATTGAAATTGTATTCTGGATCTGAATTTAAATTAAAAATTCTTAATTTCGTATTTTTACTTAATACCACATCAGAAATTGAATAATCAAAACACTCCATAATATTAGTAATTGTTAAATCTTTATCTTTAAACCTGTTAAATAATCTATCCTTATTCAAATCATTAGTAGAATCTAATCCTAAATCAACAGAATCATGAGCTTTAAACAATTTTCTTTTTGAATATAAATTTTTATCTATATTATTACTAATATATTTTAAAATTTCATTTCTATTGTTGTTTTTAGATAAAAGCAATATTAAAGAATTATCATTTATATCTACAGTTTTCAATAATTCTTTATTCTTAAAATTTTTAGCTTCAATCATAAAATTATTTTCAGGTTTTAATATATCTTCATTTTTTAATTCGGGATAAGTCTCTTTATTATCTTCCCAATTATCCATATAATCTTGACCTTCAGAAAAAGAATTAAAATGTTCTGTATATGGACAATTTTTAAATACTGCTAAACATATAGAAACTTCTCCCTTTTTATTAATATGGTATTTCATTTAATCACCTAATTTGCCAATTATATTAGTTTTATCAACTTCAATCAATTTACCTGCACAAATATTGGATTCACATTTTAAAACATATTTATCTTTAGGTAATTGTTTACCAGTTTCTGGATTAATTCCAGATGGTAAAGTGACAACACTATATTTATTAGTTTCATAAAAACTACTAGCAACCATTAATTGTTCTAATAAATCATTTTCTTTAGAATATATTACATTATCATTAATTTCTAAATTGTTAATATCTTTTTGTAAAGAATATGATTTCCCATCTACTAATACACTAGGATTTAATAATTTGTACCCTATAAATAATGTTATTAATGTTGATAATACGAAAATTAAATTAATCAAAATCTTTTTAATTCTTCGTTGCAACATAAATGATTGAGATAATACCACATCTCCTTTGACATATTTATTATTTTTATATAAATAATCTTTTTGTGGTTCAATGTTCATTTTATAACCTCCTAATTCTTATGTGAAAAATAAAGATAAAATTAATATTAAAAATAAGATTAACCCAAACCAAATATAAGGAATAGGGTGATACTTTATATCTTTTGGTAAATTTTTAATCTTTTCTTTGAGACTTAACTTGTCATATTTATATCCGTAAAATCCTTTTTCAATAACTTTTAAATCTTCCAATAGAATTTTTACTGTTTCTAAATCCAAATTTAAGCTCATTGAATTTTCTTCATTTTCAATTAATGTTAAGACAGGAGGATTTTTATGTAAATCTCTTATTGACCTATATTCAGTTACATCATCATCCTTGAATAAATTAGTAATAATGAATCCTGAAATATGTTCTTTATCATTATTTTTTAATTCTAAATCTTCTTTTAATGAATTTTCTTCTATAATATTCATTATTCCTCCTATTTTTATAATTTTACTATTTCTTTATAAAAAAATCAATATAAAATATTAATATTTTTGTTTTAATATATAAATTATATCAAAAAAAGAAAATCAAATAAATGATTTTCTTTTAATTATTTAACTTCCAATCTAAATTGAGGTAACTTTTTCCATCCCATAAAACACTTGCATTTTTTAAAGTTTCATCAATATTTGTTTTAAATATTTTATTGTTTTTGACATCTACATAGACATCGTTAAATTCCTCTTCAGAGTTTGCTTTAATTGTGCTTCCATCAGAACCCTCTCCATGATTTTGTAATTGTTCAAGGTTAAATTTAACCTTAATATAATAAGTAAATCTAAATGTTTCATTGTCTAATTTTACTTTTGATTTAACTTTCATATCTTCTATATTAGATGTTATTAAAGATGATAAATAAACTGGACTATTAGAAATATCTGGTAATTTTTGACAGTCATATCTAGAAGCTAAATTGTCAGATAAATAATTTGAAGTTACAGCTAAACAGGAATTTAAACGAACAGTCTGATAAAAAAGATTTCTATTTTTATAATCAGGTTTAATGCTTTCATCTCCATTTAATGATGTAATTGCTTTAACAAAATCATTAGATATTTTTTCATATTCTGATTCGGATGCTGTATTCTTTATTTGATTTTCATTTTTAGTTTTATTTTCTTTATTTTCTTCTTCGTTTACAACAATTTCATTATTAGTATTTTCTGTTATATTAACTTCTTTATTAGGTGATAAAAAACTTAACAAATAAACAGTAATTAAAATAATAGTAATAATAGCAATAAAAGCTATTAAATATTTTTTAACATTATTTTCTTTTTCCATTTTAATTAACCTTTCTTTCCTACATATCTCCAATAAGTCATAGTTGCTCCAACCATTAAATCAGGGTCATAATTATTGTCTGATGTTTCAGCTTTATGAGGAATATATTGTTGATAACTAGCTTGATAAACCATTTTCTTACCAGCTTTATTTACACCAAATATAGCAGTGTGTTCTACTCCTCCACCTAACCAAATTATAACATCTCCTGATTTCCTGTCTTTAGGGTTTACTTGTTTCCATTTTTCTGGATGACTCCTCACATAAGCATCTTGAGCCCTGACATTTCCCCATGGGTAGGAAGTGTCAATTTTAGTTGCTTTCAATGCAGCTGCCACTAATCTATCACAAGAGGCATATAATTCTCCAAGAGGGTCAGCACCCCCATTTTCTTGTGCTTTTCTTTTTCCAGCTTTCATTTTATCTGTTGCTCTTGAAGCTCCAGAATCACTTACATCTATTCTTGTAGATAAAGAATATTCTTCTAAAAAATCAATTAAATCAGATGAATCTATAGATCCACCATTTCCATCATCAACACCTGAACAATTTTCATCTTCTAATGCTTTTCCACCTTCAGTTCTACCTAAACAATTACCTTGACCAATACGTTTAACTTTTTGAACTTTTTCTTCTATAGATTTAGCTGAATTTTTAATTTCTTCATTTAATTTCTCTACATCAGAATCAGACATTTGTATATTCAATAAATTATTAACTGCTTTAATAGAATCTGACACTTCTCCATCTGTATTAGTTAAAGTTTTATCTTTTGATTTATTAATTGCAGAAATAATACCTTGCATTTGAGCTTCACTTTTGTTCCAATTTACTTTAGATTTAACTGCAGCTTCTAAAACTTTTTTGGCATTATCTCCTTTTAATTTCCATGCTCCCAATTCAATGTCCGCCCATTCTCCATTATTTACTTTATCTAATATACATTTAGAATCACAACCTTCAGGTATTGTTTTATTTATATAAGATAATTTATCTTTATTTTGTTCAAATAATTTCCCTAAATATGCAGAAACATTATTATTTATTTTAGTATGTTGTGAAAAAGTTAAACTTGCAGCTTCACTTTTTTTATCTTCATCAATATCTTCTAATGAAACTATACCTTCATTATTAGGGTCAAATTTAAATGAAGTAGGTCCATAAACTTGAAAAATAGAAATTAATATAAGTAAAACTGAAACTCCAAATAATAACCACCATGTTATAGGGTTAAATAACATTGTAATAATAAAAGTTACAAAATCTATTATCCCTTTAATGACATTCCAAGCTATTTGTGCTAACTTTTTTGCTAATTTAATTGCTTGTTCAGTTTTTGATATAGCTCCGCCTGTCATTTTGTCCGCACCATCTACAACTGAATTTTTAGCGCTTTCTACAGCTTTATCTTTTACTTGATTTATTCCATTTGTTGTAATTTCTTTCGTTTTACTAGCTCCCGTCATTAAAGCATCTTTTGCTTTATTTCCTAAACTCATATTTCATCACCCCTTTTATAACCATAAATAATTTCTATATCAAAATAAAAAAGATAGGAATTTTTATATTCCTATCTTTTTTTTATTCTATCCGAAAATATCATCTTCATCAAAATCAGCTGGACCTGCAAAGTTAAAAGAATTATTATTTGTGGTTGGTTGACTTTGAGTTGTTTGATTTTGTTGTACTGATGTTTGTTGTGTTGTTGTTTGATAAGTTGATTGTTCTTGTGTTGTATTTGTGCCTGTGCTTGAAACATTTTTAGTTAATACAACATTTGTAGATCTTCCTTTACCAATTAATGCCCCAATATTTACGACATTAATTTGATTTACAATTTCTTTTGGATGAACTACTCCTTGTCTATCTGTGTATTCTTGAGATTCTCTCAAAACTAATTCACCCTGAATTAATAATGGTGTACCTTTTGGTAAATTTGATTTTTCTAAAGAACGAGCTACACTATCAAAAACAGTAATATTCCAAAATTTAGGAGACAATTCATCATAAGAATTTGTTTCTTTATTCCAAACACTTTGATTTTGAGCTACAGTAAAATTAGCTCTGAATCCATCCCCATTATCTTTTTGGTATGTTGCATATTTAATTTCTCCAACTAAACCTGCTACTAAAGTAATATGATTTGCCATTATAAAATACCTCTTATATTTTTTATATTTTCTTATTTATATTTTACCTTATTTTTTTAAGGTGTTATTTATATTTTACCTTTTTTTTAAAATAATTTTATTTTATTATTTATTTTTTTAGATTGCTAAATCAAATTTTAATTGTGGTCTCATAGGACTATAATTTAACAATTCAAAGTCTTCAAATTTAATGTCATAAAAATTAGTTTTTTCTGGACAATTTAATTTTAAAATTGGTAGAGAAGAAGAATTATTTCTTTTTAATAATTCATTAGCTTGTTCAAATTGATTATCATAAATATGTAAATTATTTACAAAATGAGTAAATTTTCCAATTTTCCATCCGAAGTGTTTAGCAATCATTAATTGTAATGCAACATATTGGATTTGATTAATATGAAGAGCAACCAACATATCAGAACTTCTTTGTATTAAAGTACAATCTAAATAAATTTCATTATTAATATTTCTAACATCAAATAAACATTGATAAGCACAAGGTGCTAAACCACCTGTTTTTTCAAATGCTTCATAATCCCATAAAGATATAATATTTCTTCTATTGTATGGATTACTTTCTAAACCTTTCAATAATTTATCAATTATTTTATGTTTCTTAACTATTGCACCATATCTTTCTCCAATAGTTCTTGTATTGTCAACTTCCCAACTATTCCAATAAGAAACATTATATTTATTTTCAAGCAAATCTAATGAATTACTTTGGTCTTGGTAAATCCATAAAATTTCTTTAATTGCAGATTTCCAAGCAATAGGTCTTAATTGAGTCAAAGGAAATTCATTTTTATTTAAATCATATTGAAAAATTTGTTGAGTTAAATATTTAGAATTTGCAGTTTTCCCATTTGAATATTTTGGCCTTGCTTGTTTACTATATACTCCATCATTTAAAATTTCATTAATTTTTTCTTTAAAAATATTATCTATTTTATTTGTCATTTAAAAACCTCTTTTTCTTTCATCAGATTATTCATAGATGTAATTTTTAACCATGAAAGGTACTATTTATTTACTATAAAAAACACTAATTTTTTATCTTCTGTATAATTCATCATAAATACGAAATTTTACATCCACGTAAAATCTACAGTCATTATATTTTTATTTTACCTAATAAAAAGAAACCTTTAAAGGTTTCTTTTAAAATTATTTTTCTCTATTTAAAACATCATCAATTAGTTGGTTTACATCTATACTATTTATAGATTGTTTTATATCATCTTTAATTTCTTTAATTGAATTTAAATCAACTTCTTCAACTTTGGATCTTAAAATATTACCTTTTTCATTTTTAATTGATTTTATATTAAATTGAGATTTAAGTTTTTCGACATCAATATTTAATTGTTTATTAGCATTTTCTCTATATGATTGAATTACTTTTTCTACATCTTCTGGAGTATGATTAGACTTAAACATTGTTTCTTTAATTTCATCAACTTTATTTTCTATGTCAACTTGACCTTTTCGTTCTTCATCTTTAGCCCATTTTTCAACTCCAACATGTTGTTTATTATTGTAATTTAATAATTCTTTATCTATATTTTGAGCAATTTCAATTTTAGCTTGAACTTGTCCTTCAACTTTATTAATTGTCTCAGGCTTAGCATTGATAATAGTTTCTTTTACATTTTCTAATTCTGATTTAAGTGGTTGATTAGAAATTTTTTCAGATTTATCATCAACTTTATCAATTAATCTTGATTGGTCAGTAGCTAATTTTTGTGCTGCTAGTTGTTCAGACATTTTTTCTGATAAAGCTCCAACAGAATCAATCATATCTTGGTGACGAACACTTTCAATTTCTTGTCGTTTCATATCTTCAATAGCTTTATTAGTTTTATTATTAAGTTGTGAACCAGTTCTTGTAGCATTAGCAATAAGTCCATTTCCTCTTTTAGCATTAATCATTGCAGCGTGAGCCATACCTCTTGCTCCACCTGTAACACCGTCAGTAACAATTCTCTTGAATAATCCTCTTTCTTTATATTCTTTACCTTCGGCTTGAGCTTTCATTTTTCTTTCTTTTTCACCATTTCTTATTTTTTCAATAGCTCCACCTAATTGTCCACCAACTAAAACATCTCTACCTTCTTTAACTTTATCTATTGCAGAATCACCCATTTTTTCCATTGCTTGTCCCATTTTATTGGCAACTTTAACCCCACCCATATTTGTGGCTCCAATTAAATTAGTTATTTCTTTTCTATACATTGAGAAAGTAAATGCTAAAATAATTGTTGTTACCATTATCATTACATTACCTCTTATATTTGCAAAAACAGCTTGATAAATTGTAAGCATGATAAGTATTAACATACCAATAGCAAAAAATTTAAGTATTGTACTAACAACTGATTCTAACCAACCCAAGAAAATTTTACGTCCTCTACCTGGATGTATAGCAAATAAACAAAATATAGGAGCTAATGCCATTAATACAGTTGCAGTTAAATTATAAGCCATACCTGTTAAAGATACTGGTATAAAAGAAAACCCTGCAGCTAAAGCAGCAATTATTCCGCCGAATCCTAACATATCTCTATTATTACCAGTCATTGAAGACCACATTTTTTCATCTTTAGCAGCAGTTGCAACAACTAATAACCTTTTAGAAATTCCATCTGTAGTAGATTTTTGAGGTGTTTGTCCGTTTACAACTGTTTTTTGATTAGATGAAAACCAATTACCAGATATACTGTCTGCCATATATGCTAATGCGATATTACAAACTTGTACTTCATTAGTAGAAGGGTTATTCTTTAATTGATTAGCCGAAGAAGGTGACTTAAGATTAACACAATAATCATCAGGACTTCCTTGTAATTTGTCTGCTGGATACAAATTGGCTCCCTCTGGTGCATTTTTTGTATATAAATCATTCCAATCATAGCCAAATTGTTGCATTGTCCATCTGTCAACTGTAAATCCTTTAACAATTCCACATGCAGCCCCTGACAAAGCTAATTGAGATGATTGTTCAGGTAATACTTTCCCATCAGAATAAGCAGTACATGATTGGTCTGTTTTTTCGTTTTTAAGAGACTCAGGGTTTCCATCACAACTTCCTCCACTTAACACATTAATAATACAACCTGTTATAATCTGATTTGCGTAAAAAGGAGCTCTTGCTACCCACCAAGGCCTTACTGCTGTTGCAATTCCTAAAAACAAAGCAAAGAAAGACCAAATAATACCTTGTAAAGAGGCCCTAACTTCTCTTTTTATAATACCTTTATATAATAACCAAACCCCTACAAGACAGAAAGCTATTGCTAATAAGGGGAAATAAATTCCTCTTGATAATCTTCCTATTAACCCTCCTTTTGCATCTCCTGAAGATTTACCACCAATAGTACCAAGTAAATCTAAACAACCCTTTAAATTCCCTTTATCTGTTTTTTCAGGGTCACAGATAAAATGACTATCAAAATAAAAAGATGTTATCCAATTAATAAAATCAGCAATTACCCCAATTATATTTTCTGAAATAGATTGAAACCAAATTAAAGGTTCACCTAAAAAACAATACCAACTTGTACCTTGTTCTTCTAATCTTTTCTTTTGATCTTCACTTAAATCTTTTATTGCTGTGCTAATTGTTTTATTTTCTCTTCTTGCAACGTCTCCATTAGTTTCACCAAAGGGTATAGAATAATCAGTACCATCTCTAAATAATTCTATAATAGTATATTTCCTATTTTCAACATTCCCTAAAGTTGAAGCATCTGATTTAGTAACTGTTGCAGGTACTTTTTTAATTAATCCTGCAGTTCCTAACCCGTAACAGAACCCTCCTGCATGAGCGGTTAAAAACCCCATTGACATACCCACTATTCCTAAACTAGATAATAATGCTAAAACTGGTATAAATATAATTTTTAATTTCCCATTCATTTTATCTCCTTACCTAAAAAATTAAGGTTTCTTATTTAGTTTACTAGAAATTTCATCTTCATCATGAGATGATACAGAAATAGCAGATGCGTCAATATGTAATTCACTACAAGCTTTAGATGTACCTAAAATACCCAAAAAGTCATTATCAACAACATCAATTAAATCAACTTCAATTGTATCATATTGATGTCTAAAGAAATTTTTAGAATCAGGTATTTGAGGTATGCTTCCATTTACAGAATTATAAACAATACTTGTAGAACCTTTTTTTCTACCCTTATCAAAAGTTATTTTAATTTGAGGGTATTTACCTAAAGCTTCACAATAACTTTTATGAACAACAGTATCAGCAGTATTTTGTGCTTGGCCATTTCTTTGTTTCATATATTCATTAATTAAAGTTTCAACTGCTTCTGGTTTTAATCCTCCAATAGCATCTTGTTTCTTAACTGCTGTTTGAGCTGCTTTTAATGCAAAAGATGAATATAAATTTTTAATATAAACTGCCTTTGAAAAGTCTACAATAAAAATTCCCATTAAAAGAACTAATACAACTAAAGATATACCCATAATAGTTATAGCTTTCCCATCTTCATTTTGGATTCTTCTTTTAATCATTTGACCTCCTTTTACTTATGAACAACTTCAGATTCAGCAGTCATTTTAACTGTATTTTTCCCAGAGAAATTTGCTAATCCAATTGCACTACCTGGAATACTTCTATAATTGTAATCAATTTCACAATAAGTTCTATCTCCTACTTTATTAGTTTTACCAGGACCACAATCAACTCTCAAAACTTGTCCACTTACTGATTGTTTTTGAGTTTTTAATTCATCAACAACAGTACAAGCAACAACAGATGAAGCTATTGATTGGTCACAATTAGCAGGTATTGATGTTATACCATATTTTTTAGAAATTGCATTAGGTTCAACACCTCCAAATACCGCTGCAGTTCTAGCACCGTTTTGTGCAGCATTTGTCATAACATATCTTGTATTAAAATACATTCCTGCGTCTATTACAGTAATCATAACCATAATCAATAATAACATAATAAAAATCATTTCAATTGTGTTTGCTTCACCATTGTCATTTTTTACCCTATTATTTAATTTATTATATATTTTATTCATTATTACCCCCTACGTGCTTGTTCTAAGGCCTTATAACGTTCTAATTGTTCCCTTAATACTTCAATATCATGTAAGTGTCTAGCACAATTACTACATTCATTAACTGTAGGAGGATTACCCCAACCATTTTTACATACATCCATTATAGATACATAAAATCTTTTTCTTGCATCTAAACTTAAATGTGTATCATATTCTGAAAAGGGTTCATAATCAAAGACTAAAAATCTTATATAATCAGCAACAGTAAGAGATAATCTTGCAGCCCTCCATCTTATTGCATTTGCTTCATTAAAAGTAACTCTACCAACAACTCTAAATTGTCTTTTTGGTTTTGATTTTTTAGTTCTTGCAATTTTAGATTCAACTTCTTTTAATCTTCTTTCTAATAATTGTAAAGTTTCTTCTGATGTTCCTAAATCTTCATCTGTTGATACATCACTTAATTTGTCAATTTGTCTAATATATTCTGACCTTTCTTTTTTTAATTTTTTTTCATCATAATCATCAGATGATAATGATTTAATTCCTCTTAAAGCTAATTCATTCCATTTATTAATGTCAGGTATAGATAAAGATTTATTCCTAATATAATTTGAAATTGAAATTTTAGGTCCTGCACTTTGAATTGATAATAATTCATTTTTTAAAACACCTTTTTCTTCCCTTGAAATTGTTAAAGCACATTGTTGGTCTAAACTAGCTTTTTTTGCTTCTGCAGGTTTAAATGGTGTTCTTGCATTTTTATTTTTAAATAACTCTATTAATCTTTCTTCTTTTAATTCTTGTAATAATTTTGTTTTATTCTCCAAAGAGAGAACATCCATATCTGTAATTCTTCTCATTGTTCCCATTTTATTCAAACTCCTTTAAAATTGACAAGATGAAATTGCATTAGATAAAACATCTTTATCTGCTTGTGTAATATTTAATTTGTATTTGTCTAATGTATATGTATATATTTTAGCATAGTCACAATGAGAACTTTCTTTAGGAGGCATCCATTCTGAAGGTGTTTTAGCTCCTTTTGTTCTATTTTGTGTTGCTGATGTTATTACTAAATGGTCTAAATCATTTGCAAAAGCTTCTTTTTGTTTTCTGTCCCAATTTTGACCTCCAGCTCTTGCAGCAGCTTTTAATGGTACAGTATGGTCTAAATCAGCTTTTGAAATTTTATCTATTTTTTCATCAGAATAAGGATCTTCCCAAGTTCCATCTATTGAACAAGCATTACCTTCATCTGTTGTTTCTGATTTATCTTTATCATATAATATTTTAGTCAATGATTGATTTTTCAATGCCTCTTCTCTAGTATTCCAACAACCTTTAATTGATTTCCAATGAGGCCATTCGGTTCTTCTATAATTCACATCATCATAAGAATTTACAACATTTAAATTATTAAGTTTTTCTAATATTGAATTTTTAGGCTCTTGAGTTGGTTTTAATTTACTTAATGGACCTTTTGATTGAACAGAATTATTAGAAGAATTATCATTGTTAGAAGATGAATTTTGATTATTTTTATTTTCTTCTTTTTTAAGATCTTCCCAAGATTTCTTCCAACTAGCACCAAGTAAATTTCCACTTGATTTTCTGTCTAAATCAATACCATTTTGTTCTTTGAATTTAAGTCTTTGTTCAGGTGTTTTAGCATATTCACCTACTTTTAAAGATAAAGAACAGTTAATACTTGATTCCTTAATATCTAAATGTTTACCTAAACATTCTTTCAATTCTAATGATTTAACTTTAGAATAAGGCCAAATAAGACCTGCATTATCTATTTCATTAACTTGGAAAAAAGCAAAAACTAAAGCTGCAACAATTATAAACCAGATTAAATTTATAGCATATTTATAAAATGTTTTCATTCATTAATCACCTCTTTTACGGAGTGAAGTTCTATTTCTAATCATTACAGGGTCTCCTACTGCACCACCATAATTAATACCGGCTAATCCTAATAATGCTAAATTAGTTGTTTGTGCAAAATCTTTCATTTTTAAGACTCCTCCAGGCATTTCTTCTTGTAATAAATCTAATTGGTCACCAGATGTCCACGTTAAAGTAAAATCATGTTCAGAGTAATCTTGTTTGAGATTTTCAACCATTGCTCTAATATCTTCTTCTGTTGGTGCTTCTACAGTAATTCTATAATTCCCAGATATCCAAGGTAAATTTTCTTCTTCTAAATCTTTTTCTAAAATTGCTTGGTCTTTCACTGTGGCTTTCAAAGATTCTGTTGCTTTTTGACCAGATTCTAACAAGTTATTAATTTCATCATCTGTATCTAATTGTTTCTTATATAAATCCTTCTTCATATTTTCAGTTGGAATCAATGAGAATCTACAATTAGCAGTAAAAGGTAACATTATTGATTTATGTAAAAACGGTGGAATATTACTTGGGAACATTAATTCTTTTGGAAATTTAGAAAAGGATAATGTTGCTCTATAACCTGTTAATTCATATCTATTTGAAATTTGAGTTATTTTAACATATCTTGCTTTTTCTTCAATTTCAGAACCTGTCTCTAATGTGATGTCTGATAGTCCAACTCTGTTTTCATAATCAGTTTCTAAAAATGGAGTTGGCATAGCTGGATATAATCTACGTTTAATAAGTAAAAGTAAATCCTCTGAAGACGGTCTTCTTGCCTGTAAACCTGACGAAGATAAAGCATTATATAATGTTTCTTCTAATTGGCGCATTTTCTTTTCTTCTTCAGATGTAATTTCAAATTCATTAAATACAAATAAAGCATTTACAGCCTTCTTAAATGAATCATAAGCCTCTTTAAATCCAAATTCTAAAGGGTTAATCAGCCCATTTTCAACAGCTCCCCTTTGAGCAATTTTAACTCCTAAATATGCTACCCTTTTTTGGTATTCTTTTTCATATAATGAATCCGCCTGGTCTTTTATAAAATCTAAAAATGCCTGATGATTTGTATGAACATCTGCGCCTGAATAAGCATAATGTTTCCTTAATAAATCATCCTCCCAAGCAGAAGGGTCAAATGGAATTGTAGATATTAATAAATGACAATCAACTTTTTTATTTGCTGATTGACAAATTCCACCTAATGAACTAATTGTACTATTTGCTAATTGAACTTTCGCTGGTGTAGATAAAAATAAATAAGGTTTTTCTGAAATTTGAAAATAAGCCCATGCTTCTTTTCTTGTTAGAATAATATTATCTATAATCCCAACTGCAGGTATTTCAAAAGCTTTTCTTGCTCTTTTATGTTTTTCTTCATGTGGTTTCTTATTATTCTTTTTTGCCATATTGGCTTACTCCTATTCATTTATTTTTTATAATATATATATCATTACAGCAACTTTACAAAAAAAAACTCACATGAAAGTGAGTTTCTATTTGTTATTTAAGTGCATCAGCTGTGGCATCTCTAACAGAAGAAGTAATTTTACCTTCTTTACTAAAGAAATCTTTAGTGAAGAAAATTAGAATTGCAACAATTGTAGCAATAGCAATAAAACTAAACAATTCTCTAAATTTCCTATCTTTAAGGAATACAACAGCAAAAATTGCAACTGTAATTAAATAAATTGGGCCCAACCAATCATTTACAAATTGGGTATAAAGGCCATCTAACCCCTTTGCAAAAAATAAATTCATACTTTATAACCTCTTATTGTTTTATTTTTTTTCTTTTATTTTTTTATTTTCATTTTTATTATCTTCATTACTTGAAGAAGCTTTTTCATCCCTAATATTAGGATAAGGTATAAAATCTGTAACTAAATAAACATTATCTTCCGTTTTTTGAATTGTCATTAAATAATGTGATTCATACTTAACACCTTCAGAATTATTAGAAGATTGTAAATCTAGCCAAGAAACAGTAATATCAACTTTCCATTCATTTTCTTTCGCAGTAGTATAAGTGTTATAATTAACACTATTTGTTTCCAATTTAACTGTATTATTAAATCCATTAATTAATTTTATAGGTTTATCATGAGGAATATACTGGTCTAAAGCAGAATGTTCTTTAAATGATGATTTTGAATAAGCTTCTAAAAATCCATAAATTGTAGATTTTAAGGATTCATTTATTTTTGAATCTGCTGGTTCTCCTGTACCTGGTTTTTTATAATAGAAATTGTTTGAGCTTCTATTTATATTATAATTAGGAATTAATGTAGGAGATTCAACAATAAATAATGAATCTGTCTTTTCATCATAGGAAACAGAAACTTGGAATGATACCCAAGACCCATTTAAATTACCATCTCTATCTGCTAATTCACCATTAGAATTTGTCATAAATACTGAAAATTTATAAATCGCTGAATTTAAAGTGTAAACTTTTTCAGATAATAAAGTAGGATAATAAAATGGTTTCTGTAAAAATGTTGTAGTATTTGTAACAGATTTACCTGATAAAGAATTATCTACTGAATCACTAGAGTTTTTATCTATATTATTTTGTAATTTTGACAATAAATCTCTAGATAATTTACTTTGAGTAGAATTTAAATAAGCATTTAAATATTCTTGTGCATAAGCTCTACCTCTATCTTTTGGAAATCCTGTTTCTCCCATTGAGGTTTTAACAATATTTTCAATATCTTCATTTGTATATATTTGAGCTGGGAAAAATGTATTTTTAATTCCTAATCCAAATAAACCAAATATAATAATAAGTAAAATAAACCTTATAACTTTTAAGAAAACTAAAGTATTTTTTCTATCATCTAAATTTTTATCATTTACTTTAGCTCTTTCTCCACCTGTAGGAATAATTTTTTTCTTTTTATGGTCAATTCTATCAGGTGTTCTTGTTTTTAAAGAATCAAGAGCTCTGTTTTCAGTACCTTCGTAAGGTTCAGGTTCTGGTATATAATTTTGTTGATAATTGTAATTTTCTTGAGGTTGATACTGATTATTATATTGAATATTTGTATGTAAATCAGAATCATCTAAATAATTACCATCATCAACCTCAGTAAAGAAATCATCTTGAGAAGGCAATTTCTTTTGAATATTAGTATTAGGATTAGATTTCCTTTTTCCAGGTAATGCCATAATTTATTCACCCCTTAAAAATTCTTTAAGGGATTTTAAAGCATTTTGATTGAATCCGGAAAATGGTGTAAATCCTTCAGTTTCAACAACAGGTAAACTTTTGAAGTTTAACGTGTCTTTTATGTAATTAAAGGCTTCTAAATCATCTTCCACATTGATTTCAACAAAGGGAAGATCATTTTCTAAAAGCCATTTCTTAACAAATTTACATTGCATACAATTGTTCTTACTATAAACTTTAATTGACATAGATCTTTTCTTTAACTCCTTCTATTTAATCTATTTGTGGAAGTTGACTGTTTTTCTTCTTAGTAACTCCCTTACTTGATGATAACTTATCAAATGTGGTTTTCTTCTTATTTGGATTTTCTAACTTTTTAGGTTTTTGTGTGTGTGATGATAAATTTATAATATTGTTAGAATTTTCAATTTTAGAAGACAATTGTTTACTTTGACCCGTTATAGGTTGTTTTTGTGAATCAACCTTCATATTAACTTTATTATGATTAAACTGATTCAAAGTATTATTAGATATATCATTATTTTGAATCTTCTTAGTATATTCATTTTTTGTTGTATCTAATAAATTATTATTCATTTGATTAATATTTATATCAATATTTTCTTCTACAGGTTTTTCTATTATAGGTTTTCTTTTAACTTTTCTATAAGGAATTGTATTACTAATATTTCTAGCAAATTCGTCAGGTACAGGTTCTAAAATACTATCATTAGGTATTAATAATACTTTTCTAGCAATAACTAATTCTGCATCTTCTTTTTTAAGTATTTTTTGAATTGAAGGTTGAGATGTAGCTTTTGTAATATAATATGCTTGAGTTTTATATCCATTTGATTGAGATGGTGCTGATAATTCCTGAAAACTATAAGGAGGTAATTTATAAACTTCTTCTTCTCCAGTAGAGACAACACTTTCCCTTGAATTTTCCCAGTTACTAGAAATCATTCCTGAATTTCTTTTTCCACTTGTTCTTGCTTTAATTTTAGTAGTTTTACCAATAATTTGAGATAAAAATTGTGCAGAGGATTCAGTCATACCATTATGAACAATAAAAGTATTAATAGTGTCCATTAAAGCATTTAAAGTAGCTTCAGCATTATTAGATGTTCTACTTACAATTTGATTAGTGGTTTGCAAAGATAAAGTAGTAAAGAATTTAGCAGATCTAGCTTTTTCAGTCAGACCAGCAACTTTTCTAACATCTAAAGTTTGAAATTCGTCCATATAAACACCAAATGGTAAATCTTTTTGTGCTGAGTTATTTTTAATTTGAGAAACTCTGGTTAAATCATTTACTACCATTGTACCCATATATTTCGCAAATTCAGGTTCTTCATTTTCAGAAAATTGGAATAATACAATAGGAGGGTGTCCTGAGTCATCTTTAGCAATTTGTTCTAAATTAATATGATTTGGGGTTTGACCTCTTAATAACCAATCCGAATAACCAGACATAATAAATGTTCTACAAATAATAGATAATCCATCAACTTGTTCTCTTAATGGTGATTTTGTTTTATTGTATAAATCATTATAAAATTCTTCAATTGCATTAAGCCTTTGTTTTTCAGCATGAGAAATAAATTCATTATTGTTTTCTCTATAATGTAAATCTTTTTTGAGCCATAAAATCATAGAATATAAATTATCAACCTTTAAAGCTTCTAATAATAATACAAAGTAACCTTGACCCCAAGGCATATTAGGTAATTCGGATTTATTTACTTTTGTTAATATATAAAAAACAGCTTGAAGGATATTTTGAGTTCTAGTTTTATAAACCTCAGAAGCACCGTCCCATTCTCTAATGTTAAGAACTGTATCAGCTTTTGCTTGATAATCACCTGTTTCTAAAGGGTCATAAGATGCCTGTTCGGAACAAAAAGGATTTTTATATGAACCTACAGCACCACTCTTAAAATGATAAAATTTTCTTCCATTTTCTTTAGCCATTTTAGATAAATGATAAGCAATATCAGGAGCCTTTTTAAAGTCAATGAAACATACAGGATACCCTGCTAATATATCATTTCTTATTAAATTAAGCATTGTTATTGTTTTACCTGAACCTGTAGCACCAGTAATAAGTCTTGATTTATTAGCTTCTTCATAATAAGATAAAACAGGTTCAACAGATTCATATTGTTTTCCTTTAGATAATTCTACAGGTGCATCTAATATACCTAAAGATGCAGCTTCAACAGAATCAAAACCACCTGTTTTACATTGATTTATAATATGTTTTCTTTTATAAATATCCCATGGTGATGGCTTATATTTAAAATTATAAGCCCATCCTTTTGTGACTTTTAATTCTGGATATTGTTTTAATTGCCATGCTCTACTTAATATAAAAGCATTACCAACAATTAAACCTAAAATAACACAAATAACTATATATAAACTTATTAAATTTTGTCCCCATAAAGGAAAAGATAAATAAGATATAAGAGATAATAAAGAAGATAATATTAATAATAATGTTGTATTAAAAGATGGTCTCCATTTACATATTTTAAATAAAATTAAATATACAATTCCACTTACAATTAATGTTGGTAAAAAAACTAAACCTAATAAAATTGCCCCAAGAAAAGTACCTGATTTAGAATCTTCTTGTTGTTTATTTTTTTGAAATTCTTGATAATCTTTAAACTCTTCATTTTCTTGGTTAAACATAATTAACCTCCTTTTTTGACAATATCAAACCTAAAGAAAAAGCCTAATTAAAGGCTTTTTAATTTACTTAAGGCATTAAGAAAATCAGCTCCAGATAAACCATTAAGAGTATTTAATATTTCAACTTGTTTTTCTTTTCTTTTAATATCTTCTGTTTCTTTTTTAGCTAAATTCAATAAAACATTATAATGAGAAATTATTAATTCAGGTTTATCTAATTTTTCTACATAAATTTCGGATATTACAGATGCAATTTTAAATTGTTCATAATCTTCAGGTATAAAAATATTTTTAAATTTCGTTTTTATTTCAGAAATTATTTTTAAATATTTTTCTGGATAATCTTTAGAATTTAATTTTAAATCAGCTTTATTTTTATGAACCAGATAAAAAGATAAAGCAGTTAAATATAATTTATCTTCTTTTGATAATTTTTCAAAAGCTGAGACTTTTTTTTCTTTTATGTCTTTTTTATTATAAGTATTAGCAGTTTTTATTTCTAATGAATGAAAAGATACCCCCGCTAAATTACATGCTTCTTTTAAATAAGTTTCTTTTAGTGATTTATTTTTAATATATTGAGTAATATAATTTTGAACTTGATTTACAAATTCAATTCTATTTTCTAATATATTTAACGGGTATTTAGATTTAAGTTTATCAAATAATAATTTAATTGTTAATGTGTATTCAGGCAATTTAGAACCTTTATAATTTAAGAAGTAATCACATGGGTCCATTCCTTTAGGTAAATACAAACAATATAATCTCTCTTGTATTGAAGGATTATTTTGGAAAATTTTTAGCATTGCTTTTAACCCTGCTGAATCTCCATCCAAACATAAAATTATTTTACCTTCATCAGTAATACATTTATTAATTACAGATATATGTTTATCCCCAAAAGCAGTACCAGATATAGCAACAGTATTTTCATAACCATTTTGATACATGGCAATAACATCAAATTGACCTTCAACTAAATAAATATATTTTTCTGAAAAAGCTTTCTTTTTGGCTCTCTCAATTCCATATAAAGATAATTGTTTATCAAAAATTATTGAAGATTTAGAGTTTACATATTTAAATCCTTCTACATTTTTTTCTAATATTCTACCAGAGAATCCAGTAGTAACACCCATATAATTTTTAATAAAGAAAATTAATCTATTTCTTTGTTGTATATTTCCTTTTTCATTTAATATACCTACTTCTTTCATTTCATCTTCGGTATATTTTTTAGAAATAAGATAATTATAAATAGACGTATTGTCATTTGGAGCAAACCCAAACATATTATCTTCTATTTGTAAATTTCTAGATGTTATTTCTAATTTAGCTGGATGATTATTTGGTAATTCTTTAAATTTAGAAGTAAAAAATTTCTCTAAATCAGCAACTAAATCTAATAATCTTTTTTGTTTATCATAATTATCAGCTTTAGATTTATCAACTTCAATACCAAGTTTTTCTGCTAAAATAAGCATTGCAGCTTTATAATCAAGAGCATTTTGTTTGGCATAATAAGCAATAGTATCTCCCGATTCACCACAACCAAAACATTTAAAATTTTGGAAAGATTCATCCACTTTAAAAGATGGTGTTTTTTCATTATGGAAAGGGCATTTAGCAGACCACCTTCCAGCACCTTCAGGTTTAAGTTGAATACCATCTTCTCTTACCATGTCAACAATATTTAGTTTTGATTTAATTTCAGATGATAAACTCAAAGCAAACTCCTTTAATCTAATTCTTTAGTTAAAAATTCCTCTATTTCTTCTAAAGAGAATTTTTCAGAAACTTTTGGGATATAAATTCTTAATACTCTTTCTCTAAAAGTTTTATTTTTCATTTCTAAATCTTTAATTCTTAAATTTGTATTAGCTATATCTCTAGAAATGATTTCTTTGATTGATTCAATTAATAAAAATCTTAATACTTTTTCTTTATTTATTTTTTTGTGTTTACTCATTATTAAGATCCTCTATTAATTGTTTTATATACAATAGGATATTTCTCTTTAAAAGCATTATATGGTTTTTGTAATCCTGTAATAGCTTTAGCAACTAAATCCACATCAATATAGAGATCCTCATCAGGTAATTTATTTTCATCAAAATAGAATTTGTCTAAAAATTTAATAAGATCTAATTGATTAACCAATTTCCATCCTGGCATCCACCAATTTCTATCTCTTATAACTGTACTTTTTTCATTTGAAATACAAACGAATGCTTGAATATCTAATGTTCTTGGAATGTCAGAATAAAACTTTTTCCATAATTGTTTAGAAGCATTGACATGAGGTTTATTACCTGGAAAAGGTTTATTTTGTCTTTTTACTTCACCAGTCTCCGATACACTATATGAAGCTCTTTCTTTCCAGTTTTTAGAATCAATAAGAATAATATGAGGACCTATAATCAATAAATGGTCTGTATCTCCTAATACATTTACTGATTTTTCTTCTTCGTCAAATTCTTTTTGATTTTCCTCTCCTAATGGTAAATGAATAGAATCTACTAATACAACATTAGGCTTATCATAGATCCATTTTCGTAAAGCATTTGATGTAGCAATTTCTCCTGAAATACCTGCTTGTACTAATTTTTTATCAATTTCAAATTCTTTATACGCTGGGTCATTTAATTGATTCTTTAACCCAATTGCACCCTCTCCGAAATAACGTCTACCACCTTCTAAAAATTTCTTTGTAATATTTAAAAGTTCAGGTTTAGTTAAAGATGCTTCAGGCATTTTAATTAATAATTGACTTTCTCGTACTTTCTTTTCTTCGTTCATATTATACCTCCGATTTAATTAATACAAGACTATTAGGAAATGTTTTAAGGTATAATAACAAAGTTTCCCAATCTTCTCCACTTTCTTTAGCACCTATAAATTCAGGTACATATAAAACTCTTTTCATTTTTTTAGCTTCTGAATGGGCTTTTTTAATGTTTCTTTTTAGAGTTTTCAAATCAGTATATATATAACCAGTTTTAGTAGAGTCACCATAATAATCCTGAGAGTAACTATTAAAAACAATCATATTATTATTTGAATGAGACAATGTTAAAGTCCCTAAAGGGATATTATACCTGAATTGGCTGTCTTCAGATAAACTAACAAAATCCTTTTTACTTTCTGGATATGTATTAAAAATTTGAGTGTTAATAGAATGAGAACCTACAATACCATGACAATTTACCTGGTGAATAATTGCTCCATTTTTTAATTTGTCAAATGAGGTTTTAATTGTTTTCATATTAAGCCTCCTTTGGTACTGATTTTTTAGTAATATTTTTTATTGCTTTTTTAATAGATTCTTTCTTAGGTATATGTTGAACTACTTTTAAATATCCATGCCATCTACCTGCAAAATGCCTTATAGTTAAATAAGTTTCATTATTTTTTATTATTAAATCTTTAGATGAAACATAAGATGTAAATTCGTCAATTTTCTCAACAAATTCTTTTCCGTCTTTTTTTACTATTGCTAAATAAGACCCATCTTCTAAAGGGATTAATCTAAATTCATTTTCAAAATAATTTCTTTCTAATTCCTCATTGTGTCCTTTCATATTTAATCTCCTTTAATTTTTTGGTGTATTGATTATTATTACTTTGTAATTCACCTTGGTTTGGCTGAGTTTGGGTGTAAGGTTTATCACAACAAAAATTAACAATAAATCAAAAAATATAAGAACTGTAAACAAAATAATTGGTTGAGTTTGGGTGTGGATTATTTTGTTTTTGTTATTTATATTTTACCTTATTTTTTTAGAAATATCAAATTTTAATATTTTTTTATTATTTTCTTAAAATCTTAAATTTGATTTATATATTTCAACTCTGCTAAGGTTCTTATATATAAATTCTTATTATTTAAAGTTTATATTATATAAATATCTTATTTTTATAATTTCATTTTGCAAAATATAAATATATAAGTTATTGTTAAATACTAATTATTAAAAATAATTTTTCTATTATTCTTTCTTTAATAGTTCAAACCTAAATTTTAAATAAAAAGAAAATCTTACAAACAGATATTATTACAAAATTTAATATAAATCTAAAGTTAAAATTTGAAAAGTAATAAGTATATATACACTACGGGCAAATTTTTCGAGACAAAAGGTTAATCTATCAACGTTTTACCTCAGAAAACATGACAAAAAAATTTCACTTTATCTATAAGTAAACTTTAAAATTTAATATAAAAAAATAAAACTCTATTTAATAAAATAGAGTTTTTTTAATTCTTAATTGAATTTAATTCGTATAGAATCTGCTTTGTCGTTATATTTAGAATATTCTTCATAAAGCCCATTATCTTTTAATTTTTTAGTATCAACAATTGTTCTTGTATGTTCTGGTACATATTCTAAGCTTGCAGTTCCAACTTTTATTTCATTTACATTAGCATTTTTCATAGATTCCATTAATTCAGACCTTAATTGTTTTTCAAGCTCTTTAGTTTGTTTAATAGTATCTTCAAATTCTTTTAATTTTCTAAGTGCAGTTTTTGTTTCTTCATCAATATGAGCTACTCCATCCTCATCAACAGATAAATTAAAATTTATAGATTCTCCGGATGGCATCGTCATTTTTTCTTCAAATTTTGCTACTTTCTCAGTTCTTTCAACTTTTAATTGTAAATGTTCTTGTACGGGATTTGTTTCTTTAGAATAATTTTCATATAATCCAGATTCTTTTAATTTTTCAGTGTCTACACCTAAAGTAGGCTTACCTTCAACAAAAGATAAAGTTGCGGTTTCATCTTTTATAGATTTTACTTGTAAATCTTTCATTGAATCAAGAATTTGTTTTCTAGCATTATTTTTAATATTATCTAATTTATTCATAGTAATTCTTAAATTATTAAGTTTTACTACTGCAAATTCTGTTTCTTTATCTAATTGAATCCAATTTCCACTTTTTGCTATTCCAAAAGATTTAGCATTTTGTAGTTGTTCATTTAAATTATCTGCTATTGCTTGACCTTCTTCAACAGTATTAAAATGGTCTGAAATAGAACCGTACGGACAAGCTTTTGTTGCTCTACATCTTTTAGGTGTTCCATCCTTTCCTATATGATATTTCATAATTATTCCTCCTCAGATAAATCAATTGTAATTCCCTCGGCTTCAAGTCTAGTAATATTATTAGCTTTCATAAAGAAAATTAATTTTTCTCTTAATTGAATAAGGGCTTCTGCTTCTTTATTAATTTTTTCTTCATTTTCAGCTAATTGATTTAATTTTGAATTGATTTCAGATTTATTCATTATTTAACCTCTTTTTATTGAAAATATCAAATTTATAATTTTAATATCGGCAAAAAAAGAACTTATATAAAATAAGTTCTTTTACCAGATATAATCTTCTTTAATAGCATTAGTAAAAAGATTAACAGATGTTTTTCTTTTATCTTTTTCTAAAGTAACAAAATCTTCATTTGTAAGAATTTCCATATTGAAAGTTTCTAAATTTTCACCAAAATAATTTTCAATTTTTCTTGTGGCATCTGTAAAACTTTCCCCAGTTACAATACCAGATTCTTCAATTTGTTCTCCATCATAATTCCATTTAACTTCTACTTTAAATAACATATTATTTTTTTATCTCCTTTTTACATAAATCTTTTATCATAACTAGACTTTTTCCATTTTAATTGATGATTTTTCTTTCTCTTTAAATGAGTAGGTTGATAAGTTAAATATCCATTTTCATAAATATTTTCACATTCTATAAGTTCAAAATTGTGTAATTCTAAATCAGTAAAATAAGATGTATTAATATCCAAAGAATTACCAACATCCATTTTATTTACAAATGTTATATAGATTTCCGTTAAATCATTATATAAAATTTCAAATAAATCAGCACCTCCTAATACAACAACAGGTCTAGTGTCATTAACATTTTTTCGAGGTAATAAGGTTTTAGATGATGTATGAACTTTTACTTGTTTTGTTCCAATTTCATTATTTCCATTAGGACAATAAACTCTAATTGATGAAATTTTAGATTTGTCTAATTTTTGAAACCATTCCGAATAGAAATATTTTTCAGATATAACAACAATAGAGTTATAAGTAATTTGTTCAACTAAAGTATTTTGAATTTTATAATCAAATGGATTATCTTGTTTACCAATTGAAAAATATTCATCTACAGCAGTTATAAAAGTAATTGTTTCTGATTGTTTTTTCTTCCAATCATATAATCCTTTTTCAATTGCTCTTTCTACTTTATCTCTTCTTGTTTTACCTTCACTTTGTAAGAATTTTTTATTATGTTGTAATAACCATAATCTATGAAAAACTGTTTCTTGTGCAGCTCTTCCTAAATCACGTTTAAATTTTGAAATTTCTACTGGTGTAATAATGTTTAAATCTTCCCATTCACGATAAACTTCTACACCTTCATCTAATTCGGAAAAAGCAAATGATTTATTTAATACAAAATCTCTACCCTTCCAATCTTTTCTTATTTCTGTATTTTTTCTTCTTGGATGGCTTTTATTTTTTATCTCTTTCATAGTGTTTTACCTTTCTTATTTATAAAGATAAAATTAAATTTATTAAGAAAGTTACTCCTTTATTTTTTATTTATTTTTATTTTACCTTTCAATTTATATCAAATCG